>Ga0114962_10000010_pt1 | contig 149097 bp, 206 predicted proteins | sample C_130820_MF_Meta_FD_87017 | JGI IMG/M metagenome (GOLD analysis project Ga0114962, IMG submission 87017) | Freshwater microbial communities from Lake Croche, Canada to study carbon cycling - C_130820_MF_MetaG | ecosystem: Environmental > Aquatic > Freshwater > Lake | place: Lake Croche... | reverse complement strand
GAACACAACTGGTCTTGCAAACGTTGCTTCATTGAATGTTGTTGCAGCTACTAACACAGCAACCTTGAACACAACTGGTCTTGCAAACGTTGCTTCATTGAATGTTGTTGCAGCTACTAACACAGCTACTTTGGTTGCAGGAAGTTTATCTGCTACCGCTAATGCCATTTCTGCATATTCGAATACTGCTTCTGGTGTTTATGGTCAAAGTAATTCTGGATATGGTGTTATTGGCCAAAGCAATACATTTCCTGGTGTTTATGGCTCTTCGAATACTAATGCTGGTGTTTATGGCATGGCGAATACTTCTGGAACAGGAACTTTTGGTATTTCAAATACCGGAACTGGCGCTGTTGGTATTTCAAATACCGGAACTGGCGCTGGTGCATTTTCAAATACTGGGCCTGGGCTAACCGTTCAAAGTAATACAGGGGTCATAGCCCAATTTGCTAATGCTACTACAACACTTGCTTATTTGGCTGCTAATGGAAATCTTGGTATCGGAACAACAACTCCTGGATATAAACTTGATGTTAGTGGCTCCATCAATATTAACAACCAGCTAAACACATCGGGCGCTTCAGAATTAGCAATTAATTATGCTGGAACTGCTTCAGCAAATGTTAAGTTTTTTGGTGGTGGTGGGACTGGCACTGTATATGCAACTTTAGGTGCGGCTGGTTTATCTGTTGCGAATACGATTCGGGGAACTGCGACCGCGTTGCAGGGTGTTTATGGTATTTCGACTACTGACGCTGGTGTTTATGGTGTTTCGACTACTAACTCTGGTCTTGCTGGACTGTCCAACACAGGCGCTGGTCTTTATGCTATTTCAAATACTAATCTTGGTGCATATATTCAAAGTAATACAGGAAACGTAGCTACGTTTGCTAATGCAACTGCCGTGTTTGCTACTTTAGTTGCTAATGGAAATCTTGGTGTCGGAACAACAACTCCTGGATATAAAGTTGATGTTGCAGGAGCAATTCGTTCATCGTCAATTGGATTTGTATTTCCTGATGGCACTACTGGGAATACGGCAGGAACATATGCACCAGGAACAGGTAGTTCTGTGACATTCCCAAACGGAATGATTTTAAAATGGGGGTATGTTTTTGGTGCCGGTCCATCAACTCCTAACTTTGCCACCGGAACTGTAACTATTACCTATGGATCAGCTTTTCCAGGTGGTGCATTAGTTTGTTCAACTATAGTAGATAATCCAACAGCAAATGCTGCGGTGACAGGCATAGGTTACGCGGCTAGTTCAAAAACTGGCGTGACATTTAACGGAATCTATGGGGTTGGGTTTCTTTGGCAGGCATGGGGTTATTAAAGGAATAAAAAAATGGCAGTTCCAACAACAAGAGCACAATTCGCCCAATATTGTTTACGTCGTCTTGGCGCACCAGTAATTGAAATCAATGTTGACCCAGATCAAGTTGATGATCGTATCGATGAAGCATTGTTATATTATGCTGACTATCACTTTGATGGAACACAAGACACTTATTACAAATATCAAATTACTTCCCAGGATATTACAAATCAATACATTACGCTTCCAGATAATATTATTGGTGCTGTTGATATCTTTCCTATCGGTCAGGGTCTTAATACTAACAACCTATTCAATATTCGTTACCAGATCGCCTTGAATGATTTGTATACTTTGACTTCCGTATCCATGGTCCCTTATTACATGGCGCTTCAACATATCCAGTTCCTTGAAGAAATGTTAGTAGGTAAACAGCCATTCCGTTATAATCGCCATATTAATAAACTTTATATTGATATGGATTGGTCAAGAATTTCGGCATCGGAATTTCTCATCGTAAAATGTTATCAGGTTCTTGATCCTACGGTTTATCCTAAAGTATGGGGTGATCGTTGGCTTCAAAGATACGCATCCACATTGATTAAACAACAATGGGGTCAAAATCTTACCAAATTTATAGGTATGACTCTTCCTGGTGGTGTTCAATTCAATGGCGAAAAAATTTATAACGATGCTGTTGCGGAAAGACACGAACTAGAAGAAGAAATGATTTCCAGCTATAGTTTGCCAATTACGGACCTAATCGGCTAGGTTATATCTGCTATGCCAAATTATAGTAAAGGATAAGTGTCATCGCAACAAATTTCTTCTTCAATAATTTTCAGTCGTCAAAAGAGCAAGAACTATTCGAAGATTTGATCATTGAATCGATTCGAATATATGGACATGACATTTATTACATTCCTCGTGTTCTGACTAACTATGATTCGTTGCTCACTGAAGATGATCAATCACAATATAATAATGCTTATATGGTCGAAATGTATATTAAGTCAGTAGATGGTTTTACTGGCGATGGTAACTTCATGAGCAAATTTGGAGTAGAAATTCGTGATCAAGTAATATTCTCAGTATCTCAGCGAGTATTCAATCAAGAAATTGGTATTCAGACAACACAACAAAGACCAAACGAAGGCGATCTTATTTTCTTTCCATTAAATTTAAAATGTTTTCAAATCAAGTATGTAAACAAATTTGAAATGTTTTATCAGTTTGGTGCGCTACAGACTTGGGAATTGACCTGTGAATTGTTCGAATATAGCAATGAACAATTTAATACTGGCATTCCTGCTATCGATATTTTGCAAGTCAATTACTCTACGAATATTATTGACTGGGCATTGCTTGATACAGATAGTAATTGGCTTACAGATGAACATAATAACATTTTGACGGTAGAACAATATGATATTAATAATATTGATAATGCCGCAATGAATGATATTTTTGATTCAAATGCCAACACGTTCCTAGATTTTACCGAAACTAACCCATTTAGCGAGTTAACATAATGGCATTATCAGGTCCATTTTATCACGGGCTTCTTCGTAAGTATGTAACAATGTTTGGTTACATATTTGATAATATTCGTATCGAACGGACAAATTCTTCTGGTGCCGAAACGGAACTTATTAAGGTTCCTATCACATACGGACCAAAAGATAAAATGATAGCCCGTGTTATTGAAGACCCAACGGTAACAAAACAAACGGCAATTCAACTACCAGTGATGTCATTTACGATGACTGGTTTTCAGTATGATCCGATGCGTAAGACACCAACCATGAATAGACAATCTTCCGTTAATGTATCAAATTCTGGAAGCAAATTTTACCAATACACAGCCGTTCCTTATAACATCGGATTTGCTCTTTATATCTATGTGAAAAATGCCGAGGATGGTAATAAAATTATTGAACAAATTCTTCCATTTTTTACGCCTGATTGGACATTGACTGCCGATCTTATTCCTGAAATGGATACTACCGTGGATGTTCCTCTTGTGATGCTCTCGGTTAACATGGAAGATAGTTATGATGGCGATTTTAAAGAACGGCGTGCATTGATCTGGACCTTAGAATTTACCATGAAGGGTTATTTCTATGGTCCAACAGCCACCAGCAGTATCATTAAGTTTATCGATGTTAATCTTAGATCAACCAGTGTAGATAATATTGATGATGCGGTTGGTAACACTGGTGTTACTTCTGCAATTAATATTCAGCCAGGACTTCTTGCAAATGGAAAACCAACAACAAACGCAGCCGCAAGTATTCCTGTATCGCAAATTTTCTCAAATAATAACTACGGATATGTAGTTTCAATAACTGATCAGGGTTAAACATGAATGATGATGATCCACTAAACAAGGCATTGGGCGTAGGTCCAATTCCTCCAAATAAAAATGCCTTATCTGCAATTCTTGATAAAGTCAATGATGATTCTGCAATGGAAGATTTTATTTTTGCTCGTGCTAATATTCGTGAGGTTATTGAAAACGGCACTGACGCAATAGCCAAACTTGCTCAAATTGCGGATCAATCACAAAATCCAAGAGCATTTGAAGTCCTAGCAAAACTTATGGACACCGTAACAAATGCATCAGAAAAAATGTTAGATATTCAGAAAAAAGTCAAAGAAATGACCAAGGCTTCCGAAACGAATACTGGTGAAAAGAAAATAACTAATAATTTATTCGTTGGAAGCACAGCAGAACTACAAAAAATGATCGAAGACATGAAAAAATAAATACCTGATAAAACAATTACTGGAAGAATTCTATCATGATTAGATTTAAAAATTTCATCAAAGAAGAACTTAACGATGAAGAAAAAGCCCAAGTTGCTGAATGGCCTCGTGGTCCAAAAGCTCTAGAAGCCACCGATCATTTTTTCGGCAAAGGTAATGATGAAAAACATGAGGAACTTGCTGGAACCGTTGACAAGTCAGAAGTCCATAAGGCAGTAGAACGGCACCTAGGTCATGAAATTCATCCAGATGATTATAGAGCAGGTGTCACATATGATAAGTATGGACGTAAGACAAAGATCGGAGGAATGCTTACAAAATCAAAAGCCGATCCAAAACTTATTAATGGGTTTGCAAACGATAATACAAGACAAGGTAAGAAACAAACTGGGTTGAGTGTTAGAATTACTAGATCACCAGAAGGTGTTGCTGGCCAGACTTCACATAATCAATCCTGGGAAAATCAATCTTGTAAAAATTTTAATACCGGATCGAATCGTCATTATCTTGAGCATGAAGTAAAACATGGCACTGTTGTTGCATATCTCCACAACCATAAAGGTGAAGAAATTGCAAGGGCCACATTACAGCCACACACAAATGATGAAGGCCATACAGCATATGCCGTTGATTCGCATTATGGTATTGATAATGCAGGGTTTAAACAACATGTAGAAGATTTAGCTAAGAGACTTTCTGGTGAACATAAAGGTGGGAGTTTGCTTTATACTAAACACCCAGAGGTTTATAATGATAACGAAAAAGAAACTATTCTTCACCCAAATGCTACTAGCGGTAATATTCATGACGCATTAGACGATGAACAAGAAGAAGTTCGAAAAGCAGCAGCATCACATCCAAATGCCAACAAAATACATATAAATCGTGCATTGAATGACGATGATTATGAAGTTCGACAAGCAGCGGCATCAAACAAAAATGCTACATCAGAACATCTTGATAAAGCATTAAATGATAAAAGTGGAATAGTTCGTATAGCAGCGGTATCAAACAAAAATGCAACTAAAGAACATCTTGATAAAGCGTTAAATGATAAAATAGGAATAATTCGTGAAACAGCAGCATCACATCCAAACGCAACATCAGAACATCTTAATAAAGCATTAAATGACGATGATTATGAAGTTCGTAAAGCAGCAGCATCAAACCCAAATGCATCTAAAGAACATCTTGATAAAGCATTAAATGATGAACACTTTAGTGTTCGTAAAGCAGCGGCATCACATCCAAATGCTACATCAGAACATCTTGATAAAGCATTAAATGATAAAAGTGATCGGGTTCGTCGTGAAGCGGCATTGAACAAAAATGCTACATCAGAACATATAGATAAAGCCTTGAATGATGATCATTCCTATGTTCGTCAAGCAGCAGCAGGAAATGGTAATGCATCAAAGGAAAACCTTGATAAAGCAATAACAGATGGTGACAAATATGTTCGTGAGATAGCAGTAAATAATAAAAAGGCAACACCAGAACATAAAGCAAAAAGTGATCAATATGAAGAAGATGTAAAAAAACGTATAGCAGCAGCAAGTGATCCAAATGCTTCTGAAAAAGACCTCGATAATGGATTAAAGGATAAAGATATTGAAGTTCGTAAAGCAGTAGCAAATCATCCTAATGCAACTCTTGAACAATATAAAACGGCATTGAATGATAAAAATTCTCAAGTTTCTAGTGCAGCAGAAAGAAATAAACACTTCCATAAATTAATTTATAATATGACACTGCCAATAAAAGAATCTATGCACCGTGCAAAAAGAATTCAAATCATAAAAGAATGTGTAAAAATATATGTCTGAATTAATTACAAATTTTAAATCTTATCTTGGAAATCCTCTTTTAAAAAGAAGTGGTGTAGAAGTTCAATGGACACCTGAAACGATACAAGAATACATAAAATGTTCCACTGACGTTATATATTTCGTTGAGACTTACATGAAGATCATCAACGTTGATCGTGGTCTTATTCCGTTTCATCCATATGATTATCAACGTGAAATGTTACGTTCAATGGCAGAGAAACGTTACACAATTATTGGAACCGCGAGACAAGCCGGAAAATCGACAACAACCTGTGGATTTATTCTTTGGTATATTTTATTTCATTCCGAAAAGGTTGTGGCTTTACTTGCTAACAAGGGTGATACTGCCAGAGAAATTCTTGGTAAAATTCAGCTTGCATATCAGCATCTTCCTAAGTGGTTACAGCAAGGTGTTATTGAATGGAATAAAGGATCATTTGTCCTAGAGAATAATTCTCGTGTTATTGCATCAGCCACATCATCAGACAACATTCGTGGGTTTGCAATCAATCTGTTGTTTATTGATGAGGCCGCATTCATTGAAAATTGGGACACATTCTTTACCTCAGTGTATCCTACCATCACATCAGGCCAAACTACAAAGGTTGTTCTAGTATCAACGCCTAACGGACTAAACCATTTTTATAAAATTTGGCAGAACGCACATGAAGGAAAAAATAACTATAACCCAATCAAAGTAATATGGCAAAACGTTCCAGGACGCGATGAAGTTTGGAAAAAAGATACTCTTGCCGCAATGAATTTTGATACCGAAAAGTTTGCACAAGAATATGAAGTCGAATTCCTAGGATCATCGGGAACACTTATTGCTGGATGGAAACTTAAAGAACTTGTTCATCAGACACCATTAACACAAAAAGATGGGTTATATCTTTTCAAAAATCCTGTTCCTAATCATACCTATGTTTGTATTGTTGACGTTTCTAGAGGTAAGGGTCTAGATTATTCGGCATTCAGCGTCATTGATGTTACCAAAATGCCATATGAACAAGTATGTTGTTATCGTAATAATATGGTGACACCCATCGACTATGCTGATGTTATTTTTCGTGTTGTCAAGTCATATAACAACGCAGCCACACTTGTTGAAATTAATGATATTGGAGAACAAGTTTCTACTTCCCTTCATCATGATTTTGAATATGATAATATTTTGTTTACCGAATCTGCTGGTCGTCTTGGAAAAAGAATTACTACTGGGTTTGGTGGTAGCATAGACAAAGGCATCAGAACAACCAAGTCTGTTAAGTCAGTAGGCTGCTCGATTCTTAAATTGCTCATAGAACAAAACCAGTTAATTATTAATGATTTCAATACGATAAGCGAACTTTCTACCTTCTCAAGAAAAGGTGTTAGTTACGAAGCAGAATCTGGAACACATGATGATATGGTAATGGGTCTAGTTCTTTTCGCTTGGTTATCAGATCAGTCATATTTCAAGGATATTACGGACATAAATACGTTGGCCAGACTCAGAGAAAAAACCGAAGAAGATATTATGAATGACATGGTGCCTTTTGGATTTTTTGATGATGGTCGTGTGTATGACGTTGATGATAATATAAGACCATCAAGAAACTGGATGTCAGACGATGTAGAGAACAGGTTTTTATAAATACAAGAAATAAATCCGTGTATTCTATAAGAAGGAGATTAAAAAATGGCTTTTCCGCAATTAAGTCCTAGTGTCAATGTTACCGAAGTTGATCTTTCTACTATCGTTCCAAATGTTTCAGCTTCAGTTGGTGCTTTAGCAGGTGTTTTTCCTTGGGGTCCAATTAACCAGCCAATTCTTCTCTCTAATGAGAATGATTTAAAAAATACCTTTTTCCAACCGACTACGTTAAATCCAGAAACATTCTACACCGCTGCTAGTTTTCTTTCATATGGTGCTCCACTTTATGTTTGTCGTGTGGCTAATACAACAACGTCAACTGCTGGCGCGGGAACACTTTCTGCTATTGCATCAGGCATAGGTAGTGCTGCTACATTTACTGCAACTATTTCTTCAGGAACAACTTTGACTGTCGTTGCGGTTCTATCCGGCGCTTTAGTTGTTGGTCATACTGTTACAGGCCCAGGTATTCCAGCAGGAACGACACTTGCTTCCGGTTCAGGAACTTCATGGGTGTTGAATCAATCGGTCACTGTCGCAGGAACAGTTACACTAACATCAAGTGGTTCATCTGCATCATTCTTTGCGACAATTTCGGGAACTACCATGACTCTCGTTGGCGCGGTTATATCAGGGACCATCATTGCTGGCCAGACCGTCACAGGTCCAGGCATTCCATCAGGAACAACGATTGCTTCAGGCACATCATCACCATATACTTTAAGTCAAACAGCCACCGTCAGTGGAACAATTTTAGTAACATCAACCGCAACGATTTCTTCTGCAAATACGATTGCTGCCACAATTCTCAATACTGCACAATATAACACCATTGCATCATTCGATCAAGGTATCAACTATGTAGCAAAATATCCAGGTTCTTTGGGTAATTCACTACGTATTAGCGTTTGTGATAGCGCAAATGCCTATAGCTCAAATTTGATATTTGTTGAACTTTCTGGTGGCGGCACTCCAACAGGAAACACTGGACAATTCACCATCTCCGTTGGCGCAAATACAGCAACGTTGACGATGATTACGGCAACGACACAAACAAATACTTATCTTACATCAATTCTTGCTAACGTTGCAATTGGTGATTTGTTGACGGTTGGTAACTCTTCAATCGGAACTCAGACACTTCGTGTTTCTGGAATCAGTCCTGCGGTTTCTAGTGTTGCCACAATCAGTTTCTATGATACATATCGTTTGTCAACAAATTTTGTTGCAAGCACCACACAAAATGGAACTACCACAGTTGTTCCAATTCAAAGAAAATGGGAATTCTCCACAGTAATTGGAACTGCTCCTGCTACTTCTTATTGGGTTTCAAATTACGGTAATACATCAGCAGTTGACTCAATGCATGTTGTGGTCGTGGATGCTGGTGGTCAGTTCTCAGGAATTCCAAATACGGTTCTTGAAATATTCCCAAATCTTTCAAGAGCAACTGATGCTCAGACTTTCGATAATGCATCAACATATTATAAGACTGTTTTGAATAACAATTCAAAATATGTTTGGTTTGCTAATGATAGAGTTAATGCACCTTCTGCCAATTCACTTCTTGTTACAAATTCAACTAACTATGCGCCATTGAACGTCAATTTTATTGGTGGTCAAGATGGTTATTCTGAATCTACTGCGCCTCTAGGAATATTGGCAACAGGATATAACTTTTTTGCGGATAAGCAAACTTTTGACGTTTCGTTAATTCTTCAGGGTAGACCAACTGGGGGATCAACCACCGTCAATGGTCAAACCGTTACCAACTTCCAACTTGCTAATTACTTGATTCAAAATATTGCGGAAATTCGTAAGGATTGCGTAGTATTTGTAACACCAGATCAAAATATTGTCATAAACAATCCTGGTAATGAAACTACTTCTCTAGTCAATTGGGCTGGTGCTGTTACCGATTCTTCGTATGCAGTAATTGACTCTGGCTATAAGTATACATATGATCGTTATAATGATGTTTACCGTTACGTTCCGCTAAATGGTGATATTGCTGGTCTATGTGCAAGAACTGATAGCACAAATGATCCTTGGTGGTCTCCTGCTGGTTTCAATCGTGGTCGTATCAAAAACGTTGTTCAGCTACGTTGGAATCCAAACAAAGCAGCAAGAGACGTAATTTATTCAAACCGTATTAATCCAGTCATTTCACAGCAAGGTCAAGGAACAGTTTTGTTTGGTGATAAAACTGCAACATCTAAGCCTTCGGCATTTGATCGTATTAATGTTCGCAGATTGTTTATTGTTATTGAAAAGGCTATTGCTAAAGCTGCACAAAGTTCATTGTTCGAGTTCAATGATGAATTTACAAGAGCCGAATTCAAAAATATGATTATTCCTTATCTTCGTGATGTTCAGGCTCGTAGAGGAATTACTGACTTCCTAGTGGTATGTGACGGAACAAATAATTCTGCCCAAATTATCAATTCGAATCAATTTGTTGGTGACATTTATATTAAACCAAATCGTTCAATTAACTTCATCCAATTGAACTTTGTTGCTGTAAGAACTGGCGTTGATTTCACGACAGTCGTTGGTCAGTTCTAATAAATAAAGTAACATAGGAGAAAAAAAATGGCTTTTAATATCAGTGATTTTAAAAATAAAGGTCTTACGGGTGGGGGTGCAAGACCATCCCTATTCCAAGTCACTCTTGCAACACCTTTTGCTGCCACTGCTGGTGCTTTGAGTAAATTTACGTTTACATGCAGAAGTTCGCAAATTCCTGCTGCAACCGTAGACGCTATTCCAGTGCCTTTCTTTGGCAGAACAATCAAACTTCTTGGTGATAGAACCTATAACGATTGGCCAGTTACCGTCATGAATGATGAAGATTTTCTAGTTCGTGATATGTTTGAAAACTGGTCAAATCTAATGAATTCTTTTGTAGGGAATCAAAAGCTTCTTGCAGGAAATTCATATAAAAGTTCTGATGCTCTTGTCACTCAATATGGCAAAGATGGAACAATCATCAAAAACTATAGTTTTGTTGGAATATTCCCAGTTCAAATTGATCCAATGGATTTGGACTGGGATACTACAAACCAAATCCAATCTTTTGGCGTAACTTTTGCTTATGATTATTGGGTTCCTTATGCTACCAATGGACTTGTTGCACCTATAGCTACTGGTGAACCTGGAAATGGTAGCGTTTCTTCTGCTACACCTTAATATAATGTATGGAGGGTTTTAATTAACCCTCCCTTTTTTGGAATAAAAATATATGGCATCGCTGTTTGGATTTGAGTTTAAAAGAAAAATAGAACCTGATATCGCACCATCATTTGCACCTAAAGAACAAGATGATGGTGCGGTAGTCGTTGCTGCTGGTGCTTCGTATGGGACGTATATCGATCTTGATGGCACTGTCAGAACCGAAGCGGAACTAGTTACAAAATATAGAGAAATGTCATTGCAGCCAGAGATTGATGCTGCGGTAGATGAAATTGTTAACGAAACAATGTCAATCGATGAAGATAATATCGTCAGCATCATTCTAGATAATGTTGATATTACGGATCGAGTCAAAAAAGCAATTCGTGATGAATTCCAGAACGTTTTGAATTTGCTTAATTTTCAAAACAGAGCATATGAAATTTATCGCCGCTGGTATATTGATGGTAGAATTTATTATCATGTCATTATTGATGATAAAGATGTGAAGGCAGGTATCAAAGAACTTCGTTACGTTGACCCTAGAAAAATTCGTAAGGTCCGTGAAGTATCAAAAAAGAAAGCTATGGGCGGTTCTGATGCTGGTGAAGCCATTATTCTCAAAACCCAAAATGAATACTTTATGTTCAATGACCGAGGATTTAATTACGGTAATAAAACGGTAGGACCAACAACTTCTGGACTCCGTATTGCTAAAGATTCCGTTGTTCATGTAACATCTGGTTTGACTGATACTCAAGGAACGATGGTTCTTTCTTATCTCCACAAAGCAATTAAGGCTCTTAATCAATTAAGAACACTTGAAGATGCTCTGGTAATTTATCGTCTAGCAAGAGCACCAGAACGTCGTATTTGGTATATTGATGTTGGTAATTTACCTAAAATGAAAGCGGAACAATATGTCCGTGATATCATGGTCAAACATAAAAATCGTCTAATTTATGATGGTGCTACTGGTGAAGTTCGTGACGATAGAAAATTCATGACGATGCTTGAAGACTACTGGCTACCAAGAAGAGAAGGTGGTAAAGGAACTGAGGTAACAACTCTTCCGGGTGGTCAGACATTAGGAGAAATGGATGATGTTCTTTACTTCCAGAAAAAATTACTCCAAACTTTAAATGTTCCGGTCAATCGTTTAAATTCTGATGCGCTGTTCTCATTAGGTCGTGCCACAGAAGTTACTAGAGACGAATTAAAATTTGCTCGTTTTATTTCTAGGCTTCGCGGTCGTTTTTCTGTCCTATTCACTAGTCTTTTGGAAAAGCAAGTAGTTCTTAAAGGCATCATGTCCATTGAAGATTGGCAAAATATTTCTGCTGATGTTAAATATGATTTTGCAAAAGATAATTATTTCACAGAATTAAAAGATGCTGAAATTCTTGAAAATCGAACTAATTTATTTAGTCAAATGGAACAAAGTGGATTAATTGGAAAGTATTATTCACATACATGGGCGCGTAAAAATGTTCTTCACCAGTCAGAAGATGTTATTGAAGAAATGGACGAAGAATGTGATGAAGAAGCAACTGATCCAAGATATGCTCCTCCACAAGACCCAAATCAAGATGGTGGTATAGATGACGGTGCTGGTGGTGCTGGCGTTCAACCATTAGCTTCCGATGAGGATACTGATTCTACTCCCGAAACTGATGAAAAAAATAGAAAAATAAGTAATGCACAGGCAAAAGTGAGATTACTTGGCGCAAAGAAAAATAGAACGCCACAAGAAGAAAACGAATTTCGTTCTTCTGTTTTAATTGTTGCTAAAAATAAATAAGGATAAATAAACCATGACAGATATAGAATATAGAGTTTCGGACTTAATCAATTTCAGTTCAGAACAAAAGCCTATCGATTTTGAGCAAGCATTTTCGGATATTATTACAGATAAAATTCAAAATGCATTAAATGACAAAAAGCTTGAAGTTGCCCAGAGCATGTTCGGATCAGAAGAACCAGAGGAATATTACGAAGATGGCGAAGACGCTTAAAGAAATCTTAAAAGATAAAAAGCTTGAAGGTGTAAAATCTAGCACTATTACCCCTGGTTCACTTGGTATAGACCCAGGTGTTGATTATGCTCCAAAGTCTGGAGGTGGTCGTAAATTTGTTGCCAAGCACAGCATCGAAAAACATGAAGATCGTGTTGGTAATGGGCCAGACGTTTATAACGGCGCCAAAACAAAATATTCTTTAGAAACACCAAAAATGAAAAATTTCGGTCATAAAAAAGGTGAAGATAACAAAGTTTATGGTGAGTCTGTAATGTCCTGCAACGAGACACCACAGGGAACTTCTTGCCCAATGCATGGTATGCAAAAATGTGCTAGGTATTTTTCTATGGGCAAAAAAACCCTTAAGGAAGTTCTTGGTAAATCTGCACCACCTGAAGAATGGATTGACGATTTTGTCCATTCTAATAATCCAAATTTTGCAGGAAAGTCGCCAAAAAAGCGTAGAGAAATGGCTCTTGCAGCTTATTATGCCAATCAACGTAATGAACATGTTGATGATACTGCTGATGATACTCAAGAAGAAATCGAAATGGTCCGTGCAGAACTAAAAGCCATCACAAACAAAACAGCCCACATTTTGTTATCAATGCCAAATAATTTGCATGTAGAGCCTTGGGTTCAGGCAAAGATTGCTCAGGCAAAAGAAATGATTAATAGTGTCCACGACTATATGGTATACGGTGATCACAACAAACCAGAAGAAGATGAGCAAGCCCCACGAGATGGTGGTATTTCTAGCGTTTCTATGGCACCAAATTCATATGGCGCTCCAAGTAGTCAATTTGGGGATGGGAGAATTTAATCATGACAACATATCCAGTAAACATTAATAATTTCACAATGAAGTCTACTCGTCCAGAGTCGTTTACTACGCCAACAAGAACAAAAGACGTTCTTGGTAAACTTAAAGTTTCTATGTCTCAAAACATTTATGAAGCCGACTTTGAATATGGCACTCAGCCTATGCGTTGGGAGAATTTTACTGCCAATACCGCCACATCAGGAAGTTTTGCTAACGTAGCACATTTTCCTGGTATGGGTGGCGTTCGTATGCTTGTAGGTAATAATGCAGGTGACTTAACTATTCGCCAGTCACGCCCATATCATCGTTATCAGCCCGGAAAAACTATGTTCATGGCCACTGCTATTAACTTTGGAACATCGACACCAAGCAGCACAACAGGCGCTGTATTTGTTGGTAGTATTTCGGGAACAACTTTGACTGTGACTTCCGTTACTACTGGGACTATTGCTATTGGTCAAGTTATTAATGGAACTGATGCTTTTGGAAATTATGTTCCTGGTAACGTAACGATTGTTTCTGGGTCTGGGCTTTCTTGGACTCTTAGTGTTCAATCAACAACAAATATTTCTAGCACAACATTAAATGCTGTTGTTCCAGGCAATTTTCAAAGAGTTGGATTCTTTGATGATGGTAACGGTGTTTTCTTTGAACAAGGAATTGCAACTACTGCAAATCCATCAGGAATGTATGCAGTAATTCGTTCAGATGCAGGAAGTGTAAATTATACAACAGGAACAACCACTTCAAGTCTTCCTGTAGATTATAAGTTTTCACTAGAGAATTGGCGTGGTGATCCAGTAACTTCCTTGATTAATTGGAATGGCATTCAAATGTTTTGGTTAGAATATGCATGGTATGGTGCTGGGGCAATTCGTTGGGGTTGTTTACTTAATGGTGAGCCATATGTTCTTCATGAAGTTGGCACTGGTAACGGAAATTATCAGGGACCACAATCACAATCTGCATGGTCGAGAACTGGTAACTTGCCTGTAAGATATGAACAAAGAAATATGACAGCCACTACTGCAAATAGTTCTCTTGTTCACTTTGGCGTATCGGTCATGGTCGAAAATCGCCAAGACCCACAAAGAGGATTTACATATTCTTATGGTATGGCTGCGAATACCACATCCGCACCAAGAAGAAACGTTCCGTCATCAAATACTCGTTTTCCTGTTGTTTCAGTGCAAATGCGTAACATGGGCACGATCGAATATTCTGCAAACAGCACACAAGTAGGTAATCTTACATTTGCAAATACTACATGCATTAGAATGAATGACACTACCGCCACGGCTTGGATTCCAAATCAGTTTGTAGGGCGTGGCCTTACAATTAAGGATGGTTCAGTAACTACTACTGCTCGTATTGTAAATAATACGGTTAACGCAGCATTTTTTACAACGGTTACTTCCTCAAATACAACAACACCAATTGCTACTGCTCCTGCATTAACATCGTCTTATCAAATTGGACTAATCAATCGTGGTCAAATTCTTCCGCAAACATTGATTCTTTCTTCTGATGCTCTTTGCGTTGTAGAAATGATTGTTAGCACTGCGTCATCTCCTGTTACTTTTACTGGCGCTAAATTTGAGCCAATGTCTACACTTGGATCAATTAACTCACTTGCAACTCGTGATGTATCTGCAACTTCAATGACCACAGGTGCTGCTACCATTACTGCAACTATTTCAGGAACAGCTTTGACTGTCGTTGCGGTTCTAACCGGCGCTTTAGCTATTGGACAGACCGTTACAGGTCCAGGTATTCCAGCAGGAACGACACTTGCTTCCGGTTCAGGAACTTCATGGGGGTTGAATCAATCGGCCACTGTCGCAGGAACAGTTACACTAGCATCAAGTGCTGGTGAAGTTGTTTATGCCTTCACTGCACCATCTGGCGGTTCTGGTCTTCAGACATTCGATCTATCTAACTTGTTTGCTCTTTATAACAATATTCAAGGTAACACACCAGATACTCTTACCGTGGCAGTAACAACAACTGGCGCATCAGCTAACGTTGGTGCTCACATGATTGCCCAAGAAGCAATGTCATAAGGAAAGTAAAATGAAACTTATTACCGAATTATTTGAGAATATGGAGTATTTTACTCAACTTGATGAAGCTACAGGCAAAAAAACTCATCACATCACCGGGCCATTCATGGAAGCTGAAGTTGTGAATAAAAACAAACGCAGATATCCTATTCATGTAATGGAAGGTGCTGTTAATAAATACGTTGAAGAACATATTAAAAATAATCGTGGATATGGTGAACTTGGTCATCCAGCAGGGCCGCAAATTAATCTTGATCGTGTTTCTCATTTGATTGTTGATTTGAAACGTGACGGCAATACAAACACTTTTATTGGTAAAGCAAAACTTACTGATACTCCTATGGGTAATATTGCCAGAGGACTTTTGGAATCTGGCGCAAAATTAGGAGTATCTTCTCGTGGTATGGGGTCTCTAGAATCAAAAGATGGTATCATGGTGGTTCAGATAGACTTCCATCTTGCTACAGCCGCTGATATTGTTGCTGATCCTTCTGCACCAAATGCTTTCGTAAAAGGAATCATGGAAGGTGTGGATTGGGTTTATGATCCAGTAAAAAACACGTGGCTTGAGGAAAGACTTCATGAAAAAAGAAAGTCTTTGAGAAGAATGCGTATGGATCAAATCGAACAAAATCAGCTTGGCATTTTCGAAAGTTATGTTAAAGCCTTGGCGTCAAACAATAGAATTTTATAAATATTACAAATATCAGATTAAAGGGAGACCTTATACATGTCTAACGAATACGAACAAGAAGTAAGCGAAGACTCAATGGCGATGGATTCTTTGAAACCAGGATCACAGTCATCGGGACCAGACCCAAAATCAAAAATTGAACATATGAATGCTGTGCTTGCCACTATGCATGGTATGAAGAGAGACGATCTAACAAAATGGTTCCATGATGCAATGGCACTAATTGGTAAAGAAGCGCGCAATCTTCCTGGCAATGCAAACGAAAAGAGCAACGAAAACTCTATTCGTGCAAAGCCATCTTATGCAACTGGTAAGGGCGGTGTAGAACCAAACGAAAAAACTCCAAATAGATTGCATCACACAACCCCAGGTCAGTCTATGCGTGAAGACGTTGAAGAAATGTTTGAAGGCCAAGACCTATCAGAAGAATTTAAAGAAAAGGCTTCAACCCTTTTTGAAGCTGCGGTTAATCTACGTGCAATGACAGAAATTGTTCGCTTAGAAGAAGAATATGAAACAAAGATTGAAGAAGCCGTTGAAGAAATGGAAGAATCACTTCAGTCAAAAATCGATATGTATCTAGACTATGTTGTTGAAACATGGATGAAAGATAATCAAGTTGCTATCGAATCAACACTTCGTAACGAAATTACTGAAGAGTTTATCGATGGCCTCAAAAATCTTTTCGCTGAACATTATATTGATGTGCCTGCCGATAAGGTTGATGTGGTGGAGTCACTAGCTGCAAAAGTCGATCAACTCGAAGCAAAGCTAAATGAAGCCATCAATGAAAATGTTGAGCTAAGACAAGATGTAAATTCTGCTCTTAAGAACGAGCTAATTGAAGAATATGCCGATGGTCTAACTCTAACACAATCAGAAAAGTTTATCGCTTTGGCTGAAGGACTTGAATATAACGGCGATCTAGAAAAATTCGCAAGAAAACTTTCCGTTGTTAAAGAAAATTATTTTTCAAATAAACAAGTAGCGCAGTCAAACATCGAAGAAGAAACTTTCGAAGGTGAAACCTACAACAACGTAGTATCTGCTGACCCAGAAGTAAACAGATACGCAGCAGCAATTTCTCGCACTGTCAAAAGACAATAATTTATAAATAATAATATAACCCAGAAAGAAAGGGAACTAAAATGTATCTACAAGAAGAGCTTCAAAAGAAATGGGGACCAGTCCTTGAACATGCCGACCTACCACCAATTAAGGACATTACCCGTCGTTCAGTAACCGCTGTCGTTCTAGAAAACACAGCAAGAGCACTACAAGAAAGTGCAGAACAGAGCCGTTATGGTTCGTTGATGGAAACAACATCAGCAACACCAGTTAACGCTATGGGAACATCAGGATCAGGAGCAGCAGGTGCTATTGATACTTTCGATCCAGTATTGATCTCTTTAGTTCGTCGTGCAATGCCAAACCTAATTGCTTATGACATTTGTGGCACACAGCCAATGACAGGCCCAACTGGCTTGATCTTTGCTATGCGTTCACGTTACACTCAGCAAGGCAATTCTACTGGTGGATTTGCTGCTAACGGATATCAGGACAACGAAACATTCTATAATGAAGTTAACACTATGTTCTCTGCAACTGGTGCTAACTTGGCTCAGGGTGGATTTGGATCGGGCGCTGGTATTCTATCTGGCAACTCTACATTCGGACAAGGCTTCTTTGGCACAATTCCTGGTCAAACAAATACCACACCACTAGTTAACACAGCAAACTATAACACTGCACAAGGTTTGTCAACAACACAAGGTGAATCATTAGGTTCTGATTCAGCAACAGGTTATGCTTTCGACCAGATGGCATTCTCGATTGAAAAAGTCACTGTTACTGCTAAGACACGTGCTCTAAAGGCTGAATACACCATGGAACTAGCTCAAGACCTTAAGGCTATTCATGGTCTCGATGCAGAAACAGAACTAACCAACATTCTTGCTGCTGAAATCCTTGCCGAAATCAACCGCGAAGTTGTTCGCACAATCAACATTACTGCTGCCCCTGGTGCACAAGATAATACAACAACTCCTGGTGTATTCGATCTTGACACCGATTCAAACGGTCGTTGGTCAGTTGAAAAGTTCAAGGGTCTAATGTTCCAGCTTGAACGTGAATCTAATCGTATTGCTCGTGAAACACGTAGAGGCAAGGGTAACATTGTTATCTGCTCTTCTGACGTTGCTTCAGCTTTGCAGATGGCTGGCGTTCTTGACTATGCTCCTGCTCTTAACTCTAATAACCTACAAGTTGACGATACTGGTAATACTTTCGCTGGTGTTCTAAATGGTCGTCTAAAGGTTTACATCGATCCATATGCAATCGGTGGTAATTACTTGACTGTTGGTTATCGTGGTTCTTCAGCATTCGATGCTGGTTTGTTCTACTGCCCATATGTTCCACTACAGATGGTTCGTGCAGTTGATCAACAAAACTTCCAGCCAAAGATCGGCTTCAAGACTCGTTATGGTATGGTAGCCAATCCATTCGCTCAGGGTCTAACAAAAGGTCTTGGTGGGTTGAACGTATCATCAAACCTTTACTATCGTCGCGTGATTGTTAACAACCTTATGTAAAATGAACTTTTCACTATCAGCTATTCCTAATAAGAGTAGCTGATAGTGAATAATTTAATCTTCAACGAGACTGGATTCAACCAGTCCAACTAAAGAGGGAGTTTCGGCTCCCTCTTTTTTTATTATAAATAGTGTTGAGTTTATGGAGATACATGTAATGTCAACTGCACCAGTAAATTTTCTTTCACCGATTAATTTTAAGTTTTCTATTTCAAGAGCACCCAATGTAAACTTTTTTATTCAGAAAGTCAATATTCCAGGAGTATCATCACCCGGATTTGATGTAGGCACTCCATTACTTCGTATTCCGTATCCCGCCGACCATTTGTTATATGATAATCTTGAAATCACTTTTAAAATAGATGAAAACCTTCAAAATTATTTGGAAATATTTAATTGGATTAAAGCAATTGGTGGACAAGATTATACCTCTTATAAAGATATAAGTTCACAGCCAACATATACGGGCAAAGGAATTCGTTCTGATATTTCGTTACAAGTTTTGACTAGTAAAAGAAATCCAAATTACGAGATTATTTTTATGGAAGCATTTCCTATTGAAATATCTTCATTAGTTTTTGATTCTTCTTTGGAAGATATTAGTTATCTTGAAGCAACGGCAACATTTCGATATATTCAGCATAGCATAAACAAAATCACTTGACTTTACTAACAAATTTCGCTATAATTGTGATTATTTGGTATGGAGGATATGATGAAATTTGAAGATGTTTTGGTTGAATGGGATAAAGATTGCATTATCGATAAGACTGAACTTGGTGAGGAAAGTGTAAAAATTCCTAAATTACATAACAAATATTATAAAATTTTTATTGCCGAACGATCATCTCTTAGATCACTTGAATCTCAAATGAAAATTCTAAAACTTGATAAGCACGAGTTTTACACTCAGGGTCATAACCAAGAAACGAAAGAAAAAGGTTGGGAACTACCGGCTAAGGGAATGATTTTGAAATCAGACCTTTCGATGTATATGGATGCAGACAAAGATATAATTGCGTTTTCGTTAAAAATCGGTTTACAGCAAGAAAAAGTTGAGGCTCTTGAAGCTATCATCAAAACTCTCAATAACCGAGGGTATTTACTTAAAACCGCAATGGACTGGGTGAAATTTCAGAATGGTGGATAATGATTACAATTAAAAAATATGATGAAACTTATGCAAAAATAATATGTGATCCTGGTATTGCAATGGAAATTTCGGATCAATTCACATTTGAAATTCCTGGTGCAAAATTTATGCCTGCATTCAAAAATAAAATGTGGGATGGTAAGATAAGACTTTTCAATGCTATGTCTTGCCTTTTGTATGTTGGTCTTATACAGCATTTACAGGTATTTTGTTCCGCAAGAGATTATGCTATTGAATATGATGGTATTGACGGCGATACAGAATTTTCATTAGTCGAATGCAAAGAATTTATTGAGTGGCTAAAACCAAAATACAATCCAAGAGATTATCAGATCGAAGCATTTATTTATGCAGTAAGAAAACGAAGAGCGGTTCTTCTTTCACCAACATCATCTGGTAAGTCTTTGATGATTTACATGTTGGCTCGATACTATGGCAAAAAAACTTTAATCATCGTTCCTACAACATCACTAGTTCATCAGATGACTTCAGACTTTGTTGACTATGGATACTCAGAAGATAAAATCCATAAGATCATGGAAGGCGCAAATAAAGAATCTGATTGTCCTGTTATCGTTTCCACATGGCAATCTATTTACAAACTTCCAAAATCATGGTTTGCTAAATTTGAAGTTGTTGTTGGCGATGAGGCTCATTTATTCAAAGCTAAGTCGCTTACTGATATCATGACGAAATTAAACCAGTGCGTATATCGTTATGGTTTTACTGGAACGCTTGATGGCACGCAAACTAATAAGTTAGTTCTAGAAGGTCTTTTTGGTCCTGTCAAGAAGGTAACTACCACCGCAGAACTTATAGAACAAAAATATGCTGCTGATTTTAACATCAAATGTCTCGTTTTAAAACATCCTGATGAAGTAAAAAAACAAATTGCGGGCATAGATTATCAGACTGAAATTGATTACATCGTAACAAGCACAAGAAGAAATAGGTTCATTAAGAACTTGGCCTTATCGCTTGAAGGTAATACGCTGTTGCTTTTTCAATTTGTGGAGAAACAAGGTAAGGCCATATATGACATGATATCAGCAGAAGTTAAAGATAGAAAAGTTTTTTATATCTCTGGTGAAGTAAAGGGTGAGAAACGTGAAGAAATACGTAAGGCTATTGAGACAGAAAAAAATGCTATTGTGGTTGCTTCTTACGGAACTAGCTCCACAGGTATTAACATTCGTAATTTGCATAACATTATATTCGCTAGTCCTTCAAAATCACGGGTTAGAAATTTACAATCAATTGGCCGTGGGCTTCGAAGGTCTGAAACCAAAACTAATGCAACTCTCTATGATATAGCTGATGATCTTTCCTGGAAATCTATGAAAAACCATACGATGCTTCATTTCGTTGAACGTATCAAGATATACGCAGAGGAAAAGTTTGAATACAAGATATACAACATAAACTTATTATAATTCATCATCTCTTCACTAACGATTATACCAACAACTCAGAAGGCTGTCAATATGAAAAAGCGTCACTATGTGAACAATGTGGATTTCTTTAATGCTCTCGTTGAGTTTAAAAATAAAACTAAAGAAAGCAATGAATTTGTGGCTATTCCCAATTATATTGGAGCCTGCATAAACGAAATTTGTAAAAGACTATCAACTAAGGCTAATTTTGTTAATTACACCTATCGAGATGATATGGTTGGGGATGCTGTTGAAAATTGTGTTGAATCTGTTCATGGCTTTAATCCAGAAAGGTCGAATAACCCTTTTGCATATTTTACCAGAATTGCATGGAACGCAATGCTAAGACGTATCGCTAAAGAAAAGAAGCAAACCTATCTCAAATATAAGAACATGCAGCATCTTAGTTTGACTGAAGATGTTCATGGAGAACTACACCTAAGCAATGATGAAATTGCAAATGAGATTATTAAAAGTTTCGAAGACAAGTTGACTAAACCCCCGAAATAGGCTATAATGCGAACTATGAAAAACTTTCGCAAAGGAATTAAAAAGGACCAGACATATGTTACAAAAACATCTTATTCCTCCCGCAGTGATAGATTGTGTGGAGGGGATGACCAACAAAAATTTTAATGTAAATGTTCGCAATAACTATGAAGATAGGGTTCGAGCCATTAAAGAATATTGTGAACAAGAACTAAACAAGAAAAATTTTAATACTAAAAAAATAAGATAATGAAGGTGAAAGGAGAATCGGTATGGCTAAATTAGCTCTTATAGCTGATACACACTTTTGGTGTTCGTAATGATCATGTTGCATTTTTGGATAACAACAAAAAGTTTTTAGATAATATCTTTTTTCCTCTAATTGACACTATGAAAATTGATACGATTATTCATCTTGGTGATTTGGTGGATCGTAGAAAATATATTAACATTCAGACTGCAAAACGTCTGCGTGAAGATTTTATTCAGCCAATCATAGAACGTGGTATTGATTACCATCAAATTCTTGGAAATCATGATATTTACTATAAAAACACAACGTCGGTAAATTCCATCCAAGAACTTTGCTGTCCCACAATGAATTCTGAAAAGTTTCATGTGTATGATACAGCAACCGAAGTTGTATTATATGATGCTAAATTTCTTTTTGTTCCATGGATTTGTCAAGAAAATAAAGATGCCACATTCGACAAAATTAAAAATACGACTGCTCAAATTTGCCTTGGGCATCTCGAACTACGAGGCTTTCAAATGTTTAGGGGTAATGTCTCGACTCATGGCGAAGATTCGAACATTTTTAGTCAAAAGTTTGATCTTACTTGCTCTGGTCATTATCACCATCGGTCAAATAATGATGGGGTATATTATCTTGGTAGTCATGGTCAATTTACTTGGTCGGATTATGGAGATGCTAGGGGTTTCCATATTTTAGATACAGAAACCCGAGAATTGACTTTCATTGAAAATCCATATAAGATGTTTATGAAAGCATTCTATGATGATAGCACATGCACTTCCGAAGAACTTCTTAATTGTGATTTCAGTCCCTTTAATGGTGTTTTATGCAAAATCGTGGTTCGTAATAAAAATAATCCTTACTGGTTTGATATGTTTTGTGAAAAAGTCGAAAAAGCCGGGGCTTTAGATATTCAGATTGTTGAAGATCATTTGAATTTAGACCTCGAAACTGAATCTGATATTACTGAAGAAGTTGAAAACACAATCGATATTTTTCGTAATCATATCAGTGACATATCAGGATCGGTAAATAAGCAGAAACTTGAAAACGTAATAATTAACCTTTATCATGAAGCAGTGGCACTTGAAGTATGAGTATTGAATTTAAATTTATTCGATGGAAAAACTTTCTTTCAACCGGGAATGTTTTCTCAGAACTTGATCTGAGTAAAGCCGGGACGACACTTATTGTTGGTGAAAATGGTTCAGGCAAGTCAACGATGCTTGATGCATTGACCTTTGGTTTGTTTGGTAAACCATTTCGTAATATCAATAAAGGCCAGCTAGTCAATTCTATCACACGCAAAGATGCGTTGGTTGAAATTGAATTTTGGTCTAGTTCAAACATGTATCGAATTGTTCGCGGTATTAAGCCAAATCTTTTTGAGGTTTATTGCAATGAAAAATTAATAAATCAAGATGCCGAAATGAAAGATTATCAAGCAATTCTCGAAAAACAAATCCTCAAGATTAATTTTAAATCGTTCTGTCAAGTTGTGGTTCTTGGGTCTGCTTCCTTTGTTCCGTTCATGCAGCTAACTGGACCAAATCGCAGAGCTATCATCGAAGATTTATTAGACCTTGAAATTTTCACTAAGATGAATGTTCTGCTTAAAGAGCAAATCCAGCAGAACGAAAAAGACGTGCAGGAAACAGAAAATAACAAAAAAATTGTCAAGACCAAAATTGAAATAGTCCATCAGCATCTTAAAGAACTTCGTTCCAAAAATGAAGAATTTATCAAGCAAAAAGAAACAACAATCGCTGAACATGTTTTAAATATTAAAGAAAGTATGGAAGAAGTAAAAATTCTTCAAGTGAAAATTTCAGAACTAGAAGCCATCAAAGAAGACCGCACCCATGTCTACAATGATTTAAACAAGCTCCGTGACTATCGGACTAAATCTTTGAACAATAAAGATATTTTCAAAAAAGAAATATCGTTTTTTAAAAAGCATGAAAATTGCCCAACTTGTTCCCAGGGCATTGAACCTTCATTTGCTGCTGATATTGTTAAAGACCGAGAAGCCAAGGTTGCTAAAATCGATAACACAATGATTAAATGGGAAGAGGCTAATAAAAAAGCTAATGATCGAATGGTTAATATAACTAAAATTGAATCCGATATCAGTGAAGTGAGTTCTTTGCTGATGCAGTTTCAACAATCTATTAAACATAACAAATCTATTTGCATTACCATTCAAAATGAAATTGATAACGCAAAAAAATCGGTGAAACAAACAACCGAAACAAAAATTGCCGATCTTGAAAAAGACTTGACGCAAATTCAAGAAAAATTCAATTCGTTTCAGGAAGATCGTCAAGTCTTAGCTGCTGCTGCTCTTATGTTAAAAGACGGTGGTATTAAAACTAAAATTATCAACCAGTATATTCCTGTTATCAACAAATTGGTGAACAAGTATCTGGCAATGATGGATTTCTTTGTTAGCTTCGAAATGAACAGTGAATTTCAAGAAAGCATCAAGTCAAGATATAGAGATGATTTTAGTTATGCATCATTTTCCGAAGGTGAAAAACAAAAAATTGATTTATCTTTATTGTTTACATGGAGAGCAATAGCAAAACTTCGTAACTCTATCAGCACTAACCTATTGATCTTAGATGAAGTTTTTGATAGTTCTTTAGATTCTTCTGGGACAGATCAACTCATGGCTATCATTCAATCGTTAGCATCCGATAATAGCATGTTTGTTATTTCTCACAAGGAACAGATGAACGATAAATTCAACAATATTATTCGGTTCACAAAACATAAAAACTTTTCAAAAATGGAATCAGCAGCATGACACAAAATTTTACCTTTCTAAGAGAAAAAAGTTTAAACTTTGATTTTACCACACCACCATTTGAACCTATCGAATTTGCACAAGAACTTGTCAAGACAATGTATGATGGTGGTGGAATTTGTTTATCTGCTCCACAATTAAGTATACCATATAGAGTGTTTGCTATGAGAGGTGATCCACAAAACTTTGTATGTTATAATCCGCGTGTCGTCATGCCCAGCACAGAATTGGTCACACTTGAAGAAACTAGCTTGACATGGCCAGGAATGTCTGTTAAAATTAGTAGACCAAAGCATATAAAAGTTCGTTTTGCTTTACCTAATAGCGAAATCCGAACGGAAACATTTACAGGAATTACTGCACGAGTTTTCCAACAAGGTCTTGACTTTCTTGATGGATATGAGTATTATCGTCATGCAAATCCAATCCACCGTGAAAAAGCTTTGCGTCAACATAAACTTTGGATAAGAAAGAACCGAAAGTGGAAACTACTTAATTTTTGAAGGGTAATAATTTGTGTAAACTCTCTATTATTATAAATAGATTATAGAGTTTACACAAAGGGAAAAAAATGAAAAAAGCTATGCCACAAATGGCCAGAACTGGAAAAAATAAATACGGCGATCCAAAACCAAAAATAATCTGCAAAATGTGTAAATTGGAATTAAGGCAAAGTAAATTTTCAAGAATAAATAAAAATGACGAATCTAAAGGTATCAGGCCAAATTGTAAATCATGTTCAGCCAAAAAAGCTATAATTGAAAAAGAAAGACGAAAAAATAACTGGAAAACCAAGCCAGCGTATGCTATGTTGAATAACTCAAAACAAAGAGCAAAAGCCGCCGGTCTTGAACATACATTGATTATCGAAGATATCATAATTCCAGATTATTGCCCGGTTTTAGGAATAAAACTAGAAACTGGTGATAGAAAAAAACATTTCAACTCACCATCAATAGATAGAATTTATAATAATAAAGGATATACAAAAGATAATATAGTGATAGTTTCAACAAGAGCCAATCTATTAAAAAAAGATGCAACTATAGACGAATTGAATAAATTGAGTAATTTTTATAATATGTTTAATAACAAGGAATAAAATGCAAATTTTTTATGTTGATATCGACCCAAATAAAGCTGCTGTATGTTTAGTAAATAAGCATATTATAAAACAAATTTTAGAATCTGCCCAATTGCTATCAACTGCCCATCGTGTTCTTGATGGACAGGAAAAGACTGAAAAGTCAAATACAGGTCGGAACGTAAAAAGATTCGTTCTTAAAGACAGCCGTGATAGTGTTTTATATCAATCCACCCATATCAATCATCCTTCTGCTGTTTGGTGTCGGCAGTCCAAACAAAATTATAATTGGCTACTAGAACATTTCTTTGCCCTAATGGATGAGTATACATACCGTTATGGTAAAGTTCATAAATGTTTCGGTGCCGTTTCAAGTTTTTTGATTGACCTACCCGACAATCTCAAGGATAATGATTGGACCCCAATGCCTTCGTGTATGGATGAACAATATATTATTTCAACTGATTCTATGCTCAACTATCGCAACTACTACAAGGTGGGCAAAGCTTCGCTTCACTCTTGGAAATATCGTCAACCCCCAACATGGATTATATAATGAATGAAAATGAGGCTTTAGAAAAAAAACAAATGGAAGTGATGTTATCCAACATTGATAGTCTTATCATGATGTGTGATAACCCTTCTCAGTTGCTAATGTTGGCTTCCGCAATGCTATCGTCGGCAAAATTGATTTACGAAACAACAATTGGACCAGTGAATAGCAAAAAAATTATTACGGAGATGATTAATGACAAACACAAAAAAAACTGAATTTTCTCTCACCACAACAGAAATAAATTGTTTTCGTTCAATTCAAGAAAAACTACACAACCAAGCCTTAAAAATGGGATGGCATTCTAAGTCTCGTGAAGTCGGAACAATGATTGCTCTTTGTCATTCCGAACTTTCTGAGGCACTTGAAGGTGCTCGTAAAAATTTGATGGACGATCATCTTGTAAATCGTAAAATGATTGAGGTGGAACTTGCCGATTGTATTATTCGCATTCTTGATTTGGGTGCTCTACAGGGTCTTGATATTGCTGGTGCAATCGATGAGAAACATGATTACAACGCAGATCGAGCAGACCACCAACTTGCCAATCGAGAAAAAACAGGAGGAAAATCATTTTAATGGCACAGATTTATAATACTGATAATTTAATGGCTGGCGGTGTTTCTGTTGGTTATGATAATTTTTCTACTGCTATTTTGAATGGTGGCATAGCTGTTCCTATGACTGACCGAGCATATACAACGGTCGATGTAAAAAATAATGTTTTTAACGAAATTAATGCCACGGTAGAAAAAAATCATGATGGTCCGATGTATAAATACAACGAGCCAGAAATTATCACAGCATTAAAAGAATATGTTGATAAAACGTATGGACAACATTATAACACAAATAAAAAAATTACGTGTTTTGATGCTTGGATGGCTCTAGGTGATGCTGCACCAACTTTCCGTAATACCGCAATTAAGTATCTTTGGCGATATGGGAAAAAAAACGGCAATAACAAAGATGATTTAATGAAAGCATTGCATTACATCATGTTAACTCTTCACGCTGATCATTATAAAACAAAAGGTGAATAAATATGGAAATAAAAATTGAAATGGACGAACTGCGTAAGCGCAAACTTTTCTTAGCTGCCCCAATGTATGGTGGTATGTGTGCGGGTATGTTTACTAAGTCTGTGGCCGATTTAACTGCTATGTGTGCTGCAAACGGCATTCATATGCAATCTTACTTTCTCTTTAACGAATCATTAATTACTCGTGCTCGTAATTACTGTGTTGATGAGTTTATGCGTTCTGACTGCACTCATATGATGTTTATCGATTCTGATATTGGTTTCGATCCTCGTGATGTTCTTGCATTACTTGCTCTCCAATCTGATGATTCAGAATATGATGTTCTTGCTGGTCCTTATCCTAAAAAGTGCATTAGCTGGGAAAAGATCAAGCTTGCAGTAGATAAAGGTATGGCAGATGAAGACCCCAACGTTCTTGAAAAGTTTGTTGGTGATTACGTATTCAATCCAAAGAATGGTGGTGGTTCTTTCCGAATTGATGAGCCAATCGAAGTTTCTGAAATTGGAACCGGGTTTATGATGACTCGTAAGAGCACGTTTGAAAAGTTCCGTGATGCTTATCCTCAGTATTCGTATAAGCCAGATCACATTCGCACGGCCCATTTTGATGGCTCTCGTGAAATTCATATGTATTTCCAGGCCGAAATTGAACCAGAATCGAAGCGTTATCTTTCTGAGGATTATTGGTTTTGTCATTATCTAGGAAAAATTGGTGGAAAAATTTGGTATTGCCCTTGGATGCGTCTACAACACGTTGGTAGCTATATCTTTGGTGGATCATTGGCTGATCTTGCATCTATCGGCGCTGCTGCTACTGCTGATCCTACACAGCTAGGCAAGAAAGCTTAAATTGACAGGATGGAATCAACATACTAAAGTGAGTTGATTCCCTCAACTTCTTTTGGAGATTATATTATGATTTTAAGTGCTAAGACTATGGATATTCTAAAGAATTATTCGTCTATTAATTCATGTATTACGGTCAAGGCTGGGTCTGAATTGACAACAATTTCTCCAAACCGAGATATCACGTCAAGAGCAAAAGTTGTGGAAGTATTTCCTGTAGACTTTTCTATTTACAGCCTATCACAATTTATTCAGGCAATTACTTTACTTGGAGCCCCTGAACTGGAATTTAGTGATCGATATGTGAATGTTTACAACAAACAAACTTCTTTGATTTATAACTACTGCGATCCTGAACTGATTAAGAAGGCATTTAAGATTCCAACTTTTTCAAACCTAGAAGTTTCTGATTCAAATAGCGTTCAATTTAAGCTTTTATACAAAGATATTCAGGATACTCTAAAAGCAATCAGTATTATGAATCTTACTGATATGTCATTTGTTGGTGATGGAGAAACTATCAAGCTTCAAGCAGAAAAGAAAGAAGATAGCAATACTGGTGTGAAGTCTGGATTTTATAGCACTATTATTGGCCAAACCGATAAGAAGTTTTGTGCTTACTTCAATCCTGCAACTATCAAGATGATTTCTGCTGATTATGATGTTAAGATTTCTTTGGATAATTCTTTAAAGGTGATTTATATGAATAATCCAGAAATCGAATATTGGATTATCATGAAAGATACCTCCAAGCTTAACTTGACTTAATATCGTTTATCTGCTATATCTTACTAGGCGGAAAGATTTATCAAAACTATCGATTAATCTTCCCTCCTAGTAAGTTTTTTATATTATGTAATTGGAGAAAGTAATGCTTGAACAATATCTTTGGGTTGAGAAATATCGTCCTCAAAAGATCGCGGATACTATTCTTCCTGCTTCACTAAAGTCTATGTTTCAAAATTATGTGGACCAGGGTAATGTTCCTAACATGATTTTAGATGGCAGTCCTGGTGTTGGTAAAACAACCGTGGCTCGTGCTTTGCTTGAAGAAATTGGTAATGATTATATCATCATCAACGGATCGATGAACGGTAATATTGATACGCTTCGTAACGAAATTTCAGATTATGCGTCTGGTATGTCTTTCAGTGGAAAGCGTAAGTATGTTATTCTTGACGAGGCAGATTATCTTAATGCTAATTCTACCCAGCCCGCTCTTCGTAATTTCATGGAAGAGTTTTCAAGTAACTGCGGTTTCATTTTGACTTGTAACAAGAAACACCGTATTATTCCAGCCCTACATTCTCGTGCGCCTGTGATTGAATTCAAAATTGGCAAGGAAGAAATGCCAAAGCTTGCTTCACAGTTCATGAAGCGAGTTGATTTTATCCTTACCAGTGAAAACATCAAGTATGATAAGAAGGTTATTGCTGCCGTTATTAGCAGCCATTTTCCTGATTGGCGACGTGTTCTAAATGAACTACAAAAGTATTCTGCTCATGGTGTGATTGATACTGGTATTCTTTCTGAGTTTGAAGAACTTCCGGTTAAAGAAATTATTAAGCTATGCAAGAACAAGCAATTTGATTCTCTGCGTAAGTGGCTGGCAGAGAATCCAGAGACTGACCAAAATGATTTGTTTCGTTTGATTTATGAATATGCAGATTCTTCTTTTGCGAAGTCATCCATTCCTATTCTGGTCATGAAGATTGCAGAGTATCAATTCAAGGGCAGCTTTGTTGCCAATCCAGAAATTAATCTTCTATCGTTTTTTGTTGAGATCATCCGAGAGTGTGAATACCTATGATCCGTGAAACTTTGTTTGGACCAGAAGAAATTCTAGAAGAAAAGATCGAAGTTAAACCACGGGTTGATGTATGGACTATGATCAACTCAATTAAAAATCATAAGAATTATATGTATGTTGAGGATACTGCCAAAGAATATGTTCCCTGGATCGTAAACAAGGCTATCTCATCCTTCCCAGAATATTTGCATCTTGCCGAGAGTATGAATTTTTATCCAGGCATCGATCCAAAAATGCAATATGATTTTTATTTTTATAGTCTTCCACAAGATCGCCGTTATAAAAATTGGGAAAAGAAGCAAAAAACCAAAGACGATAAATACATCGAAAGTTTAGCTATGCTGGAAGATTTATCGTTATCAAAAGCAAAAATTGCCTGGAAGATTTTATCCGACAAGCAAAAGACAGAAATCATAGCTAAATTTTTATCACCAGATATCAAATCTCCAATAAAATACAAGTAGTGGAGAACATTATGAGGTATAAAAGTCATGCTACTAACAGAAACATTTTTGGAGGTAAAACTAACTAGTGAAGAAGATTTCCTTAAAGTTAAGGAAACATTGACACGAATTGGTGTAGCTTCACGCAAAGATAAAAAAATATTCCAATCTTGCCATATTCTTCATAAACAAGGAAATTATTTCATCGTTCACTTTAAAGAACTTTTTGCTCTTGATGGGAAACCTACAGATTTTTCCGAAGAAGATAAAGGCAGACGTAATGCTATTGCAGGACTGTTGGAAGATTGGAATCTAGTCCAGATCGTCAACAAACAGCAGCACCAAGAACCTAAAGCTCCCATGAATCAAATTAAAATTATTTCCCACAAAGAAAAATTTGATTGGGAACTTGTAACAAAATATACAATAGGAAAAAAGAGACATACATAATGTGGTTTTGGAAAAAAAAGAAGTCTCCTGAAGAACGTAAAAATGAGGCGGAAAAAAAGTTAGCTCAAATTGAACAACTTCTTTTTCCGCCTTTTTCTACGGAATCAACACCGGAAGGTATGATATTCCATGTAGATTATAGCGTTGATAGTAATCTAGACGGTGCATTAACTGATCTTAAAGATGGCACGAATGATGCCACGGTTCAAAATAGCATCAATGCTTCGATTAAAAAATTAATGGAAGTCCGTAAAATTCTAGAAGCATATCCTTTTATGGATACACGTGCTCAGTATGTAATAGTTGACACACCACCAAATGATGATGATGTTAAGGAAGCCAGAGATGAATACTAAAGAAGTTGAGGAACTATTCGATACCATACAAAAATTCGTCCAGACCATGATTGATCTGGACGATGATAAAAGAAGATTTGATTATAGAACTTTGCATGATCGAACGGAAACACAATACAAACCACTAGCAGAAAAACTTAAGAAACAACTCTATATGATTGATATGAATTCACCTTCTGTTTTGCCGAATAATCGTTTGAGTAATACACCGCACGAAGATCGAATGTAGCAATTGCTCTGGCGCAACCTTCACAAGGTCTAGACAATCCCCAGCACTCTTTGTTTTCTACCGTTTTTATGCGGCAGATATAAAGGGTGCTTTTTCTTAGGTCGTCTACGCTAAGATACTTAAGAGCATTTTTAATAGCATCAACTTCAGCGTGCAGAAAAATTGAATCTTTGTTGGTGCTAAATTTTGCCTGGAACGGGTGGCTTTTTAGCTGATTCATTCCAAACGATGCAATACTGTTTTTATGAACAATGCAAGCGCAAATCCTGGCATTGGCCACCTTCGTCATTGAAGACGCCAATTTTGCCAAGATATTAAAATAATGAGGTGGCTCATACATCGTGGTCATATACCTTCTTAACTCTTTTATAGATAACCTTCGATTCCACAACACGTTTGCGGAAAAGTGGTGACGATAAGACCTTAGCCACCAAGTTTTTTGGCTTTGGCGGATTTTTCTTTTTTGTCTTGATCGTAGCGCACATATAAACCCAACTCCCTTCCATAAGCCTCTATTTCCCAAGGCACATCCCAATATCCGATTTTGTTTTCGTCAACAAGGGTATTTTTCCAGCGGTTGAGATGACCCCTACCTTTGACATAAGCGATAGTCAATTCACCTTTTGACATTTGTTTGACATGGACCATCTCATGAGCCAGACATTGCAGAGTTTTAGGACGGCTGAACCCCGAATCGATGTTGATGGTAAATTCACGATGAACTTTTGCATCTTCATCTTCAAAATTACAATCAGCTTCAGTCTGGCGTCGTTTCATCAAGTTAGGAACAAAAGTCACATTCAACTTGATATTTTTTGAAAGACGTTTGCCCAACAAAATTTCTGCATAAAACTCAAGTGCGTCATGAATTTCATTTAGATCAACTTTATTAGGTGAACCGTCAAAATCGATTAGCATTTAGGCATACTCCTGTTTAACATCAGCTATTATACAGGGGTTCAAAATTCTGTCAATGAGGAAATGTCATATATCTATGCAAAAAAATCATGGCTGGGTTGATATGATATGATTTGACAATATGTGGATAATGTGTTCTTATATGGGTGTTGAGTGAATACGTAAAGGAATGTAGAGATATGGCTCAAGGTATACAATTGCAGTTTAATGTGATGCAGATTGGCAAGAGGTTCTATTGGGAAGTGCGTGACGAGATGCTTGACGTTATTGAAACAAATAAAGACAACAGCGATGGGTTTGATACAAAAGAAATCGCTTTTAATGATTTGTTTAAAGTGATCGGGCAAATTAAAGTCAACTATGAATATAATGATACAAAATAAGACTTGTGTATGCTGTGGTTCCTGATATGATGCTTCTATAAACAGGAGATTGATTCATGACGTATGATCTGATACATGATGACAACGGTATTCAGCAATCTTTTGATAGTTTCACCAAGGCACAGAAATCCTATTATTTTCAATGGCGGAACGATGACGGTTCGATACCATATAAGATATTTTGTGGTGAATATGAGATCGACCCTTCAACCGGAAATATAACATCTTAATACAAAATAAGACTTGTGTATGCTGTGAATGATGCTATGATGCTTCTACCAACAGGAGATTAAGACATGGCATTGGTCGTAGACTTCGGCAAAGATGAAATCGTCAACACCTGGGTCAATCATGAGGATGGTGAACGCCGCTATCGATATGATCCCTGCTATCGTATCACCGTGAATGATGATTACGGTATCGAATACACCCACCGCCACGCATTCCCATATACCGCTGAAGGATATGATGCTTGTCAGGTTCTTTTTAACAAAGTGCGTAATAAAATTGAAAAAGATGGCATAAAAGCACTTGACCTCAATTTCTGGAATGATCGCATTGTTTACGGTTCTAAAGCATATCAAGACGAAGAACCTTACATTGCAGAGCGTGAACGTGCAGATGCCATGATGTAATAGGATAAAATGATACAAAATAAGTGTTGACCTCGATGACGACCTAGTATATGATCCTTACATCAGCCAAGGGATACCACGACATGCGCTTCAAAAACACCATCCGCCTCGTCATCGAAGACCTCCATGAAGGCACCATCGAACACCGCGCCCAGGGAACCTTCGCCACATACAAACAAGCCGAAGAATACTGCGCGCAACTCAATGAACATTACGCCGACAAATGCATTCCTAAAATCGCCTCTGTTACCGACGCACTTATTAATAATACAAAATAAGACTTGCATATGCTGTGGTTTCTGATATGATGCTTCTACCAACAGGAGATGACGACATGAACTACGCCAACCATACCGGCTACAGCGATATCAACCCCTATGAAATCATCCGCAGGGTCAGCGACAAGACCCTCGAAATCCGTGAGATGGATGCGGTTCGTTCCAATTCCGAAAATAAACTTGGTTTTGCTCCCGGTGGTTTCTTTGGGCATTTTTTGCGCCAGAATGATCAAGAATGGACTATCACCAGCAATCAAACTTATCGCACCATCCGCATCCGCCTTAATAAAGATGGGCGCTGGCAAGACTCGAACGGCAATCGCTACAAACTTGCTGACAAACCTCGTAAATTTTACGATTATAATTTCTAATAATACAAAATAAGACTTGTGTATGCTGTGCCTTCGAGTATGATGCTTCTACCAACAGGAGATTGAGTCATGGCCATCACCAACCGCGCGCACTTCAACTTCACCATCGCCAACGGTAATGCGTTTGGCAGCCACCATTTCGAAGTGCTTACGTCTGACAAGCCTGCTTTCCGGGGCAAAATGGGCGTCACGCATTCTATGTGGCGTGGCAAAGCTGTCTGGGTTGAAGGCACTGACGCCAAAACCGTGTTGCAGAAGTGGGTTGCGAAAAATTGGGGAAAAAATATCGGAATGGTATTTTCTAAACCTCAATAGAAAGACTTGACTATCCCGGTGCCTTCGAGTATGATGCTTCTACCAACAAGGGATACCTACAGACATGAACTACGAACTCGTCAAAGAAAATGGTTCTTATTACATTAAGGGCCTTAAGACGTGGTTGGGTGAAACCAACACTCTTTTGCTCATTCGGCATCCTGAAGGAGATGTGGATACAATCGGTAGGAATGGCAAGGCTATGCATTGTGCTCTGTATGATGAATTTCAGACTTGCAATGACCTTAAGGATGGTGATACCTTTTCGATTCGCGGCGAAGTAGTTTATCGCTGCGAGGGTGTTCATGTGGTCAAAGTTTTTGATTGACATTCGCCCAAAACCTGCTAAGATGCCTTTATCAAGAACGGAGATACCTACATGCCTCGTGGTGTTGCTTCCAATGGTCAGCGTGCGCGTCGTCGGACTAAGATTGAAATGCAGGCAGCTAAGGCTCCTGTAACTTCTGCTAAGACTGCTAAGACTGCTAAGACTGCTAAGACTGCTAAGACTGCTAAGACTGCAACCAAACGTAATCGCCGCACTAAGGCGGAAATGCAGGCTTTCCGCGCATCTCTGGTGGAGACTGCTGTGATGCCTGTGGTGGCAACGGTTCCTGTTGCGCGAATTATGGAACCTATCAAGCCTGCGGCTACTCCTGCGCCCATTCCTGCACCTACTTCTTCAAAAACCATCGTGGTAATGTCTGACCGTGAAACTGCTGGTCGTGCTCTTCATGCCAAATCTTTGCTCAATTTTTTGCCCTGGTCTGAGTTGAGCCGTGGCAGTCGTGAAGAATTCTGCGTCGAGGCTGAAAAAAATTCTTGACTCTAATTTGTGAATGCGCTATATTCTTTTCATAGACAGGAGATAGCCACATGACGAACCGCCGCACAGTGATCGACGTTGACACCTATGACGAAGATGCCTGCTATGGTGACTATGACACCCACACCACCAAGATGATCTACATCGTCACCATGTTCGAAAATGATGTGCAGGTGGATGAACGCTATATGAAATCTGAAGAGGGTGCTGAGTTTGCATCTTTGGATTTTATCAAATATGGACTAAAATAAGACTGGACTATCCTGATAATTCTGCTATGATGCTTTTATCAACAGAGGGATACCACCAGATGACCACTTTCTCCCGCGAATTCCTTCTCAACGAAATCTCTGATCTGTCGAAGGAAGCGTATGGGTTTCGGTTCCGCCTCAACTATGATGCCATGACCGACGCCGAATTGCAGGCTACTTGGGATGGGTTTATTGAAACCGCCCAGCGTGCCGCTGAGGAAGAGAGGCAAGCCGAGATCGTGTTCCAGGCTAAATGGGAGGCGCATATTGCTGCCCTCATGGACGACCATGGCATCGATCACGCCACCGCCCTCGCATGGGATATGGATGCGATGGACTGCAAAGACGATGTGGGCTTTTATTGTTTCCGCTGGGGTATCAAATATAATAATGAACACCCCATAAAAAAAGTGTTGGGGGCCTAAAAAACTATTGACTATGCGGCGCCTATCGAGTATGATGTCTTTATCAACCAAGCGTTATCACTGAGGGATACCACACCATGTCAAATGTTTCTGGCACTCACCGCAACGGTCTCAAGGCAAAAAATGATCCCCGCGTTCCTTATTGCCAAGCCGGGTGGGAAGATGCCCGCAATGGCCGACCTTTTGACTATGCGCTTGTGGATGGCGCACCCACCAAAGCGCGTGCGTATGCCTATGAATTGGGACGCTGGCGCGTGATACTCCTCAAGTCTTTGGGCCTTGCCGTGCCTGCCTGGAACGTATACACTACCGTGCCTCCCAAAGTGGCATCCGCGATTAAACTGGCAACTTCACTTAATGTGGACTGCAAGCGTCAAGGTGTTCCTGTGTTTTACGATACTCCAATCAACCCATAAAACACTGGACAACCGGCTGAAATCTGCTATGATGCCTTTATCAACACCGGAGAGTTTCCATGAACTATGATAAAACCGATTTTGCTCAGGTCGCCCGCGTTCTTCTCATCGTCAACACCCACGCCAAGGAACGGTTCACAGAAGAAACTCTTGTGGATTATATGGTCAGCATGGCGTATAGCACGATTGAAAATGAGGGTGCTACTTTTTGTGGCACAATGGGGTTCTACCTCACTGGATTCAAAGATTATAACAAAGAAACCCAAGTTCGTGCTACCTTGGCTCCTTGGCTCATTGAAAATTATATTCAGGCAGAACGCAAGAAATTGCTTGACATTCTCGCTTAAACCGTCTAAGTTTCTTTCATAGACAAAAAACATATACAAGGAAGTTTAAAATGACCAACCAAATCGAATCTCGCCGTGAAAACATCAAGGCTCTTATCGAGTCTGCTGGTTCTACCTTCATTGGGGTGGACTTTATTAAGGCTGATGGCACTCTTCGGACTATGAATGTGCAAACCCATGCTGGTCACTCTCTTCTGAAGGGTGATGATGCCTCTGAGTCTTCTAAGGCTGCTTTGGTCACACGTAAGGCCAATAATCCCCATCTTATGCCTGTCTTTGATGTGGCGAACAATGCGTGGCGTTCGATCAATCTTGATACCGTTCAGCGTATCACCATTCGAGGCACCACCTTTGTCATCAAGGAGAATGTGTGATTCTTAATATCTTAATGCCTTGGATCAATCTAGTTGTTGTGATTGGATTTGGATACCTTGGGTGTAAGATTGGAATACGCATTAATGACTGGATAGAAAATAAATCTTGACTACCCTGCCGATTCTGTTAAGATGCTTTTATCAGAGAGGGAGATAACCTAATGCATAAGCAATTCGTAGTTTGGCTTCCGACGCGCAACACCGAACGCACCGCTATTTCTAAGTTTGGGAATGAATGGGTAGTTGCTGGTGTCGGAAGTCTGCATTCTAATAAAATTTGCATCAAAACAGTTCAGGAAGGTAAAAATGGACCTTCTGATTGCCGGTGGATTACAGAGACCCAAATTGTATCACGCCGATGGGAACTCAAGCCTCTTTAATCATAAATACTCAAAACCTATGGAGTATTTTTATGATTTCATTTTCCAAATTCATATCAGAGCGTTTTGTAAATTTAATAGGCGATGATCCTAGAAAATCAGAACACGCCCAGCATGTTAAAGATATGTTGGATAAGTCATATAAAGAAATCGGTGGGATTCATGGTTCTGGGTTTCATGACACAGAAGATATGAAGAAAAATATTCCTATGTGGAAACTTAAAAAAGAAGGCGGAAAAATTACTGCCGCCGTCTTATATAAAGATAAGAATGGTCGTAAACTGGTTGCGGTTGCTTCTGATGGTTCAAAAGAAGGCAAAAGAGCAGCAGGTAAAATGGTTGTTGCTGATCTTACAACCGGCAGAGCATATGGTGAACAATCTTCTAATTTATTGGCTAGTATGAAAAAACATGTTGGTAGCGAAAAGCTATCCAAGCATATTGTTCCATATCATCATGTGCATCATCATTTAGATTCAGATGATGAAATTAGAAGGCCACCAGACGATGATCCCGAAATTATGGCACATCCAGAATATAAACATCATTCTTATCAGCGTAAGATTGGTGGGGCATGGCATACTAAAATCATGTTAGGAACCCCAGGCAAAAAAATTGTCAATCATAATAAAAAGTAGTTGACACCAAGGTTTCTGAGTAGTATATTATGCATGTGATCAAGGAGATATACCATGGCTGATAAACGTAACGCTGATGTTTTTGAAACCGCTAGTGGTTTGTTCTTTGTTTGTATGACTCAAATTGAAAATGATCAGATAGTATTTTCTAAGGTAGTAGAATTTGAAACCAAAGAAAAAGCAGAAATTGCCAAAAAACATTTTCTAGGTGAGTATTCTGGTTTTGATCCTATCGGTAACTGGAAAGATTAACTTTTATTATGGAGATTTTAATATGCACGTAAAAAAATCAATAATTTGTGATTTAGATGGAACTATTGCCAACCTAGAACATCGCCGTTCATGGATTCAATCTAACCCAAAAAATTGGAAAGCATTTTATGCAAATGTAGAGAATGATTTACCAATTCAGCCGGTTATCGATGTTGTGGTTTCTCTTTGGCACTCTGGTTGGGATATCGTGTTCTGCTCAGGGCGTGAAGAAATTTACCGCGAAAAAACTGAGCAATGGCTACGGCATCATGTTCTTCCACCTAAGAACCTTTATATGCGTAAGAAGGGCGACTATCGTGATGATGCAGTTGTTAAAATTGAACTTCTTGAACAAATTCGGGCAGACGGTTTCAATCCTCTTATTGCATTTGACGACAGAAATAGAGTTGTAGATGCTTGGCGTGCAAATGGTATTATATGTGCTCAAGTAGCACCAGGAGATTTTTGATATGAGTTCTCTACCCTATATTTTATATTTGAATAATGTTTTGAATAATATTCATGGTCTCTGTGTTATCGTGGGGATTTTTGGAGCAATTTTATCTTCATTTGCAATCGTTTTTGGTTTACTTGAAAATGAAACAGATATTATTAATATCGGCAAACGTATTTTTATCGTAGTGTGTGTTTGTTCAGGATTATCAATTTTAATTCCTGATCAAAAGACGATGATGGTGATGGTGGCTACTAGTTATACAAATTCTTTTTTGAATGATGAAAAAGTCCAAGGAGTTGTTGATCCTGGTATTAATCTGCTTAAAGCGTGGATTGAGGATGAAACTAAGAAACTTAAAAAGTAATCCTGCACTTGGTATTTGGACGGATAGCATAAATGGAAAATGCGGGTCGCTCATAACGGTCATTATGTCGGATCATACCCGGCTCCGTCTACCATAAATTATTATAAATTGGGTCAGGTGAATTTATGAATAAACTTATAGATAAAATAAAAAAAGATGTATGGCGGGATTGTCGTTATCGATGTCAAGAAAAATATTATAGTGATGTTTATCCTTATGAAATTACTATGTTATTGCCAGCAGATGGTTCTGTGGGTGATATGTGGTGGTTTACCTGGAATCAAATTGGTGAAGATTTAAATGACCGTTAAAAATAAAATTATGGCTTCATACACAGATAGGGAAAGTTTTCGAAAAATTTGGGACTTAAATTATGCCGAACACATTTCTTTTGTTATATGGGGAGAAGTTGAAGATATAGTATTTAATCAATATAAGGTGCATCTAAGATTTCAATTGGATGAAGATTTAAAGTTTCTATGACTATTGTAGATAAAATTAAAATCACAAAACAAGTCAACATTCAATTCTATGATCATATTTGTAATCAAGCCAAATATGAAATCTGGGGCCAAGCCAATGATCCGGTCAGTTATAAAGTCAACCGTGAAATTATTGATAAAGCCTCAAGTCAAGTCTGGGAAGATTTAAATGACCGTTAAAAAACAAGTCAAGTATCAAGTCAGGGATCAGGTCGGGGGTCAAGCCGGGGATCAAGTCTATGAACAAGTCTATGAACAAGTCAGGGATCAAGTCTGGGATCAAGTTTATGGTCAAATCGGGGTTCAAGTCATAAATCAAGTAAAAGAGGATTTAAATTATGCGTGATATTTTCACTTTCGGTTCCAACACAGCCGGAAGGCACGGTAAAGGTGCCGCACTTTTTGCTAAGAAGTATCATGGCGCTATCTATGGTCAGGGTGTTGGTCTACAGGGTAACAGCTATGCAATCCCGACAAAAGATAATAAAATCAATACTTTACCATTAACAGAGATCAAAAAATATGTTGACATCTTTATCCAATTTTCGTATGATAATCCTGATCTACGGTTCATTCTTACTGCTGTCGGGACTGGCCTCTCTGGTTATAAGCCTCACGAAATCGCATGGATGTTTAAGAATGTGCCAAACAATGTAATTTTACCAGAAGAATTTAAAGAATGTTTAGGGAGATTGTGAAATGAAAATTGAAGTTGTTGACTGCCAGGATCATGATGATGGTGGTGCTACTCTAACACTTGATCTTGATGATGAGGCTATGCGCCATTTTGCTTCTATAGGTCTTTTGAAAGTTATTAAAGATACAGTCAAAAATGTTCTATCCGCCGACGAAGATGTATAATAAATTTAATTATGATATTCATGATCAAGTCAGGGAACAAGTCAGCGATCAAGTTAATGTTCAAGTCAGAAATCGAACCCAGTATCAAGTCCTACATCAAGTCTGGAATCAAGTCAGGGAACAAGTCAGCGATCAAGTCAGGGATCAAATCCGGGATCAAGTCCAGGAAGATTTAGATGACTGTTAAAAAACAAATTAGTTATCAAGCTAAAATTCAAGCCTGGGATCAAGTTGACAATCAACAAGTCAGCAGGCAAGTCCTACATCAAGCCTGGAAACAAGTCTGGAATCAAGTTGGTATTCAAGTCAGGGATCAAGTCAACGATCAAGTCTGGGAAGATTTAAATGACTGATAACATTCAAGTCTGTGATAAAGTTTATGATAAAGTCGGGGTTCAAGTTTGTGATAAAGTCAGAGATCAAGTCATGCAACAAGTCTGGAAACAAGTCTGGAATCAAGTTGGTATTCAAGTCAGAGATCAAGTCTGGGATCAAGTCAGGGAAGATTTAGATGACTGTTAAAAATCAAATTAGTAATCAAATTAGTTATCAAGCTAAAATTCAAGTCTGGAATCAAGTCTGGGATAAAGTCAGCGATCAAGTTAATGTTCAAGTCAGAAATCGAACCCAGTATCAAGTCCTACATCAAGTCAGGGATCAAGTCTGGGATCAAGTCAAAAAACAAGTCATGGATCAAGTTTGGGATCAAGTCAGGAGTCAAGTCTGGGATCAAGTCTGGGATCAAGTCGATAATCAAGTCTGGGATCAAGCCTGGGATCAAGTCGATAATCAAGTCCAGGAAGATTTAGCTTGACATGGACTAATAAACCTGATAATATGTTTTAATCAGGTAAAGAGAGGATAAAAAGTTATGACCCTACATTATGAGTTTCCGATTAACATCACGTTGGCAGAAGTCCGTGAAGTGATTAAAGATGACCATAATTTTATCATTGTGGAAAAAGATAGTTACACAGTCGTAAATTATGTTCGTATGGGGTCTGATACATTTCCTCCCGTGATTGATCGTGCTTCTGCTATTCGCCGTGAACTTCGTGGGCTTATTTTTGATACAGAAACCGGAGAAGTTATTTCACGCCCATATCACAAATTTTTTAATTATGGCGAACGAGCCGATGTAACTGATCTTAATATTACAGAGTCGCACCGTTTTTTAGAAAAACTTGATGGTTCTATGATCCGTCCTATTCCTATTCGTGGTCATATCCGCTGGGGAACAAAGATGGGCGTGACCGAAGTTTCTATGCAAGCAGAAGTATTTGTTGCTAATAACCCTCAGTATCAAAAAGCCGCTGAATATATGATTAATATTGGTATGACGCCTATTTTTGAATGGTGCAGCCGCCAGCAACGTATTGTGGTTGACTACCCAAAAGACCAACTTATTTTGACTGCCGTTCGTAGTAATTTCACTGGACGATATCTTAACCATACTGCATTATCGTCTTTTGCTTCGTTTTTTGATATTCCAGTAGTATCTTGTGTTGAGTCTCATGATGCATCTAAAACATTCGAAGAAAATACCGAAAGCGTCCGCAAATGGGAAGACAGAGAAGGTATTGTAATCCGTTTTGATGATGGTCATATGGTGAAGGTCAAGGCCGATACCTATATCTCTTTACACCGTGCCAAAAGTATGCTAGAGAATGAACGTGATGTTGTTGGTCTTATCATTGACGAAAAGACTGATGATCTGATGCCACTTCTTTCCGATAACGATAAGAAGAAATTGGTTGACTTTCAGGATGCAGTGTGGAAGGATATCTATGATTTCTGGGGCAACATCAACAGCGAACTTATGTTGATTGCCGCTTCTGGTATTTCCCGCAAGAATTTTGCTATTAAAACACAGGATTCAGAGCCTACGATGCGTGGTCTTATTTTTAAAGTATGGGATAAAAAAGAGGAAGGAATTTCTCTTGACATGGTGAAGCAAAACGTGTATATCCATCTCAGTTCAAATACTCAGTTTGAAAAGACCCGAGGCATTCTAAAGACTGCTCGATGGAACTCTGTTGTTATCGATTAATGGAGATTAAAAATGTATAAGACCCGTCCGTTTCTTTATATGATGGTTGGTGTTCCATGTTCTGGTAAGTCTACATGGATCGAAAAGAATAAACATATCTTCCGTCCTAATTATGCATTGATTGGAACAGATCACACAATCGACGCCTGGGCTAAGATGCAGGAAAAAACATATGACGAATGTTTTCATATGATGATAGATGCTGCAACAAAACTCATGAACGAAACTTTACGGGAAGCGATTCATTATAAAAAAGATATCGTTTGGGATCAGACTAACACATCGACCAAAACCCGTAAGAATAAAATTAAGTCTATTCCAGAAGAATATTATAAGATCGCTGTGTTTTTTAATACGCCCAAAAATGATATTCTTTCGGATCGTCTTAATAGTCGCCCCGGTAAAACTATCCCCGGACATGTTATGAAGAATATGATGGAAAATCTTGAGATGCCTACCCTCGATGAAGGTTTTGATACCATTGTCAACACCAATCCGATTTTTTATTGAAACTTCGCCTAAAATATCGATTGACAAACACCCGACACTTGGGCTATAATTGCTTTTAGAAACAACGCGAAAGGTTTGATTATGCTTCTTAAGGATTTCATTGAGGACTTACAACTCATTCTAGACAAGGCTGACCCTGAATTCGGTGAACCTGAAATTTGCATCGACACCTTTCAAGACGTGAAAAGCGAAACAGGTAAATTCTTTTACACGGGAGTTGATTATAATATTGAGATTGACAACTCTGAGGCTAACATGTATATTTTGCGTGCATTAAAAATTGATATTGGTTGAAAGGGTTTATTATGAAAAATATCGAGTGGTCAACAGTTTTTTTGGCAATGATTGTATCTTCGGTGGTGGCAACGGTTATCAATGTCTGCTTCACAACGTATCTATATTGGATGTTCGATTAATATAAAAGGAATAAAAATTAATATGGCAAACTATACACTAAAAGTTAATGTAGATATCGATCATGATGATTTGGTTAATGCTTTTAAAAAAACTCTTTATGAGGATTATCATGATATTAAAAGTGAAGTTGATCGCCTAGCACTCACAAAAGATCAATATTCACACCATATGGAAGATTACACATATTATTGCAATCTTTTAGAGGCAATGAAGACAGTTAGTTCATATTATTACGGGGTTGACTACTTGACAGACTGATGTGATCCTGGTATGATGTTTTTATCAAAAGATGAAAGATAGACAAGATGAGTGAATCAAAATATTCTATCGAGACACATCTTCTCGGTCTTGATCACGTTCCTCTGATTGATGCCAAGACAATTAATGACGGCGAAACCGTAGATAGCCTATTGACTTTGGCTGATGGTCAGAGTATTATTGGGAATAAGAGCGGGCGTGAAGGTTTAGTATATAAAAATCTTCATGACGGTAGTATGTCTTTTAAGACGATTTCGAATAAGTGGCTACTCAAAAACGAGGAATGATAATATGAAAAATTTAAAACAAATGGTGGATGATATTCGTAATGAACTTGACCGCTCAAAAATGTTTATCAATGAAAATGGGTATCATAACGGAACTGCTCTCAACGGAATTGTTCGGCGTTATCGAAAAGAATTAAAAGAACTTATGAATATTATCCACGAAGATGACTGTGTGGATAATATTGTAAATTATGAAAAATAGTATAAAATATTTGTTCTTACATGTATGGTTTTCACATCCCCAAATGAGATTGCAGAATTTTATCATGGGTTTTATCTGTCTCTTAGATGCCATGATTATGATTTGCAGTCTTGGGTTTGTGGGAACCAGATTTCAATTTATGTTTGCTTGCCACATGGAATTAAAAAAACTCAATAGAATTAAAGAAGGAAGATGAAAATATGGGTATTCTGGAAATTATACTTTGTGTCTGGATTGCTTTGGGTCTGTTAACATCATGTGGTATTATGTATGATGAATGGGAATCTGGATATGATGTGACTATTGGATCAATTTTGTGGAACGTATTCTTTTATGTTATTTTTTCACCAGTCCTAACACCTCTTTATTTGATTTTTCTTGTCGAACGCATAGTGGATATCCCTAATATTTTTAACATTGTTATCTTCAAAGCCAAGCAAAAAACTGTTGACAAGGAAGCCAAGAACGACTAAAATGTCTTATGAACTGGTATAAATAAGATACCCGATCAAAGAGACAAATGATACCAGTGCGAAGAATATCAGTGTGGTGTAACGGCTAACATTGCGATCTCCAAAATCGTCAGATCAAGGTTCGAATCCTTGCACTGGTGCCATTTATTCTTTGACATCATATCGTGTTTACTTTATAATGGAAAATACAACATGAACTATTCTAGTGATATGATTAAACGGTCTGCATTTGTTGATGAATTATCTAATAATATTAATATTCTTCCTCCATATCTTCAGACCCAAGAAATTGGAATTGTAAAAGAATATCTTGAACGCAGAATTAAAGAACTCGAAAAGAAATATAAGTAAACGACTCTATATGCAGGATTGGTATAATGGTATTATTACAGCCTTCCAAGCTGAAGACACGAGTTCGATTCTCGTATCCTGCTCCAATTTTTAATTATAATGAAAAGGAAATGAAATGAAGAATATTATGTTGGCTGCTGCTATGCTTGTTGGTTTTGGTAGTGCTGCTATGGCTGCTGATCCTGTCAAGGCTGATCGTTCTGGTCTTTATGCTGGTGGTTCACTTGGATCGTCAACGGATGAACGAAATCGTATCAATGTTGGTGCTGTTGTAGGATATCAAATCGGTAATTTTGTTCGTGTTGAAAGCGAATTTGAACGTGCTTGGCGCTCAACTGGTGCTGGTGAAATGGCAACCGTAAACGTTATCGGTCAGTATCGAATTCCTAATTCTACAATCACTCCATACGTTCTTGTTGGTGGCGGATATGCTTTCGATAAGCTAGGGTCTATCAAGTCTGGTTCTGCTGTTCCAGTTTATGATGCCGGTGCTGGTATTCGTGTTGCAGTATCTGAATCGGTTGAATTCGATTTTCGATATCGTAATGTCCGCCCTGTGCATGATTTAAAGTCTGCTGCTAAGGACGAACATCTATTTTCTGCTGGCGCACAATATCGTTTTTAATGTGTTGTGCCTGAACAAGATGTTCTAGAGACTGAAGAATTCCGAGAGGCTTTTTGGTCGTGGTTTGATCACCAGCCTCTCGGGTTCAAACAAAAATACTGGTATTATCCTATTGACATGGCTAAAGTATTCTTCTATAATTCTATATGGAAAAAAAAGATTGATGCGAAAACAAAAATCGCATCCACCATTTGAAGATAAGTGGGAGTGATGGGTTCTTCCACCTAATGACAAGACTGTGGGAATTTCTAAAAATTCTAAACCATCAAATAACGTTATAGTTCAGTCGGTCTATCTTCAAGCCACTTCGGGACCAGATGACATGAAATGGGTTCAGTCATTTAAAAGTATTAAGAACTGCTGGTAAAACCGTTAAATGTCATCCCAAGACATGCAGGACACTTGGTATCCCGAAACTTTATATTATCCTATAAGACTAGGAAAGAACTAGTAAATGATCCCAACACTAAATTTAAGAAAAGTTAAACCCGAAGATATTAATTCGATAGTTGATATCGATAAAGTATTCGGCCCTGACGCTTTTTCAAAATATGTTTTTGAAGACTATATTGAAGATTGCATCGATTATGATGGATTTTTTTATGTCCTAGAAGTTGAAGGCGTTTTAGTAGGATATATTATTGTAATTCATGATTTAGATTCATCATATAATATTGAGTCTATTGCGATACGCCCAGAATTTCAAAAAACTAATTATGGGAAATTCGTGCTGGAAACTATCGAAAATTTTATTGTTCGTGATGGAGGCACTCGAATTTCCTTGCAAGTGTCTGACAAAAATCTACGCGCTAGAAAATTTTATGAAAAATTTGGATACCAATATACCGGAATCGAACACGAACATTTTTATATTGATGGCACAACCGCTCTCGGTATGGAAAAAATCTTGATGCCCGTTGACCCATTAGATTAACTGTGGTATCATACTTAAGTAGTGAACATTTTTCGCTATGGGCTACAACCCTTTACAAACTCAAATAGGAGACTTATATTATGAATAATAATCGTGATCGTCTAGTTGCTTTCACTGCCGCACTTCGTAATGGTGCTACTCTTACTGCAAAACAAATTTCTCATCGCTTTGGTGTTGCTAATCCTCATGATCTAGTTTATCGTGCGCGTCATGATCACGGGATTGATGTTGTTCTAGATGAGAGTGTTAATAACAGGGGGCAACTTCGCCGCCGTTATCGTCTGGCAGCATAACGCCTAAATAAAAGAGGACTGATAGTTAATTCTCTCAGTCCTCCATTTTTGATTCCTAGTAGCTCAGTTGGTAGTAGCATCTGACTGTTAATCAGAATGTCCCTGGTTCGAGTCCAGGCTAGGAAGCATAAGCACTCGTTTTGTATAATAGCAAAAAAGATAAGACTATTATACAAAACGAGGTTAGCAATTGGAAAGGTGGTAGAGCGGCCTATTACCTCGGTTTTGAAAACCGATACACCTTCATCGGTGTCGTGGGTTCGAATCCCACCCTTTCCTCCATTTTATAATGATTTATGGCACTTACATTACCTTTTGACCGCGCATCAAATAGAATGTAGGAAGACAAAAACCAGTGTGATATCCTAGAAAAGTTTTTGTTGAACTGGGTAAAATCCAGAGTGGGTAAATCCAATATCAATGCTCTCCCGTAAGAGAGTTGATGGTGCCGTAAATTTTTCGCTTGACACACCCAAATCTCCCATGCTATATTGGTTTCATCAGACGGGAATGACCCTCTGGTGTATTTTTGAAACTTTTTAGGAAAAGTAAAACTATGGAATGCGCCTGCCAAAATCGATCCGCTATTCGGTCTAATATTACACGTAATGACGACAATGATAATTTTTGTAGTTATAATTGTGAAGGTTGGTCTAATGAGCGTGATTTTTCTAAGAACGACAAAAAAAAGAATGTTCGACGTGTTAAGCCAGCCCACCGTGATTGGGAGGACTGAGATAGTGCCTACATTGGGAACACCAAAATTAGAACCAAAAATTGAATCATCTATTATTATTTGCGATAGATGTAATGGTGTTGGATATATCAGCTATGAAAATCTAGTTGATTATCGGAATCGTTATTATGAAACCGAATGGCACGATTGTTATGCCTGTAAAACTGCTGGTCGTCTCAAGAAAATTGTGACAACAACATGGGAAACCATTGACACCGATAAACCTAAAGATGACAGCTAATAAATTTTAGATTGTATAAATAGCCTAGAACACTTTTTATAAAATCCTATTTTTTAAAGGAATATATCAATTATGATTTCATTCAGAAATTATCTTGTTGAATCTACATCACACAGAACTGGAGAATACCATACAATTTCTACGTGTGAAAATAATCCAAAATTCACTCAAGAGCATCATGTGCAAAACATGCTTTTTGGCGTTAATGATTATATTCCTTATGGAGGACAAGCATCTCGTTCTATCTATGAATCTGTTGAAAAAGACCCCACAAACCAAAATCGTTTGCTCATTACACGAGATGGCGGTGCTGGTAGAGCTTCTAGTATTTCAGTCCCAAGACATATGTGGGTTGGTGGTAAATCATCATCAGGCGAACATTATAAAGGTATGAATGAGCGTAATGAAATGCGCGCATCAGTTTATGGTGGCGAACATCGTGCTCCACTGACGATCAATCAAATTGAAGAACAACATAAAAAAACTCTTGATGATCATTTTACCAAACCAAAAAAAGAACAATTAAGACTAGAAAAAGAAGCAATCGCGCGTCTTCATGCTGCTGGGCATCTAGATAGTAAAGATACCACGGACGAAGGCGAAAAAACTGATACTGTCCAAAATGAACATGATGAACAAGGACGTTCTTTTGAAGCAGCATCATCTAAAGGCGTTGCTGGTCATGCTGTATATACTTCTGGTCATGGTGCAGACCAAAAACAACATATTCTAAACACATGCCCTGCACAAACTGAAGGTTGCGGCGGCGGAATTAATCATGCTGGTGTTGCTGATACTAGCAAAGGCACATGTTTTGCACCAAAAGCGGAATCCCAATATACTGGTGCAGCAGTTCGTAGAGCAGCACATGAGCAAGCAAAACACGATCCTGCAATGACTAATGATTGGATTTTAGCTCACACGCATTCTCTTCGCAAACGTGCTGAACATGCTGATAAGAAAAACAAGCGTTTCTTGTTCCGACCAAATGTTGTAGATGAAACTGATAGAAGTTCAAGACATGCGATTAAACATCTTAATTCTCAACGTGCAGAAGAAGGTAAGCCACCAATCATAGGTAATTCGTATGGTAAGACCAATGAAATGCATGATCCTGAAAATAATTGGCATGTAACATATTCAAATACTGGTCCAAAAGTAAAACCACAAAGAAATGAACATAACGCTACTTCTGGTAAAAATTCGATTGACCAAGGCGAAGTTCCAGAAAATGCTCGCAGAAATAAAGATATGCAAAGAATTCGCCAGACCATTTCTGCAACAGATACGAGTGGTAAAGATTTGGTAAATGACGAAGGTAAGAAAGTTCCACCTAAGAATTCTTATATGGTAACAAACCTAAAACGTGGAAGTGATGAAGCAAAAGCATTCGAAAAAAATGTAACTCATGCAAAATATTGGTCACACGGCAGAGAAGACCGCGATCTTTCACAAGCAGAAAAAGCAGAAGGTCCAGAAGGACATTTTGATGGAAACGGGAAACCAACAACACCGGACAAGGCTCATTATGGACATAAAACCATTACTGGTGATGATGGTGTGTCCAGACGTTATGATTATCAAAAACAACACATTCTTCATCCTAGATTGGTTCAGGTAGGTAAGAATGATGATGGTTCGCCACATATGATTCCAACTGATTCTAGATTTAAAGATAATGAATTCTTGCCCCCTGATAGTAAGAGATTCAAAACTAAAAATAAAAAAATAGCTGGGGGCATTATTGCCACAACGCCAACCGAATCCACAAGTGATGTTCAACATCATTCCAATTTCACTCATCATGTTGGTGGCGAACATATAGAACATGCGGTTCATCATAATGGCGAATATGAAATTGATAAGCCAGAAGATCAAGAAGAAGCTCGCGGTAAAAAATATGTTGCTCCACAACCTAATCAAGTTGTCAATAAAGCAAAAAAAGCAAAAGCAAAAGCAAAAGTTCCAGTTTCTGGTAAAAAAAATCCCAATGTTAAAATTACAAGAAGTTAAATAAAGTGTCGCCGGTTTAGCTCATCTGGTAGAGCAGGAGTTTTGTGAACTTCAGGCGGTGGGTTCAAGTCCTGCAACCGGCACCATTTATCATTTAAAGTTTGGAAAAACTATGAAAAGAATTATTGATTTTTTACTACATGGATGTTTTCATAAATGGATTGTCCATGAAGAACGCACAGTTTTAAACGACGATGATGTAGTTATAGGTAAAAAATTTATTCTTCGATGTGAAAAATGTGGCAACATGAAATTTTTTAAAGGTTATGAATAATGCAAAACATCGAAGATAACCCATCACTAGGATTCCATCTTATGATTGATATCTGGGGTGAAATAAATAATACCTCGTTTTTCGATATGGATAAAGCAGGAATTATTTTTGAATCCGCAGCCAAAGAAGCTGGTGCCACTGTCATAACTGCAAACTGGCATCATTTTGGTGAAGGAATGGGTTATACTGGTGTTGTTGTTCTTGCAGAATCACATATGTCAGTTCATACATGGCCAGAAAAAGGTTTCGCTGCCGTTGATGTGTTTATGTGTGGTAATGCTGATCCAACCCTTACAATGAAAACACTGCTTGACTTTTTTGAAGCAATCAGTTATAAATCTGCCGTATTACACCGAGGATTGAAGTAACGGCCACATAACCCAATTGGCAGAGGTAGCAGACTCAAAATCTGCAAAGTGTTGGTTCAAATCCAACTGTGGCTACCAATTCTGTTATTTATAAATATAGCTATAATAACTCGTTTTTCAATGGAGGTTTAGCTATGGACTTGACAGAACAACAAATTACACTAAGAGAAGACGTGTTCATTAATTTTTTGGAAACTATTGCAGAAGAACTCTATGATTTTTCCGAAGATTATGAGATGACCGAAGAAGACGCATATGTTGCTTCGATCATGATGGAACACTTCATTCAAAATTATAAGCAACCAACACTTAATGATGCTGTTATGGAAAGCGTAACAGGTTATGATATCAACGAAGACTTATTCATGGAAATAATCGAAGCCATGATGGATGAATCGATTGGTGGTTTTGTTGCTGGTGCTGCTCATGGTATTCGTAACATGGTATCCAAATTCCGTGCCAAAAGCCAACAAAATACTGCTGCAAAAGCTCTTAAGACTCGTGCCGCAACAAATCAAAAATATCAGGGAGCAGTAAAAGCAATGAAAACTTCTGCTACGAATTCTTCTGGTATTTCTGGCGCGATTAAAGCCGGATTCCATAAGGCAAAAGTTACTGGATTACAACAAAGACACCGTGATGCTTCAATTACAGCAAGTAAAACTGCTGCGAACAGAGATTTGGCTAAAAGCATTCACAGATCAAACGTTTATGGAACTAACAAATTAGCTAATAAGATTGATACTGGTATTACGAATATTAAAAATCGTGTTACTGGTGCAATTAGGACTGGCGCAAATCGTTTCGGTTCCGCTGTCGGTAAAGTTGCTGGGGCTCTAGCTTAAAAAAACTTCTCCGCTAAGTCATTTTTCTCTTGACTCAACACATATATAGTATATAATGCTTGTATTGAAAGAGAGTCAGGAGAAAAATGAGATGAAGAACACATACAAAGTTACCTATGAAATTTGCAACAAAGATATCGGTTCAAAAGATTATGGATATGCTGTTGTTAAATCAAAGAAGTTTCCTACCTTAAATAAGGCAGTGGAATATTCTCGTTATGTTTCTAACACTGAATTTGTGATTTCCAAACCTATTATTGAAGGAGTTTGAAGATGGTAAGTCGTTATGATATTCTCACAAACACTTGGCTCATTGGTTTGTATAATGGCGCAAGATTTTATGTTTTTGGCCGTGTAACAAACGTTTAATAATTTTCTGCCTAAAAAGAGGATTTATATTATGAACACTGAAATTGAAGAAAACGTTATTCAGGCTGCAATTAAGTGGCAATATTCGTATCATAATGGAGGAAAATCAATTGATGGAATTGATATTCGTCTAAACCTTGCTAATGCGGTTGCTGATTTATTGCAAGAACGTGCTGTTACGCTTCAGGAGGAAAAAGAAAAAGCTATTAATGAATTGCTAGGTATGGTAACTGAAATCGTCAACTCACGTATTGTCACAAACCATATGCTCCGTGATTTACAAAACATCAAAGAAGAAATTGCACAACTATTACGATAAATAGATTGACTTATATCGGCGCAAGTGATAAACTGTAAGTCGTCAATAAAGTTTTGTGGTAAGGAAAGTCTACCAAACTCGACTTGCAAGCGATATAGGTAGAACCGAAATGATCATTCGGTAAAAGGAGAATGGGCAATCTGGCACTTAGTCCTTGTTAGGAACCACCAGATGGATACCTCACCTGCCATAAAAACTATTAAAGGATATTACATTGTCAAATACATCAGAATCGCCGTGTATAAAAATATGTAGAATAGACGAACAGACTAAGAAATGTGTCGGCTGCAATAGGACGATTCATGAAATTATTGCAGCCGGTCTTAAAAAAAGTATGCCGCCTCGTTAATATGATTTTGGTGTGGGTTCAAAAATAGTAGTATCTTTGTCACCCCATCCCACAATGCAAGTTTTACCTTCGCCTTTTAATGTTCTTGTAACAGAAATTTCATTGTTATTTGGTGTTCTCCACACGATAATAACCAACTCGTTATGATCTTTCTCCATCTTTGTGTAAATCCATGGAGAAAATCCATCCCTCTTCATGTTAGAAAACACTTCCGTATCAATATCACAGACGGCAGGAACTTGCGCTCTTTGATAATCTACGTTATGTAAGAGCAAATTTGAAGCTAATAAAATATTAAAAAACATTGTGTATCCTTTATTGCCAAAGCATTGATGAACCAACTCGTATTACAGTCCGCATAGCGTCGTCGTCTTCTGGTTTGACTTTCCAACCCACAGATATCTGTCCAATGAATTTGCTAGGATCGGGTGGAACGCTGACTCTGCACATATGAGTTATTCCTGCTCTGACATAAACAAAACCCATATAACTTTGTGGTTTTTTATAATCACTACATGGCATTTGGCCACTCATCAAAGCAATAACATCTCTATTATTATCTAAGTCTTTTGTGAATAGACCTACCTCAGTGCCATCGTAAGATTTGACTCTGCCTGTATCTTTCATTACAAGATACACCAATTTTCTTGTATTAAGAAGCGGATTTACTTCAAATATGGCAACCATGTCGGCATTGCCTTCTTTTAAAACAAATCCTACAGCTTCTTCATATTTGCCATTCATACGTGGTAAGGCTTGCTGTGCTCTATAAGAAGCCATAAATGCATCTTTTTCAGTGTAGACGAACCATGCACCCATTCCGAATACACCTATGACTAATAATATAACTAGACGGAGTGGATTATGTCCGACCCATTCTAAAGTTTTGAAGAATGTGTCTTTAAAATCCATAGTTGATTACTCCTTGATAATTAATTCCTTTGAACAAACAAAACTTGATACTGCAACGTTTCCATATACGTGACTGGCTGTGCGAATCATATCCATTATCGGATCGACTGCGATAAGAAGAACGATAGCGGCTTCATGTGGTAGTTTTAATAGGTCACAAACAATCGCCACCGTTGCTACCGTCAATACACCTGTAGTTCCCGCTGATGCAAGACCCGCTAACATACTTCCAAATAAAACTATAATCAAACCCGATACACCGAGATCAACTCCATATATGTTCGCAATGAAAATCGTGGCAATGGCATAATAACAAATGCTGCCTATTCGATTGACAGTGAAGCCAAGAGGAACCAATAATTCTACATTATTTGTTTCAAATTTTAATTTGGTAAGTGCATCCTGGGCATATGGGATACAGGCAAGCGCACTTCTTGAACTAACCGCAATAATTAAAGTTTGTTTGACTTCTGATATTACTTTTAAAATACTAACTTTACTACGCATCCAGATAACTAATGTTCCGACAATAATTATCAACAATCCGCCTAGTGCTTGTTGGTATATGAATTCGAACATCATTTCAAAAATTGATATTCCTACTTTGCCCACTTGACTTGAAATCATTGCAAGTAGAGCGAATGGCAACAAATAATTGAGAAATTTGAAAATTGAAATTGATGCCTGCTGAATTGTTTTTAAAATATCAAGAATTGCTTGCTGACCGGCACTCTTGATATTACCAAGACTTATACCAAAGATAAGACAAAATACGACAACCTTTAGACTTTCTCCTAGGTTAAGTGCCTGGAAGATATTTTCTGGAATGAATTTATTAAAGATTTCGAATGGATTTGTTTTTTCTTCGGGGGTGTTTGTTACCTGTAAAGTCATTTCAAAACTATTGGTGCCATTATCTTTGCTATTGACTAAATTGCCCAGCATGATTTTCTTTTCGTTAGTCATTTCACCTGATGTTAATTTTACTGCCGCAATACCAATAGCACCAGATAAGACCATACTAAGCATAAACCCAATCATTATTTTTTTGATCATGTTGCTGGCACCTTCTCGTTGAAGAAGGCTTACGATACCAACTAATATCGTGGCTAACAAGAATGGTAGCACAACGACTTTTAACAGACTAAGATATATACCACCAACACCTTCAAATAATTGGCTTTCGGCAGGATACCAGACACCAGCCAATACCCCTATGGTAATACTTAATAATATGGTGAATGGACTTGTCAGTGTTTTTTTGATCATTTGCTTAACTTTTTCTGCATGGCCTGATACATCGTAATCAATTTACGCACATCGATATCATTAAAATCGTTTTTGATCACAAAATTAACAATTTCTAGTAATTGCGTGTGGCGAAAATCAACAACTGCTGCAATATAATCTGTGCTATCGGTTAATGTAATGGCCTTTGTTGTTATATTACTTTCTGGACGTTCAATCGAAATTCTTTTGATTTCGAATTCATCACGATAAGCTAATGCTGCATTTCCATTGATAACCGCCTCCAAAACTTGTTCCCAATTTTCTTTTGGCATAAAGGTTGCTTTGGGAAAATTGCTTCTTGCAAATGTGTCATATGCAGTGTTTTGAATAAATGCAATCCCACCATCAAAATTTCTCATTACTTTTGGTAACGACCTTCCATTTTCAGCCCCGCTCAACCATAATCGATTGACCAACAACCCCTGGTGAAGTTTAACATATGGGTCTGAAAATCTTACGGCTATCAATCTTGGTGGAGTTATGCTAAGTTTTGAAATGGCTATATTTGATTCGCCGCGTTTTACTTGCTCAACAACATCTTGAAACGTTGATGCATCTCTACGAAAAACAACTTTAACGTTAAGTATTTGTGCAACTTTTCGAGCAATATCAGCATCTAGTCCAATAACATCATCGCCGTATTTTGCATAAAACGGAAGATTATCGAAACTAGTCATACCTACCACAAGCTGACCTGATTTTTTAATTTCTGCTATTTCTGGTGGGGTTACTTGACCTAAAGCAGAACAATTAAATAATAAAACAACAACCAAACCTAAAGCAACTAAGATATTTTTCATCTCGCTGGCACCTTTTAGTGATATTTCTATAAGTGGTATATTTATAAAAATTCTTTGTCTGTAAAGATAATTAAATTTAATTCTGTTGTCACACTAATTCAATATACTTGATGATAAATAAGAATGTTCCTCTGTTCACATCCTATCATCTCATGAGTATATTATGAAAAAAGTCTTGTTTATTTTAAAACGCCGCGAAGACTATAATGCTGTTGTCCACTCTCATATTGGTCTCAGCACGGGTCTTTATAATTCTGCGTCATTCGTCCACAGAAACCTTATAGAAAATGGCGTATTAAGTAAATTGGTTGTGGTGGTTGATAATAACGATATCGATAGAGAAGTCACAAAATTTAACCCCACTCATGTTATTATTGAAGCTTTGTGGGTAGTTCCTTCAAAATTTGCAGTCCTAGAAAAACTTCATCCTAAAGTCACATGGATTATTCGACTCCATAGCGAAATGCCTTTTATGGCGGGTGAAGGTATGGCAATGGATTGGATTGGAGATTATTCTGGTTTCAAAAATATTGTTATTGCATGTAATTCTCCAAGGTTCTATGAAGAAATTGCTTCTTTTTTGAAACGAAAGAATTACTGGACAGATGCAAAAACTTCTGAGCGGGTAATTTATCTTCCGAATTATTATCCACAATATTTTAAAAGTAAATCATTCAATCGAGATAAAGAATATATTGACATTGGATGTTTTGGTGCAGTAAGACCTTTAAAAAATCATTTGATTCAGGCTCATGCAGCTATTCAATTCGCAGAAAATATTGATAAGAAACTACATTTTTATGTCAATACAGGCCGAATTGAAATGAAAGGTGAACCTATATTACATAATCTTCGTGGATTATTCCAACATCTATACAATCGAGGACATAGAATGTTTGATTATGGGTGGTTGCCTCATGAAGAGTTTCTTAAATGTTGTGGTCAAATGGATATGGGCCTGCAAGTTAGTTTTAGCGAAACTTTTAATATCGTTTCGGCAGATATGATTAGCCAAGGGGTTCCTGTTGTTTCATCTAACGAATTACCTTGGGCAGCCTGGGGAACAACTGCTGTTCCAACTAGCACTAAGGATATCGTAAAGAAACTTGAATATTCTTATAAATATCCTCAGTTGAATGTTTTGGCGAATCAATTTTCTTTAACACGATACACGAACAAAACCGGAAAGATTTGGCTTAAATATTGTAAGGAATCGTAAATTGAATTTATTTCAAAAAATATATAGAGTTATCACACACCGTTGGTTTGGTGGTGGCTTAGATGTAGAAGAAAAACGATTCGGAACATTTGAAGAAGCCTTAAAAGAAGCAGAAACAAATGATGGTCATGCTAAAGTTTTTAATGATGATGGGCAGCTAGTAGTTTCTGTTGCCCCTAGTATTAAAACAGACTTTTACGCATAAAAAAATTAATGGCGATTTCGTTCAACGGTAGGACGGCGGCCTTTGACTCCGCTAATGTGGGTTCGATTCCTTCAATCGCTACCAAATATTATAATATAGGGATGTAGTTCAGCGGTAGAACGCAAGTCTCTGACACTTGATGCCGGTGGTTCAAATCCATCCGTCCCTACCAAATATGTTCCGTTGGCAGATTGGTTATGTGAAGGACTGCAAATCCTTCTAGGCTGGTTCGATTCCGGCACGGAACTTTTTATAAAGCACGTCTGATATCTGCCAACCACTTCTCCTTCAATATCAGCAAACCCCGGAAAGTGCGAAAACGGGTTCCGTGCTATTATTACTTAGTTATTTCTTCCTTAGTATCAGCGGTTTTCTTGGCATGTTCTAAGAATTCTTTAACAGCATTAATATTAGTGTAACATTGTTTGTTATTTCGATATAATTCTTTAACTAGACTAGCAACCTGAATGTCTGTAAGAGTTTTAGTATTAGGAAAAGTAGAAATCAACGGACACTCAAACATTGATGAATCTGGCATGACAACAAGATGTTTTGTGCTTGTTATGATTTCTGGTGTAGGGTCAGAACATGCAACCAGAGCACACAATCCGGTTAATAACAAATATTTCATTTTACGTTTCCTTGTTGGATCATATCGATAGTTTTTTTGATAACATCTGAGCTTGGTCTATCGCCTTTCTTGGCTGCATCAGAACTTAAATACCCGTCAATCGATTTAATTTTTGATGTTAGCTGGGCATTTTGTTGGATAAGCATTGCTGAAGCTTCTTGTTGCTGCTGGGCAATTTCTTGTTGCTTTTTGGAAAACTCTTGTTGGTCTTTTATATTCTTTTCCATTTGCTTTTGATTAAATTCTAACAAGGCTTCGTGCTCAATGTTTTTTTTCCATTGGTAATATGCGGTGCCAATAGTTCCGAACACAAACATTCCAATAAATAAATATATCGCTATTCGATTCATAAGATACTCCTGGGGTTATAACAATATGCTATATGAAATTCCTGAACATGTTATAAAAAATTCTGCCACAGATTTAGATAGCGAAGATTTGGATAATGCATTTAATACATTATTACATGCATCAATAGAATTCAAAATGGCAAATCTCACTCCCGTATTTATATACGACGAAGACACAAGTGAGCTTTATATAACTACCAAAGAAAAAATGGAAAATAATTATCACTGAAGGCTTGAAAATTCGTTTCCCAGCACTAAATAAGTTTATGTGATGCTTTCGAGGTCACATGGAATACTACAACAACCCTCGCTTAATAGGAGGTCTTAAATGACAACAGACTTTTGGAAAATTTATAATATTAATACGTCCAATATTGATCGTTACTTCGTAGGAGCCGATCATATGGCAAAAAGATTAGCCGAACTTGCAAATACCGCAATGACTGGCACATTCCCCCCATATAATATCAAAAAAGTTGAAGATAACAAATATGTTATCGAAATGGCAGTTGCTGGTTTTTCAAAGCAAGACATTGAACTTACTCTTGAGGAAAATACTTTACTAATCAAAGGAAATCTAGCTGTAAATACAGCAGCAGAAGACAGCACGGCTTATGTATATAAAGGCATTGCAGATCGTGCTTTTACCCGCAAATTCACCCTAGCCGACAATGTAGAAATTCAGAATGCCGAATTACTTAACGGTATGCTTAAGGTCTGGCTAGAACACATCATCCCCGAATCAAAGAAGCCAAAGAAAATTAATATCAATGATGCTAGTGAAGATTCTAAGGCTGGTAAAAACAAAAAATTCCTTCAGGAGTAATAAAAAAATGTTTAAAAACGCAATCGCCCAATTCACTAGTTGGGTGAAAAACCATTTCAAGCATCAAAGTATGTTAATTAGTTTATCAAACTTAGATGAGCGCGAACTAAAAGACATGGGCATCACCAAATATGATATCCATGCAATCGGAAAAGGCTATTACGATAGATAAATAAAGGGGAGCTTTTTATGGCTCCCTTTTTTTATGGAGAATAAACATGGTAGTAACACTCAATCAACTTCAATCACTTTTTGAATCAACAAAAGCGGTTGTTCTAAAAAAATATATTGATGCACTTAATGAAACGCTTGAAAAATATGAAATCAATACCCCAGAACGTATTGCTATGTTCTTGGCTCAAGTTGGTCATGAATCTGGTGGTCTTACAATTACCGAAGAAAGTTTGAATTATCGTGGAGAACGTCTAGCAGTAGTTTTTCCAAAGTATTTTCATAACGTAAATACTTCAGAATATGCACATCAACCAGAAAAAATTGCTAACCGCGTCTATAGCAATCGTATGGGAAATGGTAGCGAAGCATCTGGTGATGGCTATAAGTTTCGGGGCCGTGGATTTATTCAAATCACAGGACATGATAATTATCACGGATTTGCAACAGATAATGGAATGAGCATTGATGAGGCTGTTGACTATATGCAAACACCAGAAGGTGCATGTATGTCTGCTGGCTGGTTTTGGAACAAACATGGTCTGAATGGGTTTGCTGATCGTCAAGATTGTTTGGGCGCAACAAAACGTATTAATGGTGGAACAATCGGACTTCAAGAACGTGAAGAAATCTACAAGGAAGCACTAGAACTTTTCTCTTGACATCCACAGCCGTCTCATAGTATACTGCTGAACATTGAATGAGATAGGAGAATAATGTGGATTTTTATACTAATGTTTTTGCTAGAGGTGACAAGGTTTATGTTCGTGGTTATAAGAATGGCGAACGTGTAGCTGAAAAAATCCCATATTCTCCCTATCTTTTCGAATTAGCACCAAAGAATGCTCAGACAGAATTTCGTCTTTTGGATGGAACTCCGCTGATCAAGATGCCATTCAATACTATTAAAGAAGCCAAAGATCATCTTAAGATTTTTGATAATGTTTCAGGCAAGCCTATCTATGGTCTTGAAAACTTTGCGTATCTTTATATCTATGATAATTTTCATGGTGATATTCATTATGATGTTGGTAAGATCAATATTATCAGCATCGATATCGAAACAGATTCCTCTGGTGGGTTTCCTAATATCGAAACGGCAGATAAAGAAATCACGGCAATCACGGTTAGTCGTCGTGGTGAAAAGGTAGTATTGGGTCTTAAACCATACAAGTCTAAGTCAGATAAAGTAACATATCTTCATTGCAAAGACGAACATGATTTATTAACCAAATTTCTCCGTGTATGGCAGTCAGGTCGATTTCTTCCTGATATTATCACTGGTTGGAACATAGAATTTTTTGATATTCCGTATATAGTAAATCGTATCAAACGTATACTTGGTAACAAAGAAGCAAATCTTCTTTCGCCTTGGGGATTTTTGAACGAGCGTAAAATTGAAATCCACGGCAAGGAAATGACTGTGTATGTTCCTGCCGGTATCAATGTGCTTGATTATTATGCATTATATAAGAAGTTTTCTTTTGGTAACGAAGAAAGCTATAAGCTAGATCATATTGCCGAGAAGGTCTTAGGTCAGAAAAAGCTTGATTACAAAACCGAAGGATATGTTTCACTTGATGATATGTATCAGCGCAACTTCGAAATGTTCATTGACTACAACGTGCATGACGTTACGCTCATTGATCTACTTGAAGAAAAGTTAAAGTTTATCGAACAGGTCATCGCCTTCGCATATGACGCCAAGGTAAACTATGCTGACACTTTTACTACGGTTCGACCTTGGGATATTATCATTCACAATTACCTGATGGATCGATGCATTGTTGTTCCAAGAATGAAGATCAATACTTTCGACCAAGAACTTATTGGTGGTTATGTCAAGGAGCCCAGGTTGGGCCTTAGCAAGTGGGTTGTCTCGTTTGACTTGAACAGCCTATACCCACATTTGATTATGCAATATAATATTTCACCCGAAACATTTATTGAGAAAGCCGAAGATGGTTGGCCTAGTCTTGATGAATTGCTAGAAGGTAGTCTTGGTAATCTTCAAGACGAATATGCTTATGCTGCCAACGGCACAATGTATCGTAAGGATAAGCAAGGGTTCTTGCCTGCTCTTATGGAAAAGATGTATAACGACCGTGTAGAATATAAGGAGAAGATGACAGAGGCCAAGAAAAAACTTCAAAAGATTGATGATGAACTAAACAAAAGAGGTATTTCTAAAAGCTAAAAAAATATGGAATTTTATTTATAGATGAAAACATCAAACCTTTGTTATTTGGAGAATAAGTTTTGTTAGACGATTACAGCAAATTAAGTGACAGCGAATTGATTGAACTCAAGAAAAAGGTAGAAAGGGATGTTTCAAAGTATCATAATTTGCAACTAGCCAAAAAGGTGCAACTTTAACTCAGCATATGGTGCTCTTGGTAACGTCTGGTTCCGCTGGTTTGACTTCAATCTTGCTGAAGCCATTACAATGTCAGGACAACTTTCCGTTCGTTGGATCGGAAATAAAATGAATGAATATCTTAACCGAATTCTCAAGACCAAAAATTTCGATTACCTTATTGCATCTGATACGGACTCGATCTATGTTGATATGGAAGGTCTAGTGAACAAGGTTGGCATCACTGACGAACTACAAATTGTCAAGATGCTTGATGAATTCTGTGAACAAAAAATTCAACCTATGATTAACAAGTCATATGAAGAACTTGCGTCTTACATGAATGCATATAAGCAAAAGATGTTTATGAAACGCGAAACGATTGCCAGTAAAGGTATTTGGCGAGGAAAGAAGATGTATATTTTGAATGCCTGGAATATTGAAGGCGTGCAGTTTTCTGAACCACAAGTAAAAGTTTCTGGTATCGAATCGGTTCGTTCTTCAACTCCAAAGGCTTCCCGTGTCAATATCAAGAAGGCACTCGAAATTATTATGAATAAGGATGAAAAAACTACCCAAGCATTTATTGCTGAATTCAAAGATAATTTCAGAAATCTTCCTTTCGAGGATATTGCTTTTCCTCGTGGGGTGAAGGGACTTGATAAGTATGCCTCCAAAGTAGACGGAGAAGTATACATCAAAGGGACTCCAATCCATGTGAAGGGCGCTCTGTTATATAACAATCTTATTAAAAATAACGAAGAACTGAGCAACAAATATCCGTTGATTGGTGAAAATGATAAGATTAAGTTTGCTTATCTCAGAATGCCTAATATCATTGAGGATACGGTTATTTCGGTCCCTGAAAGTCTACCAGATGAATTTGACTTGCAGAAGTATGTGGATTATGATATGCAGTTCCAGAAGACTTTCCTTGATCCAATTACTTCAATTCTTGATGTTATTGGTTGGCAAGCAGAAAGACAACTTACATTGGAGGACTATATGTAATGGCAAAATATGATCATGGTGGCGGCTGTGGATGTGGACTAGAAAAAGAATGCCCGCCAGATTGTGAGTGGTATAGATCAAGTGGTCATGAAAAGGGATATGATGCAGTTAAAGAAGCATTCAGAGAAGCCCGTAAAATACTTTCAAAACGAAATATAAGCATACAAAAGGAAAATAAAATGTCTCTACGTGATAAGCTAATCAAGAACTCTACACTCGAACATACTTCTATGCTTAGTGAGAGTAAAATTTATTCTAAAAAAGATATGATTCCTACACCAATTCCAATGATCAATGTGGCACTTTCTGGTTCACTTGATGGTGGAATTACCCCAGGTGTAACAATGCTTGCAGGACCATCAAAACATTTTAAGACCGGGTTTGCTTTACTTTTGGCTTCTGCTTTCCTTCGTAAGTATAAGGATGGTCTTATTTTGTTTTATGATTCAGAATTTGGAACGCCTCAAGGATATTTTGATACTTTCAATATTCCGCACGATTCGGTCATTCACTCACCCGTTACCGATGTGGAAGAACTAAAGCATGATCTTTCGGTTCAATTGAAAGAACTAAGTCGAGAGGATAAAATTTTTATTGTTATTGATTCGATTGGAAATCTTGCATCCAAGAAAGAAACCGAAGACGCAATCGAAGGTAAGACTGTTGCTGATATGACACGAGCAAAAGCTCTCAAGTCTTTCTTCCGCATTGTGACAGCCAAGTTAACACTTAAGGATATTCCTATGGTTGTGATTAATCATACTTACAAAGAAATCGGTCTATATCCGAAAGATATTGTAGGTGGTGGCACTGGTTCATATTATGGTGCTGATAATATTTGGATTCTTGGTCGCCAGCAAGATAAGGATGATAAAGAAATCAAAGGTTATCACTTTATCATTAATGTCGAAAAGTCTCGTTACGTCAAAGAAAAGTCAAAAATTCCTATTACGGTTTCTTATGACGGTGGCATCAATAAATGGTCAGGACTACTTGACTTGGCAGTTGAAGCAGGCTATATTGTAAAGCCAAAGAACGGATGGTATGCCAAGGTTGATAAGGAAACTGGTGAACTCAGCAAGAATTATCGTGCATCTGAGATCGATAATAATTCCGAGTTTTGGAAAGATGTTCTTAAGACAACAGACTTCGCATCATGGATTAAGAACAAGTATACTATGGCACAAGGGGAGATGATGGAGAATGAGTCTACCGAGTCATAATGAAGTATATTATAGCAAGGATGGCAGACTAAAATCTGCCATCTCTGTTATTGGCATGACCATCTTTATAGAATTCTATAAAGATGATATCATGTTAGATTTACAAGAATGTAAAGATCATAACATGCACTATGCACATGATATGGCAGAGAATTATTGTGCAGGAATATTTAAAGTCGAAAATAAGTTTTTATAGGAGTTTTTTATGAGTTTTGAACAAGTTATTTTCGGAAATCTGATTCTACGCGAAGAGTATGGCAGGAAGGTTATTCCATTCCTAAAACAAGAATATTTCGAAAATGGCGGTGATAGAATTATATTTGAATTAATTAATAACTATGTTCAAAAATATAATAATTTTCCTACACAAGAGGCGCTTAATATTGAACTTTCCAACAAAGAACATGTTGACCAAAATGTTTTTACTAGTGCATCGCAGTCGATTAGCCAATTAGACTTTGAACCTGATACGAGTATTGAATGGCTTGTAGATCAGACTGAAAAGTTTTGTCAAGAAAAAGCAATCTATAATGGTATTCGGCAGTCTATTCAAATCATAGATGGAAGCTCAGAAAAAACATTATCTAAGGGTTCTATTCCACAGATTTTGTCTGATGCGCTTGCGGTTAGTTTTGATAGTAATATTGGGCATAACTGGATAGATGATAGTGATTCTCGCTATGATTTTTATCACCGTAAAGAAGTTCGTGTTGCTTTCGATCTATCTTATCTAAACAAAATCACTGATGATGGATTACCAAACAAGACACTCAATGTTATTCTTGCAGGCTGTGTTCATCCTGATACGTTAATTAAAATTAGATATCGGTAAAAAGAACAAACCCTTTGATATAACCATTTGACAAGAATTCCTCTAATCTTTCAGGATGAATTCTTGTCCTGTGTTTTCCATTTGTTACACAAACCATATTCTTAAGTGCTTTACCCCCAAGAGAGGAATTCTTTTTGAAATTATCTGGATTATGTATTCCGATCTTTTTATCCATTTGAATTTTTGCTCCTGCTTTACCTCCAAAAGAAGCATTTTTTTTGAAATTATCTGGATTATGTATTCCGATCTTTTTATCCATTTGAGTTTTAGCCCCACGCTTTGACCATTCTGATTTAAAATTTTTAGTTGGGTCAAATATTCCTATATTATTATCTTTACACCAAATACCAATCGTTTTTCTTTGTTCACTAGTTAAATTACAACCTAACATATGCATAGCGCGTAAATCGTTTGGTTTCTTATGAATTTTCCATAATAGATAATGGGCTATAATGTGTTCTCTCACCGAAAGATAAGTGTAATTTGTTTCTTCGTCTAATCCACCTTGATGTTTTGGTATAATGTGATGACGATGAATATTTGATCCTTTAACCCATAAATTTTTTAGTTGACTTCTGCTACGACATAAATTATTGTATATCATGTTAAACATCAATAATACCTCCCGTTCCTGTTAACTTTATTTATATAAAATGAAAGAAAAACTTATGACCGAATGGCAAGAAAAAGAAATAAAAATTGGCGAAATTGCAAAATATATTTCTGATGGTTATGAAATAGAAGTTACTTCACCTGATGGATTTGTTCCGGTATCTACGTTTGTTGATAAGGGAGAATGGGACGAATATCGTTTAGAGACTGATGATAACCGAATTGTCCGAGTAAATGAGAATCATTTATTTGAAACTAAAAATGGGTGGGAATATGCAAAAGATTTAACTAACGATTATCAGATGTTTTTTACTGATTGTGGTTACGTTCGTGGAATTGTTAAAAAAATAAATAATAAAATACCAATCGTTGATATTCAAGTTGATCACGAAAACCACAGATATTATACAAATGGTGTATCATCACACAATACTGGTGTTGGTAAATCTCTTTTCATGTGTCATTGTGCTGCTGCTAATCTTATGGCTGGTAAGAATGTTCTTTACATCACAATGGAAATGGCAGAAGAACGAATCGCAGAACGTATCGATGCCAACTTACTTGATACTCCAATCAAAGAACTATCTATGATGCCAAAGGAAACCTATCAGCGCAAGATTGACCGTATCAAAAGTAAAACTATGGGCAAGATAATCATCAAAGAATACCCAACTTCCTCTGCTGGTTCATCAAACTTTCGTTATCTTCTTAATGAGTTGAAGTTAAAAAAGAATTTCAAGCCTGATATTATTTATATTGACTATCTAAACATTTGTTCTAGTTCTCGAATAAAATATACAGCTAATATTAACAGCTATACATATGTCAAGGCTATCGCAGAGGAACTTCGTGGTTTGGCCGTGGAATTTAATGTTCCAATTGTTACAGCCACACAAACAACTCGTGGTGGTTTTAATAATTCTGATGTTGGTCTTGAAGATACATCAGAAAGCTTTGGACTTCCTGCTACTGCTGATTTGATGATTGCCCTTATCAGCACCGAAGAACTTGCAGCGATGAATCAAATTATGGTGAAGCAATTGAAGAACAGATATAATGATATTTCTCTGCACAAACGTTTTGTGATTGGAGTTGACAAGAGCAAGATGAAATTGTATGATGTTGAAGATATTGCACAGAGTGATATTGTTGATGATCGACCTTTGATGGACAAAACTTCATTTGGAACTCGTGATAATGATGAATTTTACAGTAGCAAACCTAAATTTAACAAGAATAATTTTAAGGATTTTAAATAATGATTAAGAAATATCGAGTTGAAAAAAGTGGAATTAATATTTGGTCAATATACGAAATCACAACAGAACAATATGTGATGCATTTCGATCAGGCAGTAAAAGCCCAGACATATTGTAACAATTTAAATAAAAATAAGGTTGGGTTTAACGGATGGACCCCTGCTTTCATTGCAGAAGGAGTATGCAAAAGTATGCATTAAGTTTTATATAAATAAACTTACGACAGACAACTTGCAATACGTTTTGATTACGTATAAGTGGCATAGTGAATATAAGCACAGGAATAACTGAGATCAAGGTGGGGTTCCTCTCAGTCATGTTGTTTGGGAGAAGGGTAGATCGAAAGGTCTACCCTTTTTTTATATAAATATATTAGTCTTTAATAAAAAGGTTATATATACCCATGATACGTTTCAAAGAATTTTTATCTTTATATCTCTATGAAGATGATAACAAAAAAACAGATGTCCAAACAAATGGAGATATGCACGAATTATTGACTGGTTATCATTTGCTTGGGGGAAAACATATGGAAAATCCTCCAAATTCAAAAAAAGAAACGCCAGAAGAAGCACACGATAGAATCAAAAAAACAATGACTCCTCAAGATTATGATGATCATTTTCAAAGAGCAAAACTTGCTGCTGATGCCATATTTAAACATGTTGGTGGCAGAGAAAATATTGGTCATGTTCAACGGTCTGCAAAATCTGGTGACGTTAAAAAAATTACTGGTGTTGAAAAAACACAAAATGAAGATTCGTCTGATATTTACATTACCAAAAAAAATGGTAAACATTTAGGAATCAGTTTAAAAGCACATAAGGAAAAAGGCAAACCAGCACATATTAAGGCACCTGGGTTAGGTGCTATTGAAAATAGTTTGGGGTTTAAACAGTCATCTCAGAATATGATAGATACATCAAGAAAAAAACTTGAAGACAAATACGGAGATGAAATTAAAGGAAAATCACGAGCAGAATTAAAGAAAATCGTTCCTAAAAACCCACAACTAAAAGCCGATGAAGCAGCAGAACGAAAAAAATTATTACCTGCAATTGCAAGCAGATGGCATAAAGCTTATTCACAATTACCCAAACCAGAATTGGCACGTCATTTAAGAAATTTATTGCACGCAAATAATACCGGACAAGATCATATTAGGGTTGTATCAAGTGGCATTAACGGAAACTATCATACTAGTTTAATTAATCCACATATTGATTATGATCATTATTTGAACGATCATAATAATCTTGATGTAACCCATGAAGATAATTCAGTAAATTTTAGACATAAAGGAAAAATCATCCTTTCTCTTAGAGCAAAAACTGAAGGTGCTGCTGGCATTCTTAAAACAATTAAAAGTGACACACAACTCACCGGGAATTCAAAATAAAATTTATTATAAATACAGGTAAACCTCTAACGGATGGACACCAAACTTTATTGCGTCTGTTTATGAAAAAAGATAAATAAAATAAACATTTTACTATTTTAGAAGGATCAATAAATGAATACCGTAGAACTTGCGACACTGTTTATTTCTAACCAACAAAAACAATTGGCAAGTTCTACGGTAAATACTGTGCCTCTTCTTGAGAAACTTACACCAGCCGAAGAAAAAGAAGCTTCTACATGGGAACGTGACCCAAAAGCAGTAGCAGCCACGGATCATTTTTTCGGCAAAGGTAATGATGAAATATCAGAACCTCTTTCTGGGACTGTCGATAAGTCTGAAATACATAAAGCAGTAGAGCGTCACATCGGCCAAAATATTGAATCCGACGATTATAGGGCAGGTCAAACAACAGACAAATATGGAAGAAAAGTAAAAATTGGCGGAATTCTTACAAAATCAAAAGCGCCAAGTCAACTTATTAATGGATTTGCAAATGACAGCACCAGACAAGGCAAGAAACAAACAGGTTTAAGTGTTAGAATTACAAGATCGGGGGCGGGTATTCGTAATCAGACTGCCCCCGAACAGTCGTGGGAAAATAGTTCTTGTAAAAATGTCCATACGGGTATCAATAGGCATTATCTACAACAAGAAACAAAACATGGCACTGTTGTTGCATATCTTCATAATCACAAAGGCGAAGAAATTGCAAGAGCAACATTACAACCTCATATAAACAACGAAGGCCATACAGCATATGCCGTTGATTCATACTATGGTCTTGACCACGAAGGATTTAAAAAACATGCAGAAGATTTAGCTAAGAGACTTTCTGGTGAACATAAAGGTGGGAGTTTGCTTTATACTAAACACCCAGGAGTATATAATGATAATGGCAAATCCATTATGCTTCATCCAAATGCAACTAAAGACGATTTAAATAAAGCGTTAGACGATAAAAATCCAGAAGTTCGTGAAGCAACGGCAGGACATCCAAATGCAACAAGTGAAAATATCAATAAAGCACTTGATGATAAAGATCATTATGTTCGTGAAGCAGCAGCAAAAAATCCTAATGCTAATGAAAATCATATCAATAAAGCACTTGATGATAAAGATGATAATGTTAGATTGGCCGCTACCAAACACCCAAACGCATCTGAAAAAAATATCAATAAAGCACTTGATGATAAAGATGATTTTGTTCGTGGAGCAGCAGCAGAACATCCAAAAGCAACGAATGAACATATCGATAAAGCATTAAATGACGGCGAATCTGATGTCCGTATAGCAGCAGCAAAAAATCCTAATGCTAATGAAAATAATATCAATAAAGCACTTGATGATAGTGATCGTCATGTTCGTGCGGCAGCAATAAGAAATCAAAATGTCACAAATGAACATATTAATAAAGCATTAGATGATAAAAACTGGAATGTTCGTATGGCAGCAACAAAACATGAAAAGGCAACAAAAGAAAACTTAAATAAAGCATTAGATGATAAAAACTGGAATGTTCGTATGGCAGCAGCATCACATCCAAATGCAACTAAAGAACATCTTGATAAAGCATTAAATGATGAAGATGAATATGTTCGTATAGCAGCAGAAAAAATGCTTGATAAATTAGGAGAAAAAAAGACAATGAACGAATCGTTTAATTTTACACAATCACTATACGAAAAGATTAATCCTTTTGATATTGGTAGATCACACCGAGACGTAACCAACCACATGAAACAAATAGGTTACGTTCTTCATCGTGACCGTGGTGATCATGAAGTATATAAACATCCAAATTCCCCGCATACAATCGCAGTTCCCCGCCATAAAGATATTTCTCCTGGGGTAATCCGACAGATTATGGCGCATATTAAAACTGTTCAAGAATCTGTTGATGAATCTAACAGAGGTCTTTGGTATAATATTCGTAAAAGAAGAGAGGCTGGTAAACGTATGCGTAATCCAGGAGAACCGGGCGCTCCAACAGCCGAGGCAATCAGAAATTCACAAAAAAAAGAAGAACATACCACGCTAGATACTATTAAAAGAGTTATTTCTGAATCAGCGGCATGGCAAAGAAAAGAAGGTAAAAATCCTAAAGGTGGTTTAAATCAAAAAGGTGTTAATAGTTATAAAAAAGAACATCCAGGTTCGCATCTTCAGACCGCTGTTACAACAGAACCAAGTGAAATAAAACAGGGTAGTAAGGAATATAACCGTAGAAAATCTTTTTGTGCAAGAATGAGTGGGGTGCCTGGACCCATGAAAGATAAGCATAATCGTCCAACACGCAAGGCACTTTCGTTAAAAAAATGGCATTGCCAAATGGGAACACATTAAATACAAAAAATAATATAGTTTAATGGGTGGATGAGAATGAAATCAATTGTTCAGCGAATTAAAAAATTATTTTGTTTTGACGTAATTGAAAACATAGAAAAATCATCCGATGACGTAATTAAAACATTTTCTAATACTGCGATTGAAGTCCACCATACTATGTCTAAAGAAGAGTTAAGAACCGAAGTGCATAAATACATAGCCGAACATAAAAAAAGAACAAATCATGATAAGATTTTCTAAATTTATAAACGAAACATTAGAGCATCAACCTGGGTCAGCAACGACTCAGGTTGCTACTACAACTGGAACATACAAAAAAAGTGCAGAATTACTTAAACATCATCTTAAACCCCATTCAAAAGTTCTTGATTATGGTGCTGGTCTTGGTGGAGGCACCCATGCTATGCGTCAATCGTTTCATAATGATGGTGGGCATGTTGAAGTGCATGGGTATGAGCCTGCACCAGAAAGAAGCACACACAAGCCAAACTTCACAAAACCAGAAGAAATTAAAGATCAGTATGATGGTGTTGTCTCACATAACGTCTTAAATGTTTTGCATCCAGAACTTCGTCATCATGTAACAAAACATATTCTCAGTCTTCTTAAACCTGGGGGTCATGCCATTATCGTAACAAGAGGATGGGCTGGTGACGTGAATGCAGCTAAAAATTCTGAACCAGGAGGTGAACCAAACTCTATATTGGTGCATCGTAAGACTAAAAATGGTGTGCAAAAAGTATACCAAAAAGGTTTTGATGGTAATGAACTTCATGATTACGTTAAGGGAATTGCGGGCGATAATTACGAAGTCAAAAAAATAAAAAAAATTGGTGGTAGTGCAGTCCATATAAGAAGAATAAAATAGGAAACGAATATGAAAGAATTAATTGAACAAATGAAAAAGGTGCTTGCCACCAATTTTGCATTTTATTTGAAATCTCATAATTTTCACTGGAATATCGAGGGACCAAATTTTCCTCAATATCATTCATTTCTTGATGGTCTATACAATGAAGTTTGGGAAGCAGTCGATTCTATTGCTGAACATATTCGCACACTAGAAGCTTATGCACCAGGAAGTTTTACAAGATTTCAAACTCTTAGTTCAATTCAAGATCAACTAAATATTCCATCAGCAATAAAAATGATCAAAGAATTAGAATCGGATAATACAACCTTGATAAGCGAACTAACTAAAGCTCAAAAGATGGCAGAAAAAGAAAGTTGTGTTGGTCTTTCAAATTTCTTACAAGACCGTATTGATATACATTTCAAACATGGGTGGATGCTAAAATCCATTTTAAAAGGTCAATAAAATGGACGATAAGAGCAAATACAAGTCACTGGCACGAGTTATTGCCGAAATGAACGGTGCTAATGCTGGTGGTAGAATAACTGGTCATGATGCTGGTAAATCAAGTAGGGCGGCCTATTCTTCATTTGGGGGCGGGCATTCAACTGCTATGAGTCGAGTTGCAGGACAAGAAAGAAATGCCGAACAAGATTCAGAAAAAGCAAAAGAAACCGCAGAAAAAGAAACTATCAAACGTCAACATGATGCCAAAAAACGTTCACACAGCGGAATGGTTCATGCCGAAGCTGCTGATCCAGATCATAACACCAAAGAACGCGAAAAAGTTATAAATGTTTCACGTCCAGACAACGAAAAACCAACAAATTCAAAATCTAAACTTGCAAGAACATCAGAAATCAACACAAAAATTATAGAGGAGCCAACAATGTTTTCAAAAAATTTCGGTCTATCGGCGGCATTGATTAGTGCTGCTCGTAGTGTAATGGAAAAGAAAAATCAACCCACAGAAGATACTAAATTATCTGATGTTAAAAAAATGGTTGGAGGAAAAACTAAAGTTGATGTTCATCCACAAATTAATACAGATATTAAAGAAGAAGATTTGGATGAAGCACCAAGAAGTGTTATTGGTGCTCATGCTGTTGCTGCCCGCCAATATCATCAGCAAATTGAAGCAGCCAGAAAAAAAGGCAAAACTCCTGATCCTAATTTAATTAATCGTATGAAATTCCATCAGAGACAAATTGTTCGTTTAAAGTCTGGTAATATGGAAGAAGGTATTAATTTTTCAGAATCAGATAAGAACAAAGATGTTGATGGCGAAGAAGACAACGAAAAAGAAGAAAAAGCCGAAACCAAAAAAGTCCGCAAGTTAGAAGTTGATGCTCGTCATGCACCAAAATCACACGGCAAAGACAAAAACAAAGATGTTGATGGTGAAGATGAAGATGACGATGAAAAAGCCGAAACCAAAAAAGTTAAAAAACTAGAACGTATGCAAGAAGGTCTGATTGGTAAACAAAAAAACCTAGATAAAGCACCACCTTATGGTGAACTAACAAAAGCAGATTTCACTGCTCTTCGTAATAGTAATGGTAAATGTAATCGTTGCGGAAAAAACGGCAAATGTAATTGTAGCTCTATGAAAGAAGATACTCTTTCGTCAGCAGAACTAGATCGCCTTGAAAGAATCTCTGCGTCTTTTAATTCAGAGAGTAAAGTTCCTATGGCTCCTTTAATTGGTAATCAAAATAATACTGACGGTGAAGGAGTCAAAAATAATAATGCTTCTTATAATATTTCTGATGAAAAACAAGATTTTATAACAGGAAAGCGTATTAAAATTAACAAACAAGAAACTGATAGATTTCCTACTATTGTCAATAAAAAAAGCGAAAATCAAATTTATGCAAAAGGCGGAAAGTCATAAAAATATATCCTGAACAGCAAATAATATAAATAAGAGAAACAAGTTTAAGGAGTAAAAAACTATGGCACTATGGGGCAGAAATGATAAGGCTGTTACGGCTACAGGATCAACAACCACTGAAACTTCCAATGGAGCACCAATCGGAACTTACGCTCTAGTAAAAGGCGGGCGAGGCGGGTCTATAACTCCTGTATCGTCACCAAATGCTGATTTTGGCAATACATCAGCAGGGTCTAAGGCATCAATCGATGTTGCAATGTTTAATAACACAACAATCGGAGTCTTCACTTCAGGAAGAGCCGTGGGTGTATTTGGTGTATCAGCAACCGAAGCACAAAATACTACAAACTCTCTAGCAACAAGTCAAGTAACATTTGGTGGTTCTGGTTATCAGGCCAATGCTACCGTTTCATTAACTCTTATTAACGGTGGAACATCTGGCGTTGCTAATGCTTTTGCTAACACAACGGCAGGTTCTTCAAGCGCAGGTCGTATTACTGCACTTAATATCCAGACCATCGGTTCTGGGTATCAAGCACCACCATTGCCAGTAATTGCTGCTCCTGCCGCAATCACAATTCAGGCCAACACAAATGGTGTTGTTGCTGCAACAGATTTTATAAAAGTTACGACAGCCAATTCGTTTTGGCAAGCAGGAGATCGCTTGTATTATTTGGTTACAACAGCTAATACACCACTAACCCCATTAACAGGAAATGCTTATTATTATGTTTCTTTTGCTAATACAACAGGCATTGTGTTATCAGCAACTCCTGGTGGATCAAATATTGACATTACCGATGTAAGAACGACTGCAACAGCAGAAACTGGTCATACAATTCGTGGTGATACTGCAACAGGTGTATTGACTTCTTCTGCATCAGAATATACTGGTCTTGCACATGCTGGCTGGGTTCTTCGCACCGAAGGAACTGGTGGTCGTGCTGGTCGTGTTCAATACGAAACATTGGTAGCTATGGGAACTCTCGGTTCTACCCTTGCCGCTCATGGAACAGCCGCTACAACTACTGATGCTTCTGATGCAACAATTCTTCCTGGCGCTTAATAGGTAATTTATAATCATGGCAAATGACGCTAAAAAAATTAGTGATTTAACCGTAGCTACTACCCTGGCTTCAACGGACAGGGTAGTAGTCCTTTACAATGCCACTACAACTGCGAATGTTCAAACTATTACCGTTTCAAATCTTTTTCAGAACATGCCTGCCGTAACTACAACTTCGGTTGCTATAGGAACGATTGGGTCTGCTAACGGATTTTTAGCAAATGCCACATCTATTATGGTAGGCAACTCATCATCAAATGCTCAAATTCAATGGAATCCTGTTGATCTTTCGATAGCAGAATTAAGTTCAAGTCAAAACAATTTCGTTGAGGCTGTTTTATGGAACGCTAATACAGGCAATAATGCATCAGCCGACTTTATCGTAAATGATACCACTGGTCCAGTATCAAGCAATCCAAATTATATCGATGTTGGTATAAATGGAAGTGGATTCTTACAATCTTCCTGGACAATTAATGGCCCATCTGATGCTTATATTTATTCTGGTGGAACAAATCTTTCTATAGGGACTGCTGGGGCTTCTCCCTACATGAATTTCTTCACTGGTGGAACTCTTTCTACTAACGAAAGAATGCGTATCACAAGCACAGGAAATGTTGGTATCGGAACAACAACTCCTACATATAAACTTGATGTAAACGGGGATACTCGTGCTTCCAACGTTACGGTTACTACCAATACAGGGTTGATTCTTGGAACTGGTTCATCGACAACATCTGCTAATGGATTTACATATCTTCCAAACGGTCTGTTAATGAACTGGGGCTGGTTTTCTGCAAATACTGCAACATCGGGAAATGCTAGTTTTGCTAAAGCATTCCCAATAGCGGTATTATCATTTACGGCCACAAGCGTTGTAGGTGCTTTTTATGCTTATTTAAGCGCAGCACCAACAACAGGAAGTCCCATATCTAATGTTGCGCTTAAATCATCATCTACGGGAACTGGAAGTAACGTTTATTTTATTGCGATAGGATATTAAACATAAAATAATGGATGAGTTATTGACGGACGACAACTTTTTATTATTTTGTGCAAAATATTATGATAATACCTACATGCATTCTACGGAAGAGTTTCTTGAAGATTTAGAAAGAATTAAATATATCAAGAAACTCTTAACGAGGTATATGGAAACTGGTGAGTTAAAAGATAGGCTTATTTTAAATCATATAATTACGTTGCATAATGTGTTTGGTGAAAAACTTGCAAAAATATTATATTTGAAGTTGAAACCACAATTTTCGTTAGTCAAACCGTTTTTAATATTGTTAAACGCATTTCCTACCGTCATAAAAAATGTCAAGGACGAAAATGTCGTATACACAGATGCGATTGTTATGGATTCTGGTATCATAAAAGCACTAAGGTTGATTGTCAATGCATAAAAACATAAACGAAACAGAATCCGCAGGTCCAGTAAATGCTATGGGCGCATCTAGTTCTGGTAACGCAAGTAGTCCTATTGCTACATTTGATCCTATGTTACAAAATCATAGTGTTTCTGGAAAGAAAAAACTTCGCACCATGTTTACTCGGACCCCACTAAAAAATATAGAAGGACAGTAAGACATGGCATTATCACCAGACAACGAAAATCGTTTTAATAAAATAGATGATGCAATTCAAAGACTTGCTGTTGTTGCTGCTGATCTTTCAAAAATGCTTGCAGTCCACGAACAAAGATTAACCCAGCAAGAAAAAATTTCTGATAACGTTTTGGATATGGTAGAGAAACGAAGAGTTGAATACGAAGATAAAATTGATAGCGTATACACAACGATGCGAAACGAAGATAATCTCGTTTTAGCAGAAATCAAAAAATCCCGCGAAGATTCTACCACCCAACATAAAAATTTAAATGAAAAAATTGCTAGTATCGAAAAAATGATATGGATGGCGTGTGGTGGTGGTGCTATGATCGGATATATCATATCTTTGGCCATTACCTATGTTAAGGCATCCCACTAAAATTTCTCTTGACAACCTATGATGATCCTCGTATAATCATTCCTGTGATTATGATGTATAGGAAATTGTTATGGATTATCTTGAGTCTAAGTATCTTAATATCCTTTCCATTAGGTTAAGGAATTATAAACGTAAGTCTGGTAATACTTTAAACTTCTCATGTCCTCTTTGTGGAGACTCTGAGACTGATAAGAAGAAATCCAGAGGTTATATATACAGCAAATCGGGAAAGACATTGTATCACTGCCATAATTGTTCAGTGACGATGGGGTTTGATAATTTCCTGAAGACTGTAGATTTTCAATTACATGCAGATTATCTTTTAGAAAAACTTAAGGATCGTAAGACCCCTGAGCAAGAAGAATTACATGCTTTTGTTGATAAAATGAAGAAGCCTGTATTCATGTCTGCTGGGCCATTAAAAGGTCTTAAGAAGATCAGTCAATTATCACCAGATCATCCAGCAAAAGTTTTCATATCGGAACGTTTAATCCCCAATCCATTTCATTCCAAGATTTTCTGGTGTCCTAAGTTTTTTTCCTGGACAAATGATATAATTCCTGATAAGTTTAGTGAAAGTGCTTTGAAATATGATGAAGGACGAGTTCTTATTCCGTTTATCAATAAGGATAAGAACATGCACGCTTTTCAGGGCAGAGCATTGAGCGGTGATGCTAAGACTCGTTATATTACGTTAGTTAATGATGAAACCACACCAAAAATATATGGTTTGGATGTGGTGGATTTTAATAAAAAAACTTATGTGTTTGAAGGTGTATTGGATGCAATTTTTGTTCCCAATAGCATCGCAACAGCCGGTGGTGATCTGGTTTCAACTATTAAAGATTTGCCGAAGAAAAATATGGTGGTCGTTTATGATTGCGAACCAAGGTCAAAAGAAACTGTAGCAAAAATGTCTAAGGCAATTATGAATGGGTATAAGATTTGTATTTTTCCTGAAAACTTTACATTTAAAGATATCAATGATGCTATTTTAGGAGGTTTGAGTCCAGAATTTATACAATATATTATTGATCAACATACTTACAGCGATCTTAATGCTATGATTGCATTAAACCAGTGGAAGAGAGTTTAAATATTGATACAAAATATCACTTGACTTCCAAAATAACCCATGCTAAGTTATGATATATTAATATGTGGAGTAAAGTATGACAGAATTGACAGGTTATTATGATCCTCCGAAAGATGGATACTACTCAGTGGAATATTGTATCCTAGAATTTTGGAGCGGTTCAAAAAATCCAGACTGTTTTAAGTGTGTGGTGGCCACGACTTTTTCTTATGAAATTGCTGAGAAAATTGTAATGGAAGATGAACTTCATAGGACTTGGGTTAAGGCTTATCGATTATACCAATATCCAGAGAAGGAAAACAAAAGTGACTAAAATTAACAGCGAATGCACAATTTTCAGTGCAGAAAATCTCAAGATCATAGAAGAACATTATAAAGCCAAGTATGTCTACCAAACTCATCTAATGGGTAAAAGTTGTTGGACTAATATTGTCGGTGCTGTTTTTTGGCAAGACAATCCTCCGAATGATTATGATAACTGGTTTGCTTTGTATTACTCTGATGATAGTAAACTTATGGTTACATCGGCCACCGATACCGCTAAACATAATGTTACAGCGTTAAATGTTGGTGAAGATGAATGGATTTATTCTCACAATCTTCATCATTTTTGTGAGAAGAATGGGCTTGCAATTGACGGTGGTAGGGAGTATACTAGGCTTATTGGTAATAAGCCCTTTGTTACCGCAGAATTCAAACCAACCCCTGATGGCCTTGTTAATGTAGGAGAACTAGAGCGATGAAACTAGCATGGCTTTGTTATAGCAGCGATGATGGATATAATGAATATCATATTCGTTTTGTTGAACCTGACCCTATGTCATGGGATAAGGTAGTTCCAATCGTGTATGCAGTTTTGGTTGATCAAGGTGAAGAATGAGAGACCCAAAATTTGGCTATCACTGGATTTGGATGGTTCCTCTACTGTGGAGCACGTGGGCTTTCTATGAAATGGTCGAGAGATATAGTGCTTGGCGACATCGCCGCAAGATTCGCAAGATTTTGAAAAACAACCCCGAGGTTCGCAGGATGAGCGAATTGGCAGGAATCAAACAGTGACAGCATTGATTGTAACCCTATCTCTCATCGGCACTGTTTGCTACTTTCTCGGAGCGTGCACCTCGCCCTGGGTGGGTTGGGGCCTGTTGGTGTGGATTGGGATTGACATAGCTTGGTTCATACGGAATATTGGAAACAAAACCGGTCCTGCCGAACCTTGGTATGTGTGGGCATTGTTGGCTCCGACCATGGCAATCGCATTTTTGTTTGGACACTTGAACCACCTGTTCCAAGATTTGATGAAACTACCATAAGAGGATTTGCATGATAAAAACAACCAAGCTAATCACACCTGTTATTGATAGAATCACTGACTATCTGGGTAGTGGTGCAAACTTTCACCAAGAAGCCCGCATCAGGGGACGATGAATGATGACGCTGCAACTTAATCCACCATTGCCTGTTATAACACCCCACGGTTCCGCATTGGCTCATATTATCATTGACTATGGACCAGAACACAATTTATTTTGGGTGTGTTTTCAAGACAATAACTCTGAGTGTTGGACATGGCCGAATAACGAAATCAAAGCACAAACCAACATTACAATGGGTAGACAAAAACCTATTATCTACAGATAAAGAAATTTTAAAGTGGGATAAGTAATATCAGGCCAAAAACTTTCTAAATATTTGAAAAAACTTATTGACAGCCACCTCACTGTGATGTATAAATGAGGAACAACAAAAGGAGATTGAAATGAAGATTCTTAAAAATATGGCAGCGCAAGGTGATTTTATCATTGTGCGTATCAACGAGTTCCCAGAAAATATCGTTCCTGTAAATGCAGAGAATGGTCATATCGTGGTTGCTCATTCTGAAACTATGCATAATCACGTAATGGAAGCTGAATATGTTGAGGCTTTCGAACCTGTGACTAACAAAAGCAATACACAGAACATTGATTTGTATAAAATGTTTCTTCTAGTAAAAGAAGATACTAAAATCGATCATCTACGATCACATGATACACACGAAAGCATTCTAGTTCCTCCTGGAAAGTATATGATTCGTCGCCAGCGAGAGTATACACCAGAAGGTTTTCGTAAGGCTGCTGACTAATATCTGAAACATAAAGGAAATTATATTATGGCCGCTACAAATAAGATCGATAAGCTAACCCCAGAACAAGAAGCAATGATTCCTATGCATCTTGCCAAGTGGTTGAAGATTGGTCTTAATACCGATGTTATTGATTTTGCTAAGGCTAAGAAGGCCCTTGCACTTTGTTATACTACGCAAAATCTTAAGGCACCTAGCAAAATGTATTACGCTAAGGGTCCACACGATGCCTATAAGATTTACAAGTCAATTCGTCCCGAAGGTGATGTAAATTCCTTTATGAATGGAAACATTTTCGGTTCTCAGGACAGTTCTTGGATTAGCTTTTATTCTTATTTTAATGATGTTTGTGGTATCGATCTCAGCATCATTAACGGTCTAGTTGAATATGCCAAGGAAGGTGGTTGGGCCTGGGTTGATGAGGATGAGGCTATTATTCAGGAACGCCCAATGCTTATCAAGTTCGATGATCAGAATCGTCTACATTGCGAAGATGGACCTGCTATCGAATATATGGATGACACTAAAGTATATGCTTGGCATGGTGTTCGTCTTGATCGTAAGCGTTGGCACTGGATTGCTGATAAGAAGTCTCTAACAGCTAAAGAGGCATTGAAGCAAGATAATCTAGAACTTCGCCGCGTTGCTTGTGAAATTCTTGGTTGGGTTCATATTCTTAAGGAATTGAATTCTAAGGTTATCGATGTTGACGAAGACCCAATGATCGGAACACTTCTAGAGGTTGATATCCCCGACATTGGCACCGAAAAGTTCTTGCAAGTTCTTTGTGGGACTGGAAGGTCATTCGCAATTCCTGTGCCACCTGAAATGAAAACTGCCCTGCAAGCCAACGCATGGACATATGGGTTTGAGGAAAACGAACTACGGGATTTGGAGTTCCGAACCTAAAATAACTGGTTGTATCAATGGGGAGCAAAAAATAAACTGCTCCCCATTTTTATTCCTGTCGTATAAAGGTCTTTCATATATCATGGTATTATCTAAAATCAAAAAAATAATTTATAATGATGTTCTTAAGCATATGCAAGAACCAATATGTGTAAATCGACAAATACAGACTATTGTTTATACTAGGCATATGGTTCTTTCTTCGATGGTAGTTATTAATAAAATATATGCTAAAAATCAATTATTGGAAAATTTGGAAGATTTAGATGACCGTTAAAAAACAAGTCAGGTATCAAATCTGGGATCAAGCCTGGGAACAAGTCAGGTATCAAGTCGGTAATCAAGTCAGGCATCAAGTCTGTGGTCAAGTCAGGGATCAAGTCGGGGATCAAGTCAGGGTTCAAATCACAAATCAAGTCTGGGATCAAGTCTGGGATCAAGTCAGGGAAGATTTAGATGACCGTTAAAAAACAAATTAGTAAACAAGTCTGTGAACAAGCCGGGGATCAAGTCTTGCATCAAGTCTTGCATCAAGTCTGGTATCAAGTCTGTGAACAAGTCTGGGATCATGTCGGGGATCAAGCCGGGGATCAAGTCAATAGTCAAGTCAGGGAAGATTTAGATGACCGTTAAAAAACAAATCTGGGATCAAGTCAGCTATCAAGTCAGGGATCAAGTCTGGGATCAAGTCAGCTATCAAGTCTGGGATCAAATCCAGGATCAAGTCTGGAATCAAGTTGGTATTCAAGTCAGGAGTCAAGTCAGTAGTCAAGTCAGGAGTCAAGTCAGTAGTCAAGTCAGGGAAGATTTAGATGACTGTTAAAAAACAAATTAATAAACAAGTCAGCGGGCAAGTCTGGTATCAAGTCTGTGAACAAGCCGAGGATCAAGTCAGCTATCAAGTCGGTATTCAAGTCAGGTGTCAAGTCCACGATCAAGTCGGAGATCAAGTCGGAGATCAAGTCAGCTATCAAATCTGGGATCAAGTCAGGGAAGATTTAAATGATGCGTAAGAAAAGTATTTTTGCATATAAAATACATGATGATATAAAAGATACGTTATGGAAAATGACAAGAAACACACAGAATGAAAAAATAAGGGAACGAATTTGGATTCCTTATAATAAAGAATATTCTATAACTGAACAAGCTAACCACTTTTCATTTTGGCAAGTTAATGAGAATTTAAGAGAGTATGAAGGTAGATACGAAAAAAGCATATCATATTTCTGAGAGAGAAGGAAAAATACCAAATCTTTCAAAGGCATCACTAGGTCATTTCACGTATCATGCTCTTAAGTGTGGTGTAGAAATATATCAACTATGGGCTTTCAATCCTAGTTATGAACGATCCAGTGTTTATCCTGCCATCAAAGCAACTGAAAAACAACTTGACTATCTGAGAGAACAGGGCTATTATTTTGTTGAGCCTGCAAAGCTTAATGTGAATTGATACCCGCATAAAACAAAAGGAAAATATAAAATGAAATTAAAAATTATTAAAAAAGATAACTTTTTAGTCCGCGATGTCCGTAAACCAGAAAGGCCATTTGAATGTTTATATTTTGAAAATGGTGGTAAAAAGTGCCCAGCCCCCGAAAATGTGAATGGGGTATGGGAAGATGAACTTTATAAATGCTCCGTTTGTGGTTGAATATGTTATGAGTATATGAAATGATCACTGAAACAAACACAGCTAAAATCATCGCTATGACACAATCTATAGTGATCGACCCAAATACTAACAATCGCCTAACACCCCAGGAATTTCTTGCATATACTGCACGGGTATCAAATCCTGGGAACCAAATGAATAATGCAACGTCCGAGAAACTTCTACAATACTGCATGAAAAATCAGCACTGGTCTGTGTTTGAGCAAGTCAATGTTGTAATGGCAGTAGAAACAACACGCGATATTGGTCGTCAACTTCTTCGCCATCGTTCTTATTCCTTCCAAGAATTTTCACAGCGTTATGCCGACCCAACAAAAGACCTTGGGTTTGTTACCAGAGAGGCTCGGCTACAGGATAAAAAGAACCGCCAAAATAGTATTGAGACAGATGACGTAAATTTAATTAAAGAATGGGAAGATCGTCAGCAAGCAATTATTCAAATGGCCAATGAAACATATCGCTGGGCTATTGAAAATGGTGTTGCAAAAGAACAGGCTAGAGCAATTTTACCCGAAGGTCTCACGCTTTCACGCCTTTATGTCTCAGGATCGGTGCGTTCTTGGATTACATATATAATGGTCCGAACAAAACATGGGACACAAAAAGAACATATGGAAATTGCCGAATGCGCCTATAATGAACTCCTACCATATTTTCCCTTTATGTCCGTTTTGCGGAATTCAATTAACAATTAATCAGGAACTGAAATAAATGAGTATTAAAAATCAAAGACTTAATCCGTATCAACGCTATATTTCACTTTCGAGATATGCCCGTTTCCTTCCTGAAAAGACTCGCCGCGAATCATGGGAAGAAACTGTTCAGAGATATTGCGATTATTTCTATGAACGAGACAATTCCTTTCCAAAGAATGAAATTTATAATTCTATCGTAAACCTAGAAGTTATGCCTTCCATGCGTGCTCTTATGACTGCTGGTAAGGCTCTAGATCGTGATAATGTTGCGGGTTATAATTGCTCATATATCGCCGTAGATGACCCTCGTTGTTTCGATGAGGCTTTGTATATTTTAATGTGTGGCACGGGCCTAGGCTTCTCTGTTGAGCGCCAATTCGTCAGCAAGCTACCAGTAGTCTCAGAAGAATTTCATCCAACAGAAACCACAATTAAAGTTCGTGATTCAAAGATCGGCTGGGCTTCTTCTTATCGTGAATTGATCAATCTTCTTTATGCTGGACAGGTGCCTCAATGGGATTTGACTGCCCTACGTCCTGCTGGCGCTCCACTTAAGACATTTGGTGGTCGCTCTTCTGGACCTGCTCCACTCAATGATCTTTTCAAATTTACTATTAATATTTTCCGTAAGGCTGCTGGTAGAAAACTAACAAGTATCGAATGCCATGATATTGTGTGCAAAATTGCCGACGTTGTTGTAGTTGGTGGTGTTCGTCGTAGTGCATTGATTTCATTGTCAAATCTTTCTGATGATCGTATGCGTGGTGCAAAGAATGGTCAGTGGTGGGTTGATGATGCTCACCGTGCGCTTGCTAACAATTCTGCTGCTTATACCGAAAAACCTGATATTGGTGCGTTCATGAAAGAATGGCTATCTCTTTATGATTCTAAGTCAGGTGAACGTGGTATTGTTAATCGTGTGGCTGCTATCAAGAAAGTTAAGAGTCTTGGTGATCGCCGTAAGTCGAATTATGATTTCGGAACAAACCCTTGCGGTGAAATTATTCTACGTCCAAACGAATTTTGTAACTTGACTGAGGTTGTTGTCCGTGAGCAAGATACCTTAGAGACTCTACTTGCAAAAATTAAATTTGCAACAATTATGGGAACATTCCAATCCACACTAACTGACTTCCGTTATCTTCGTTCTGTTTGGAAAAAGAATGTTGAAGAAGAACGTTTACTTGGTGTTTCATTAACTGGTATTATGGATCATCCTGTTATTGGTTATCCCACAGAAGAAGCAAAGAACTGGTTTATTACTCTTCGTGAACATGCCGTAAAAGTCAACAAGGAATGGGCAGAAAAACTTGGTATTCCTGCATCTGCATCAATTACCACCGTGAAACCCTCTGGGACAGTTTCACAATTAGTTGATTCGTCATCTGGTATTCATCCACGTATGTCTCGATACTACATCAGAACAGTTCGTAATGATAAGAAAGACCCACTATCTGATTTCTTGATTTCTCAGGGCGTTCCTCATGAAACTGACGTAATGAAAGATAGTAATTGGGTATTTTCTTTCCCAATGAAGTCACCAGAACATTGCCGTATTGCTTCTGAAATGACCGCTATCGATCAGCTAGAGCATTACTTGATTGTTGGTGAGCATTACGTAGAACACAATCCTTCAATCACTGTCTATGTGCGTGAACATGAATGGCTTGAAGTTGGTGCCTGGGTCTATAAACACTTTGATCAAATCAATGGCGTTTCGTTCTTACCTTACAACGACACCATTTATCAACAAGCACCATATCAGCCAATGACTAAAGAAGCATATGATGAAATGATCAAGACATTCCCAGAAGTTGATTTCGACTTGTATAATGTAAATGAACATGAGGATAAGACAACAGGAACACAAGAACTAGCATGTGTTGCAGGAGGATGTGAAATTTAAAATAAATGTATTCCGTTAGTCCATAAAAAGACTACCGGAATCTGGCACGCTCATATCCATCAGCAACTCTAAAAGGAATACATAATATGGCTACCTGGAAATCTGGTTTAAAAGTTTTTATTGATATGGCCAATGCAGTATATGAAACTGTGTCAGATGATAGCGTTCGTGAAAGACTTTACGAACAATTTATTGAAATTTTTGAAGAATACAATATCGATTCGCCTGATCGTGAATGTTTTGGTATTGATCCAGTTTTGGATAAAATTTTAAAGGAATCTGGTTGGGTCTTAGAAAACGAAGACGAAGACGATGACGATGCGTTAGATTTTGGTGATCGGGAGGATCATTAATATTTTAGATGCCTAAGTAGTGAGGATATTGAAGGAGATTCCTCACTATGACATGGTTATATAATGAAACTCCTCTTGACGAGGATGGTATTTCGGAGTATATTGGCTTTGTATACTTGATAACGAATTTAACCAATGATAAAAAATACATTGGTAAGAAGCTACTCAAAAAATCAAAGACCAAACAAATCAAAGGCAAGAAAAAGAAATTTCTTGTTGAATCGGACTGGAAAACTTATTTCGGTTCTAATAAAATTCTCAACGAAGATGTGTTGTCTTTAGGAGAACATAATTTTCGTAGAGAAATAATCGTCCTTTGCAAATCGAAGGGCTTGTGTAATTATCACGAAGCTAGATTACAATTTACAGAAAAAGTGCTAGAACGTGATGATTTTTATAATGAATGGATCATGGTAAAAGTCCATAGATCACATTGCAACATAAAGGAGAAATCTAATGCCCTGGCCAGCAAAAAATCGTCCACGAAAAGGGCGGCGTAAGATCGGTAGCGCAAAACGCAAAGCGAAAAATAATAGGAAAAAATAACATGAATATGGACCTCAACGATCTTACAACATATATAAATACTACATCAGAAGATTCTAAAATTTATATCGGTTCAGATTCAGAACGATTAAAGAAAAACGGTCTTTGGTATGCAGATTATGCTGTTGTTGTTGTGGTCCATATTAACGGCAACAATGGCTGTAAAATCTTTGGTGAAATTACCAGAGAAAGAGATTATGACCAAAAAGTTGGAAAACCAGCAATTCGTCTTATGAATGAAGTTTATAAGGCGCAAGGGCTATATAGTAAAATTGCTGATATAATTGGGAACCGGCATTGCGAAATTCATCTTGACATTAATCCTCAAGAGAAGTATGGTTCTTCCTGCATCATACAACAAGCAATAGGATATATAAGAGGAACTTGTGATAAAGACCCGATTGTTAAACCTTATGCTTTTGCCGCCTCAGTATGTGCTGATCGGCTTAAGGAATTGATGGCAGCGTAAAAATTATATCCACAAAACAGGAGTATCAAATTTGAGAAAGCGTATATTCGCCCTTCTCAGTTTGAGTATTTTGATTTTTTTCATGGCTAACAATGCTCATTCTACGGAGGTTCACGAATACCACACTGTTATCAAAACATACAACACGATAGCATCATGGTATAAGCACGGTAAGGTAACGGCCAATGGCGAACGTTTTAATCCTTGGGGATTAACGGTTGCCCATAGAACACTTCCTTTTGGCACTAAACTGCGTCTTACCAATTTAGAAACAAAAAAATCGATCATTGTGACTGTCAATGATAGAGGGCCATTTATACGTGGTAGAGGATTAGATGTAACTTTGGGTTGCGCTCATCGTCTAGGCATGTATACTACGGGCGTAACAAAACTGAAAGTTGAAATTTTAAAATAGGAGAGGCATATGGGTTGGCTAGGACAACCGGACGAACCTAAACCAGAGCCGATTCCACCGCCACCATTAGCAGAAAAGTGGTGGAAGAAGCCTGCAAAATTATACACAAAATGGAGAAATAAAATGAGTGAAACAAAAAATGGTCCCGTTTATGAGGGCTTTGACCTTACTGCGCTTGCAGAACAATCTGATGCACTGATTCGCCACGAACTAAACGCACCCCTAAGAAATATTGGTGCATCAACCCAACCACAACAACCACAACAGGAACAGCAAGAACTTAAACGCAAGGGTCCAAAGCCTGGGTATATTCAAGCAAAAATTGCTGCCGAAGCACAACGTTTGCTTGCAGAACATCAGGCAAATGGATTCGGTGCAGTTGTTTCTGGAAATATGCAGCAACCCCAACAACGTCCAGAGCAAAATATTTTTCTAATTGATGGGACAGTAAATTTTGTTCCTTTGCGCCCAAATATTCAACCAGTAACTGCACAACAAACTCGTATTGTCTGGGCAAATAATACTGATGAGGCGATGAATAAATATCGTAGTTATTTTTCGAGCCTTAATACTGCCGAATCCATGTATGTAGTTGTTGGTATGGTCGTTTCCGAGGCAATCGTTTAATGCATATCGAAATTTATACCAAAACCAATTGCGATTTTTGCACGAATCTAAAAGAATTTTTAGAACGCAAGAAACTTTCTTATACCGAAAATCGTTTAAACGAGGATTTCACTCGGGAAGGTCTCAAAGAAAAATTTCCAACTGCTTTGACTTATCCTGTAGTAGTAGTTGACGGATTCATGATTGGCGGATATACTGAATTTGCGAATGCTGTTGCACTTAATGAGCAACTACAAACGTCTCAAAAACTTCTTGTCGAAGGAAATTAATTGATGCTTTATAAAAGAGATCAAATTCTTGAAGACTTGCGAAAATATGTTATGTCGATGACTCTTCGAGATGATAATAATCAACCACAAACATTTCGCCTAACTATGAAACCAAATCTTCTTCCTGTAAAATACATGGAAGAACGTGCAGGAGAAATGGCGTTTCACCAACAAAATCCAGACACGGTTCGTTGTTGGGATATCACTAATAACAAATGGTTGTCATTTGATATTAAGTTAGTTGAATATTGCGAAGATGTGACGGATAGATACTGATGAATATCAATAATTTATCCAATCAATGTGTAATATTAAATGCACCAATTCATAATATTACACATTGGGTGTGGCCAAAGGATGATACTGATACATTTGGTATCATTGCTTCAGATTGGTTACATCAAATCGAACCATTTTTACGTGAAGAATTTCCTATTAAAGATGGAGTAGTAATTCAGGCTGGTGGTAATTGTGGTATGTATCCACTTTTATATACTAGTTTTTTTAAAAATGTATATACTTTTGAACCAGACCCTCTTAGTTTTTTTTGTTTGGTAAATAATTGTCAAATTCCAGGAATCATCAAATTTAATTGTGGTCTTGGAGAAACCCATAATATAGGAACAATCAATGCAATAGTTCCTGGAAATTGTGGCATGAATCAAATTGAAATTTTTGAGGGTGATGTTTTTGAACAGACTATCCCGGTTGTTCCTTTGGATAGTTTTTCATTCCAAAATGTCAAACTTATTCAATTTGATCTTGAGGGATATGAACCAAAAGCAATTAAAGGAGCAGTAAAAACCATCGAAAAACATAAGCCAATGATTATATTAGAATGTGACTACAAAAAAGTTAAAGAAGTTAAAGAACTAATGAAATCAATTGGTTATAAAAGTTACAAACAAATAACTCGACTTGACACAGTTTTTATTCCAGAATAAAAAGGAGAATATGATATGAATGATGAACAAACTGAATATTGGGGATACCATAGCATCATGGATTGTGCTGGATGTAATCATAATTCAATCACAGATTATGATAATATCTACAACTTTGCTAAGCAACTAGTTAAAGACATTGACATGGTTGCGTATGGTGAGCCACAGATTGTTAATTTTGGTGATGGTAATAAGGCAGGTTATACGCTTGTTCAACTTATCGAGACTAGCAATATTTGCTGCCATTTCGTAAACGAATTGGATCAAATGTATCTTGACGTATTTTCATGCAAGCCATTTAATCCTGCTGTTGTTGAACATCTGGTGGCACAATATTTTGGTCCTAAGACAATTCGGCAAGCGTTCATTCCGCGTCAGGCAACTTTAGAGGTTCCAGAAACATGAACGTATTGAGATAATAAATGATTATTGGATTTACATGCGGGGCTTTTGATTTATTTCATCCTGGGCATGTTATTTTGTTGCAAAGGTGCAAACAGACCTGTGATTATTTGATTACAGGTCTTCACACTGATCCAACGATTGACCGCCCCGAAACAAAAAACAAACCAATGCAAACTACATTCGAACGTTATGTTCAGTTGAATGCATGTCATTACATTGACCGAATCATTCCATATGACACTGAACGTGATTTGGAAAATATTTTAGCTACAACAAAAATTGATACTCGTTACTTGGGCAGTGAATATAAAGGAACGCAAGTAACTGGTGAAGATATTTGCCAAGAACTTGGTATCAAAATCATTTATATTGACCGTCTGCATTCATATAGCAGCACTGAATTAAGGAATAGATTATGCAACACATCTCAACATACTTAGAAGAAGTAATTGAAATCGCTAAACAAATTAACAAAAATGATATCCAAGAATTTGTTAATTATCTTCGCGTGGCTCAAAAAAATGGCAACCGAGTTTTCGTTCTTGGTATTGGTGGCTCTGCTGCAAATGCTAGTCATATGGTCAATGATCTTCGTAAGTTATGCGGTATAGAAACTTATGCTCCAACGGATAATGTTTCGGAACTTACGGCTAGAGCGAACGATGATGGTTTTGAATCTATATTTGTTGAATGGCTTAAAGTATCAAAACTAGAAGTTGAAGATACCATCATTATTCTTTCGGTTGGTGGTGGGAACAAAGAAAAAAATGTTTCTGTAAATTTGATTAAGGCCATAGAACATGCTAAAGAAATGGGTTCTGCTATTCTATCCATCGTAGGAAAATTTGATGGTTATGCGGCACAAAACAGTGATGTTGCTATTGTCGTCCCTATGCCAAATTCTTCCCGAGTTACACCACATAGTGAAGCATTCCAAGCAGTAGTTTGGCATTGTGTGGTTTCTCATCCTGATCTTCAAATTATGAAGACAAAATGGTAAAAGCAGTTTTTCTTGATCGTGACGGTGTTATAAATAAGTTAGTCCCAAGAAAAACCGGAATTTCTACAGCACCCTGGTCTCTTGAAGAATTTGAAATTCTTCCTTACGCTGAAGAATCGATTGACACCCTAAAGAAAATGGGGTATATGGTATTTGTAGTTACCAATCAACCAGATCATCTTGATGGAAAAATGAATTATGAAACGCTCGAAATTATGACTAAGATAATTTTAGATATGGGCGTAGATGATATCATTTGTGCATTAGATCGAAAATCTTTTAACTACAAACCAAATAACGGAATGGTATTGACTTTAATTGAAGATTATGATATACATCCAAGTGTAAGTTATATGATTGGCGATAGATGGAAAGATATAGTTTGTGGTGCCAAAAGTAATCTTTCCACTATTTTCATTGGCAAAGAATATTATTCTCCAGATGAATATAAACACGTTCAACCAACATTTTTCGCGCAAGATATTTTAACTGCCGTGAATCTAATAAAGGAATTAAATAATGACTAAAATTTTTGCTGATGGTGCAGATTATGATGGAATTTTAAATGCAGCAGCCAATCCGATAGTGAAAGGATTTACCACCAATCCTTCTCTTATGAGATCGGCTGGTATTACAAATTACATGGATTTTTGCGAAAGAATTATTCCAAAGCTAAAAGAAATTCGGCCTGATACAAACATCAGTCTTGAAGTATTCGCTGATGAAGATGATGAAATCATTCGACAGGCTGAAATTCTTGCTGGTTTGGAAACAAGATTTGGTTATCCAATTTATGTTAAAATTCCTGTGATGAATACTAAGCGAGTTCCTACATATGATTTGATTAATAAAATCAGCAAAAAAGGAATTCGTTGCAATGTTACTGCTGTTTTTACTGCACTTCAAACTTCTTCGATTCTAGATCATCTTGATACAAATACACCTTCTATTATCTCAATTTTTGCTGGTCGAATTGCTGATGCTGGTGTTGATCCAGAATATTCAGTTAAATATTGTATTAATACGAAAACTCCCGCTGATAAAAATGTAGAATTTCTTTGGGCTTCAACCAGAGAAGTATATAATTTTGTTCAGGCTCAAAATGTGGGATGTGATATTATTACGATGACCCCAGATATCATCAAGAAACTTTCTATAATCGGAAAGCCTCTTTATGATTATTCTTATGAAACTGTGTGCATGTTCTTTAATGATGCACAAAAATCAAATTATACTCTATAAGGATTGTTTTGATTATGGCAGGTTTTGAAGAGAACGAAATTTCTCAAAATGCATTCGGTGGGACTGAAATTGCAAAACGCAAACTAACAACAATGCTGGACCCAGAACTACTTGATAACTTTCAAATTATTTGTTCTAGACCAAGAACATTAGAACAAGACAAGATTAGAATTTTTTGGGCACATGATTTGGCCGAAGACCCAGAATCCAATAAATTCAAAGACCCATCATTTCTTAAAGATATTCATAAATTTGTATTTGTTTCTAATTGGCAATATGGTCGATATCAACTCATTCACGGGCTTCCTTATGATGAAAAATCAATCATTTTAGAATCTGGTATCGAACCCGCTGATCCATTTTTGCGGTATACTGAAGGAGATGGTAAAATTCGTTTAGTTTACACATCAACCCCTCAACGTGGTTTGGAAATTCTTGTTCCTGCTTTTGAAGCATTAGCAAAGAAGCATCCAGAAATTCATCTTGATGTGTTTTCAAGTTTCAAAATTTATGGATGGAATACTGCTGATGCTCCATTCGAAAAACTTTTTGATCGTTGTAAAAACCATCCACAAATTACATATTACGGATTTGTTCCAAATATCGATTTAAAAACACATTTAAATAAATCTCATATTTTTGCATATCCTTCGATTTGGCTAGAAACTTCCTGTCGCGCTATGCTTGAAGCTATGTCTGCTGGTTTGATTTGTGTGCATCCAAACTTTGGTGCGTTGCCAGAAACATCAGGTGGTCTTAATATGATGTATAATGGTAGCCAAAATAATAATGTTCATGTAAATATTTTTACAAACCACTTGGATGCAGCAATTCAAATGTATAAAAATAATCTTCACAAAAATATGATTGATTTCAATAAAATTTTTGTCGATTCTCGTTATAATATAAATCGTATTAAAAATCAATGGGAAATGATGCTTAAACAACTTTTGGCACAATATCCAACACTAGAAAGTCGTAAAAAACAAACCGAAACTTTTATATACAGGACTTTGTAATGATTATTTCTAAGACCCCTTTGAGGATAAGTTTTTTTAGTGGTGGTAGTGATATGTCTTCTTTTTATCAGAAGTCTTCTGGCGCCGCTTTTTCTGCCACGATTGATAAATACATTTATGTAATGACTCATAATGTTCCGCATTCTGGTTTCAGGAACATTTATGACAGCATAGAAATTGTTGACGAAATTGATAAAATGCGTCATGATATTACTCGTGAAACATTTAAAGAATATGTTACAAGTGAAAAATACACTACGGCTTCAATTTCAGATGTTCTTGCTAGAGGAACTGGTTTAGGATCATCTTCTGCATTCACCGTTGGTCTTATTAATACGATGATTTATGAAAATGAAAATCGTAAAAAAACTCCAATAAAATATTCTGAAATTTTAGCTTCTGCTGCATGTAAAATTGAAATTGACCGTTGCCAATATCCTATCGGTAAACAAGACCAATATGCTGCTGCTTATGGGGGTTTCAATTATTTAAAATTTCATTCCGATGAATCTGTGACTGTTATCAAACCAAAAATAACTTCCGAGACAATTCAAAAGCTTAACGAAAATCTTTTACTTGTTTATAGTGGTGTTGGCCGATCTGCTAATGAAATTCTCAAAAATCAAAAGGCAGCCATGTTACAAGAAGATAAGTTTAATTTAGTTGCTAATGGTAGAGACAAAGCAATAAAGGCTGTTGACTTTATCGAACGTGGTGATGTGGATAGTTTTGGAAATTTACTAGATATGGCATGGCACGATAAAAAACGTGTTACCAAAGAAATTAGTAATGATTATTTTGATGGCATTTACGAAACGGCAATAATGTCTGGTGCTATTGGTGGTAAACTTTTGGGCGCAGGTGGTGGTGGGTTTTTTATCTTTTATGTTCCAGTTTCAGACAGAGAAAAACTTGCTCAAAACATCCTTAAAAAATCTCCAAGTTGTAAAATTTATGATTTTAATTTTGTGGGAACTGGCAGTGAAATTATCTATTTTGACAAATAACTCTATTGACAGGAACACCCAAATATGGCATACTCTAATAATGTAGTTAGTTTTCCTAAAAAACACCCAAAGCCACAAAGTCCTCAAACGATAGAAGAAATTGAAGATAATATGGAACTAGTCAAACAGTTCCATATTCAAGAAACTATCGAAACGATTATGCCTAAGTTTTTTGATCAACTTTCCATAGCAGGATTTGAGCCTGCCGAAGATGATGGAGATATTAAAGATGGTGCATTTGTAATCGAAGCTTTGAGGTCTTTATTATTAAAAAGTTATGGAATACACCATCCATTTCAAGAAATGTGTAAAAATATATTTGAAGAAGATGATGAAGGTATATTAACTTTATCAGATTTAGTAAAAATTGTCGTAACATCAGAAAACGGAGGATGAGCTTAGGCTCTTTTAAAATATGATCATTGTGGACTTATCACAAGTTATGTTATCAAATCTTATGGTTCAACTTGGCAATCATAAAAACGCCAAGGTTGAAGAAAATATGATTCGCCATATGGTTTTGAATTCGATTCGTTCATATCGTTCAAAATTTAAAAAAGAATATGGTGAGCTTGTTATTGCATGTGATGGCAAACGATACTGGCGTAAAGAAGTTTTTCCGTATTATAAGGCAAATCGTAAAAAGAACCGAGAAGCCTCTGAACTAGATTGGAAAATGATTTTCGAATGTTTCAATAAACTTCGTAATGAACTCATGGTCAATTTTCCATATCCAGTTATTGATATTGAACATGCAGAGGCAGATGATGTTATTGCGTCATTGGTAATGGAGTATTCTTCCAAGGAAAAAATTCTTATACTTTCTGGGGATCACGATTTTATACAATTACTGGCCTATGATAATGTTGCAATATATCAACCAGTAAAGGATGTTTTAATCCAAAGGAAAGATTGACCATAAATATATGCCATAACTAAAATACTTTCTTTTGACGTTACTTCTTTTATTTATATAAAGCGACAAGGATTTTTAACAAATTATGATAAAAAAATATATGACACGAGAAGAAATTGAAAAATATCGGATTGAGCATATCATATCTGGTGATACTAGCGATGGCATTCCTAATATTTTATCAAACGATAATTGTTTAGTTATTGGAGAAAGACAAAAACCACTTTTCAAGAAAAAACTAGAGGAGTGGCTCAAACATTCTGAACCTAAATTGTTTTGTAATGAAACCATGTTGCGAAATTACAAAAGAAATGAACAGCTAATTGATCTTGCTAACATTCCTGAAAACATATATAATGAAGTAGTAAATAGTTATACGGAACAAGAAGGCAAAAAAGCCAAGAATTTGTTGACGTATTTTATGGATCATAAACTTAAGAATTTAACCGAAAGTATTGGAGACTTCGTATAATGAAATTAGGGTTGGCGGAAATCTTTGAAAAAGCTTCGAAGATGCAGACAGATGATGAACGTATTATGGTTTTGAAACAAAATTTTAGCGCGCCACTAGAATCAATGATCCGTGGTGCATTTGATCCAAATATAGTTTGGCTCTTACCAGAAGGTTCGCCACCATATAAACCAAATACTCTTGTGGATCAGGAAGGATCATTATACACTCAAACTCGTAAATTATATCTTTTTGTGCAAAACGGTCATCAAACATTAAAACAACTTCGCCGTGAAGCACTTTTCGTGGAATTACTTGAAACTGTTTCTGAAGCCGATGCAAAACTTCTTTTGGCTGTTAAAGATAAAAAATTACCTTATCCGAATATTACACGCGAACTTATCAACAAGGGGTTTCCAGGATTACTACCAGCATGAGCAAGTCTAAAATTAATGTCCGCAAAATCGAACGTGATTATGTAGATGAAGAAACTAACTATCATAATAAACTACAAGACAAAGAAAAGCGCAAAAATAAGCGTCTTGTTAATGTTCTTAGATCAAAGAATATTGCAGGGTTACTAGAAATGGAAGAAGATGAGGAATACGATTGATGCCCACATACCAATTTTTGAATAATGAAACTCAGGAAACATTTGAGGATATGTTATCAATTAAAGAGCTAGATATATTTCTCAAGAAAAATCCTCATATTACACAAACTCTTTCAGCGCCTGCTATCGGTGATTCGATTCGGTTAGGATTGAAAAAGCCAGATTCAGCATTCAGAGACAGATTAAAGGAGATAAAGAAAACACACTCGAAGGGATTTACTAGATCGACAATAAACACTTTTTAAAGAGATAAAAAATGGAATCTTCACCAGCAAGAACACGGCGAACTTCAAGAAAAGAAAAAAGAAAACAAAAAACCAATGAAGGGAAACCGCCCACACAGACGTTGAATTTTACATTAGATGAAATTCGACCATTGACACAAAACCAGAAGATCACATTTAAAGCCTATAATGAAGGCAAACATCTGATGCTTCATGGTATTGCAGGAACAGGTAAAACATTCATTTCTCTTTATTTGGCTCTTGAAGAACTATTGCAAACAGACTCACAATATAAAAAAATCTATATCGTAAGATCAGTAGTTCCAACAAGAGATATGGGTTTCTTGCCAGGAACAAATAAAGAAAAAACTAAGGTTTATGAAGCACCATACTATGCAATTTGCACAGAACTTTTTCATAGATCAGACGCATACGAATATTTAAAAACACGCGGTTTAGTTGAGTTTATTTCAACTTCATTCATTCGTGGCATTACTTTGAATGATTGTATTGTCATTACAGACGAATGCCAGAATGCCACATCACACGAACTTGATTCTGTTATCACCCGAGTTGGTAAGAACTGCAAGATCATTTTTGCGGGAGATTTTAGCCAATCAGATTTCATTTATGATCGTGATAAAAATGGCATCAAAGACTTCATGCGGATCATCAAAAATATTAAATCTTTTCAGTTTGTAGAGTTTACCAAAGATGATATTCTTAGGTCGGACTTAGTAAAAGAATATATTATTGAAAAAGATCGTCTTGGTGTTTTGACTTAAAAAAAGGGGAGCTTTTTATGGCTCCCCTTTTTCGTTTCATGAATTTTTGCAGCAAGTAACTAGGGCAGTTTTTTCCCAATCATGGCCTGTTGTCTTGCGGATGGTTCCAAGCTTAATAGCCATTCGCAGAGACAATTCACGAAGCCTTTCAATATTTTGGTTGATAAAATTTAACACATCATATTCTGCTTGTTGATCAAGACCCTGATTACGCAGAAGACCAAGACGCATAACTTGTTTAATACGAACAAGATAATCACGCTTAGTCTTCATGGCCAGATCAATATAATGACTACGGGAAACAAGAGCCTGAAAATGTGGTGTAAGCTTATGTCCACGATCAATCATAACATCAAAATCGTAGTTGGTAATGAAAATGATCGTGCCTTCAAATTCGAATTTTTTAGGAATCGCTGTTGCACTATCTTCATCGATAAGAACACCTTCAGTCAAATAGCTAACAACCCGTTTCTTTGTGCTATCACAAACCGCCTTAAGCAGACCAATCGATTTATCATCTGTAAAAACATCATCAGCGTCATCGAACACCAAAACCTGACCACGATGACGATTTTGATAAAGAAGACGGTAAAGACCAGTAGTGCGGACATAGCCTTTGATAATCGTATGGTTAAGCCCACGATGATCCCACTTAGTAAGGGCCTGTTCTACCGTAAAGCTTTTTCCCAACCCCGCAGGACCGGAAACAATCAGAGAACGCACATCACCACGAATGGCTGCGTTGGTCATCGAAGTGAGAATGTCAAAACGGTCATTCAGTTTAGCTTCAATTTGCGCGTCGGTCTCATGCACAACAGGCATTTGAACCACATGCATGATCTTATTCATGACAGGCTTGTTGGTAGGCTTTGCGACAAAATTGCCTTCAGCACGCCTCTTAGTAAGACGGAAACCAGCAGACGGAACACCACGAGGCATATCAAAACTCCATATAAACTGTCGTTGGAGGCTCTTATAGCTATATTCTTATAGGTGGTCAAGAACTTTTTATCGAAAAAGTTTTAAAAAAAGTGTTGACGAGGATCAAGATGCCCTGTATATTCTTTTCATAGACAGGAGATAGCCATATGACCAAGACCGTGACCTTCCAAACCATCCTTGTGCCTTCACGTGAGACTGCAAAAGCTTTTTGCATTTTGGGTGGTGAGTTTCGTCCCAAAAGCCTCTGCACTGTGGAATATCTCGATGATGAATATGAGATCGTTAATGAAGGGACGAAACGCCTTATCACTGTTCAGGACGCCAATATCACGATGCCCGAATGGTTGGCGCGAAAATAATAAAATAAGGGATTGACTCCATTCTCGACCTCATATATGATACCTTCATCAACCAAGGGATACCACACCATGACCAGCAACATCCGCGTTATCGAAAACACCTTTGTCAAAGACTTGCAGGTGTTCGCTAATGTAACTGAACACCGCGAACATGCTCGGTTCTATCCCGAGGCGCTCAACGAAGGCTACACCAAGGCGACCTATTTGACCCCCAACTACATTTCAAAATATGACGGTGCGCTTACGATTGCCTTCAAAAACGGAAACGAACAGAGTGTCGTGGTTGAAATCTCTCCCGAAATGCTCGACATTATTACGAAATTTATGGCAAAATAAGACTTGACTATCCTGTTGATTCTGATAATATGCTTTTACCGACAAGGGAGACTACCTGATGTTTCTGGTGCAATTTACGAACTTTGCCTACACCAAATCCTTTATCACGATGGAAAAGGCGGTTGCCCACATGATCCGCGCAGGGTTTGATTCTGTTCTCATGACGGAAAAGGGAACTATTCTTGGAGAATTCAGTGCAATCTCTGGACTTAAAAGTGCAAAATAAATGCTTGACATGATCGGCATAACCCTATAAGATGCTTCTATCAACAAGGGATACAGAGACATGGAACACTTCTTCGGATTCTATCTCGGAAATTGTCTGACTCTGGCGGATGAAGCCGACTGCAAATTGATCGAAACCCGTGGTTGGATCGGCAATCGGTCTGAGGCTTTCGATGCGGCTTGGAAATTCTGTGAGACGGCTGGCTATGATTTTTTCGATGACATGGATTAACAAATAAAAACCAAAAACCAATTGACTTTTGGCTGAAACCTGATAAGATGCTGTTATCAACAGAGGATACAGAGACAATGAGCAGCTTTAAAATTCGGGACATGGGCGTGGCAAACTACTGCATGGGTTTCACGACATGGTATTATAACGCCAAGGGTGCAACGTATGATGAGGTTACATCTGCCGGGTTTTTTAATGGCATGAAAGATATGGTCAAGGTTGGCGATGTGATCATGATCAGCCATCTCGAAACTGGACACACCACGATGATTAGTGTGTTCAATAATGATAGTATCAATGTAATTACCGCGAAGCTTCTTTAATTTTAAGAGGAAGTAAATATGATGACGATTTCGCAGGACGGCTTGACAGATCAGGACATGGAAACCGGCGCGCAAGAATGGTTCTCACTTATGGCCACGGTTGCGACGGCTGGTATTTTTGCGCTTCTTCTTCCAATTTTTTTTATGATTTGACAAAATAACTGCTTGACTATCTGAAAAAATCCGCTATACTGCCCTCATCAACACAGGAGCCTACAGCATGACAAACGATCTTCCCTACGTGTTTGATCTTTTCTTTGACATCAAGACACGTAGTCAGTTGGTGACTGAACTGGCCTACCTCCAAGACCGCTTGGCCAAGATCACCAATCTGATGTCTGAGAACGATATTGAGATTGGCCCGGAGGAAATTGACCCGGCACGTTACATTTCCGGTTGACATCTGGCGTAGATATGCTATTATGTGGCTATAGAGAGCAAGGAGACTACAATGACCACTTATGATTTCAATGACGGCAATGGCCCTGTTCCCGCCCATCAGCACTCAAATGGCGGTGGATGGGTTGCTGACACGACAGATGTTTCTGCCTCTGCGTTTGTCGATACGGATGCCCGTGTGTATGGCTATGCCCGTGTCTATGACGATGCCCGTGTGTCTGGCAATGCCTGTGTGTCTGGTAGTGCCATGGTGTATGGCAATGCCCGTGTCTATGACGATGCCCGTGTGTCTGGCAATGCCTGTGTGTCTGATAATGCCCGTGTGTATGGCAATGCCCGTGTGTATGGCTATGCCCGTGTCTATGACGATGCCCGTGTGTTTGGTGATGCCATTGTGTCTGATAATGCGTGGGTGTATGGTAATGCCTGTGTGTCTGGCTATGCCTGTGTGTATTGTGATGCCTGTGTATCTGATACTGCCTGGGTGTCTGGTGATGCCTGTGTGTATGGTGATGCCTGGGTGTCTGGTGATGCCATTGTGTCTGGTGACGCCTGTGTGTTTGGTGATGCCCGTGTGTGTGGTAATTCCCGTGTGTCTGATAATGCCTGGGTGTCTGGTGATGCCCTTGTGTCTGGCAATGAAGCATCACAAAAAATGATTGAAGACTACGATATTTCCGGTTGACTTTGGTTGGCGGATGGGCTATATTCTTTTCATAGACAGGAGATAGCACATGACGATCATCACCAAACACACACTTGAGCGCATGATCCTTGAAGCCAATGAAGAAAAGAAAATGCAGATCGTGGGGCGTGCCTGCCTTGCCCTTTTCCGCCGCCAGACTGAGGCTGAGAAGGCCGAGAATGATGCGAAGATGGTGAACAACCGTGGGTTCACTAAAGGGGATGCCCGCGAGGGATGTTTGACTGCTAAGACGTTCATTAAACACGGCACACTGCAAGACTGGCAGGTTGAACAGTGGTTGACTCGGAACGTCAACGGTGTTATGCGTATCGTGAAATATTGGGCGCAACTCAACGAAGAAGCCCAAGCTAAGATGGCTGCTAAAGCGTCTTAATTTTAACATATATCACAAAAGAGATTGGACAGGAGATAGAGACCATGGACCAGAAATCCCGCCTCGCCTTCATCGGTGCGCGTTCCTACCATTTCCAAAACATGATCCACGGTAACGGCGATGATGTGATCCCCTTCTCGATCCTTCGCAAGTATTGGAGCATCGCCGCCGACCGTGCTACTGCCTACGTCAACCGTGGTGCCTGGAAGAAACCCACCACCATGCAGGTCTGGTATGATCCTCGCCGTGAAGCATAATAAGGAATTTTAAAATGGTGACTGAAACACACATCTCACCCAAGATTAGCCATGAAACGCCTTCTCTTTACTGGGCATATCATCAAAACAATTCGGGTGGGCGTTTTGATGTAGACGAATATGTCTGTCATTATGTGATAATCGAAGCGCGTGATAAGATTGATGCAGACCGTCGTGCTCAAAGTGTCGGCATCTATTTTGATGGGGTTCAAGCCGGATGGGATTGTGATTGCTGTGGTAATAGGTGGCTCAGGGCTTGGGAAGATGGGTCAGATCAGCCCGACATCTATGGCTACCATCCAAGAGAATACGGCGGTCGCTTTACAAAAAAAGACGGTGTGTTCTGCCGTGTCTTTCGCCTCGATGGCTCCATAACAGAATATAAGAAGTGAGTGAGTTTTAAAAAAATATCTCGAAGACTAAAAAAACCTGTTGACTTCCTGCTCCAACCAGTCTATAACATGTTTATCGAAACACAGTGAAGGATACTAAAACAATGGCTCACGAAATCGAAATGATCAACGGTAAGGCTCAGATGGCTTATGTTGGGGAAACCCCTTGGCACGGTCTTGGTGTCCGAGTTCCTGCTGATCTTACTCCCGATCAAATGCTTGAGGCTGCTGGCTTGGATTGGAGTGTCGAGAAGGTTCCTGCTTTTGCTAAGGTTGGCGGTAAGAATGTCAGCATCGGCCAATCTGCTCTGGTTCGTCAAAGCGATAACCGCATTCTTGATGTGGTTTCTGATGATTGGAATCCGGTTCAGAATAGCGAGGCTTTCGAGTTCTTTAACGATTTTATTGCCGAAGGTGACATGGAAATGCATACCGCCGGTAGTCTGAAGGATGGTCAGATCGTATGGGCCTTGGCGAAGATTAAAGATGGCTTTACGATCAACGGCAGTGATGAGATCGAATCCTATCTTCACTTCACCAACTTTCATAAGTATGGCTTCTCAACCGACGTTCGCTTCACTCCTATCCGCGTGGTTTGTAACAACACTCTGACTCTCAGTCTTAACTCTAAGGTCGAACGGTTTGTCAAGATCAGCCATCGCCGTGAATTCAATGGTGACAACGTAAAATCGATGCTTGGCGTTGCTGCTGACAAACTCGCACAGTATAAGGAAATGGCTTCTTTTCTCAGCACAAAGCAATACACTGGCGAGAATGTGGTTGATTTCATGAAGCGCATCTTTCCGGTTGCTGGCGGTGATAAGGCGAAGAAGGAACTATCCAAGACCGCCAACATCGCCCTTGGAGTGCTTGACACTCAGCCCGGTGCGGATATGGCCCCTGGTAGCTGGTGGAATGCGGTCAACGCAGTGACGTTTACCACCGACCATCTTATGGGTCGCAGCGCAGACAACCGCCTCACCTCTGCGTGGTATGGCACCAATCGGAATGTGAAAATTGAAGCCCTTGATCTAGCACTTAAAATGGCTAACGTTTCTTAAGTTTACCTCTTACAAACCCTGGTGGACAAATTTTGCTTTTTACTTGTATTAATCCATTTGTCCACCAGAAACAACCAATGTTTGCCACGCTACGTTTTATTTTTTCTTCCTCGGAAAATTTTACACCCTTGGCGCGTTGGTTATTTTTTAATGATTTTGAAATGTTGGCTCTTAAGGCTAATCTTTCATCAGTTTCCAAGATATTATAAGGCCCACGTTTTTTTCCTGTTATAGTGATTTTTTGTTTTTCTATAGATTCTTTAGTTCTTGCGGTTGATTTTCCTTTATTCCATGGTGCCCCATACACTCTAGGTTCAGTAGACCGTATTGCAATGTTATCTGTTTTATTCAACCACTTATCTTTGTGTATAACATCTAATCTTTTAAGAACTTTATTTTCCCACAAAATTGCTTTATCTTGACAAGAGAATATTTTTCTTATCTCAATAACATCAGGCTCTCCATAAGACTTACGAAAAGCTTTAACATGTTTAGATGATGTGAAATATGTTTGCCATAATTCTTTCGGATCGCATTTTTTTGCAAACCTAACCCCATAATACCATTTATCATATAATGACCAGCCTATTAGATATGTGTATGTCATGTTTTTCTCCTTTTATGTATTTATATAATTGACGCTTTCAATATGGACACATACACTTTACTAACAAAATATTACAATAGCAGGGATTGACTTTACGGTTGGTCCCTGCTACCCACCACAACCATATAGGAGTTTAAAATGAGCGGCATTGAAATTCTACTGAACGATTCCCGTGGTGTTTATATCCCGAGAGATTTTGTTGACATGTTTGATTGGGCGAACATTGACACGGAAGATGCTAAGGTTTGTGGTAATGGTCCTGATGAAGAGTGGTATTGGGAAGCCTGGGATAATATTCTGAACAACGCCCGTCATGTTGATGCCAATAATAATGTATGGACTTTGTATCAGGATGGTGATCTTTTTGCGGTATGTGAATCTCTTATGACAGACGAAGAATATCAGAATTTTTATGGCGAATCCCGAGTATGACAGAGGACAAAGAACATTCAAATTCAATCAGATGTCAATTGGCTATCATAAATCTTGCTCGTCAAGTCTGTGAAAATTACACCAATAAAGAATATGATGTTATGGAAAAACTGGCCAAAGATAGGTTTAGAATGGAACCTCTTTGGGAAATTATCATTGAAGAACTTGCTAATACAAAATGTCTTAAAGCACACGCAACTGGTGCTGATTTTGAAGATGGGAGTGATGCTAAAATTATCACTTTACGTTTTAATAGTAAACAAAAATCTTTTAAGGGGACTTTTAAAGGTCTTCAATTAAAAACCGGGCATCTTCGAATTGCCATGTTTAATCCCTGCCACGATAGACTTGATTTCTTTTTAATTCCGCCTGATCACCATATGCAATTATCAAACTCCTGTTCTAGGATTGCTGACCAACTCGATTTTAATTATAGTATAAAACCTGATACATACACCAAAGGTTTAGAAGCTTATAGGGTCTCGGATGTTTATGAGGTATGCAAACCCATAAATCTTATAACTAAAAAAACAATAACTTTAGATGACTATATGGACATGGAAGCAGCATAATATGAAAACAAAAGTTAAATTAGAATTTGAACGATTTGGATACACTGAAATGGATTTCCAGGAAAGCACATGTATCACATTCATTTATGATGAAGATGAAGCAGGTCTTACCACGGTCCTAGAAAAAATTGAAATTTTTCTGACCAACATGGGGTTTGTGCTTGACGGACAATGCCTTGATGTGGTAGATTCTAAATCGAGGATGGATACCGACGAAGAAGAAGCCATCCGAGATTTCACCCTGCTAGATTTTCGACCACACAATAAGGACTGATTAAAATGGCCAATCGTCTCTTAATTGCTACTGCTAAAAAAGTTAAGAAGGTTCGTCCCACAAAGACTGAACAACAACTGATCAACCAGAAGTATATGGGAGATGAACCGACTTTCACCTACGATCCTATTGACAATCTAACTCGTATGAAAAATATGACTTGGTATAGCTATATGTGCAATACCGAAAATGCTCGTGATTATCTAGAAACATATCTGACAAATACAGGCCGAACCACAGAGGCGAAACAGATGAAGAGTGTTCCAGATAATCGAGTTCCTGATCAGGCTGCTTGGATATTTCGTATGATTTCCCGTGGTGCTAATCTTGGTCCTAGCAGCATGGTTTTCGCAAACGAAAAAGTTACAGAGGCTTTGACTTTTCGGAAAGATGTGGCTGCCCTAGAAGACAAGGCGGTTAATATCCAAGATCGTATTCGTGATAAGGCTTCTGATTTCATTGGTGAATTTGAAGAAGCCATCGATGCGAATGGTTATACCTTGTCTATGTATGAATGGCTTCAGACTAAGGAAATTCCGCCTCTTCTGGTTTCTAAGATTGCTGCATTTTATCAGCCCATTGCAAACGAAGCTGCCGAAGTTCTTTCACGGTCTTGTGATGCTCAACTCGTAGAAGGTTATGCAAATCTTTCTAATGATAACAAAAAGGCCCGCGCTAAATTCTATGTGAGTATTTTGACTGATTGTGAACGGTTTGCGTCTAATACGAAGAAGATGCGCGAACCTAGGAAGCCTAAGACGGTTAGTGTTGACAAGAAGCTAAAATTTCTTATCCCTGCTACTGAAAGCAAGGAATTCAAGGTAGCCTCGATCAAACCCGAGAAGATTATTGGAGCACAAGAGCTTTGGGTCTTAAATACTAAATATAAGACACTGACAGTCTTTTATGCTCTGGATCGTGGTGGCTTGGATGTTTATCGCACTGCCATCACTAAATATGACGAAGATAAGAGCATGACAGTTCGTGGTGGCCGTAAGGTAGCTGATCACATTGCTACCGTCCTAAATGGCGGAAAAAGAGCAGCAACAAAACTCTTGACAGAGTTAAAAAAGACAGATAATATTCAACAGCGTATTAATGAAGATACAATTCTTCTGAAGGTAGTGTGATATGGATTATAAGTATTTTGGATATGTTGATGAAGAATCAGGTGCTCCAATTGGTGTTCGTGAACAAATCATGACACCTTGGAAATTAGAAGAAAGTTGTATGGTAGTTGGAATGCCAGATTTTAGTGGTGTAAGAGTTAAGTATGCAACTGTGAATCGCCCTAAAGGCAACCCAGGCGTTCGATTCTCTACATTCCGAGTAGGTTAAAGAGCTAATGGTCTCTTAGCTCAGATGGATAGAGCAACAGCCTTCTAAGCTGTGGGTCACTGGTTCGAGTCCAGTAGAGATCGCCAAATTATCCTTGACATAGTTTGAGGAATGGTCTATAATACGTTTAATGGGAAAGCGGCTGAGTTGGAGAGCGGTGGCGGACTGTAAATTCGTTCCTTATAGGTGAGTAGGTTCGAATCCTACCTTTCCCACCAACTTTTTTGGAGATTATTATGTATCGATGGAAAGCCTGGACTGCGGTTGATGAAGGGCGTGGCGTTTCTTCACAAAGGACAGTTTATATCACCACAGAAAATGATAACTATTTTGAAGCGCAATCCATTCTTAAAAACCTTTACGGTGATATTTGGAATTTACGACGAGACTAAAATTTTATGGTCCCTTAGCTCAATCGGTAGAGCGGAAAGCTTATACCTTTCGTATGCACTAGATAGGTGCGCGGTTGGCGGTTCGAATCCGTCAGGGACTACCAAAAACACTTAGGAGAATATTATGCTGTGTGCTCTGTAGATGTCTCACATAGATTCCACGGATCGCGGCAGAGATCGCGGTGGAAATAATTTAAAGGAAAATATAAAATGGAAAATCATTGGTTTGAAAAAGATATTAAACTTATATGGAAAGATACACAGCAGGAAGATATTGATTTATATAATTCTTTTGTAGTCGATGATATCAAGCGCAATTTTGGTGATATGGATAAACCATCTGATCTTATCTTTCATCATGTGTTTGTAACGGAACAGGGCAGTGATGGGCCATATGTTTTTGTATACGGTGATGAAACATATCCTGAATCGTTTATTTGTGTATACGAACCAAATCCAGAAGAATGGGTTAAAAAAGAGGACTAAAAATAATGAAGATTTACATTGGTAAAAATCCAAATTGGTTTGGGTCTCATCAAATTGCTGAGAAGATTCTATTTTGGAAAGACCGTGATGATGATGAAGGATATGATGCAATTGTTAAATTTAGCAATTTTTTAAATAAAATCCCAGGATTTTCTTCGCTTTGTCTTTTGGTTTTTAGTATGCGCGAACGAAAAGTTAAAATTAAAATTGATACTTATGATATTTGGAACGCCGACGATACCCTTGCATTGATTATTCATCCTGTTCTTGTTGCTCTTAAAAAAGACAAAAAGGGTGGTCCATTGGTTGATGATAATGATGTTCTAGAAAATATAAAATCTACTTCAGCGAAACCAGTAGAAGATCATGAAAAAGATTCTCTTGATGAGTTTTGGTTTGATAGATGGGATTATGTTCTGGATGAAATGATCTGGGCTTTCGAACAAGCAGGCAAAGATTGGGAAACAGAATTTTATAAAAATAACAACCCCGAAGAAGAATTTAATTATAAAAACATTGAAGTAGATCGTGAAGGTATTGACAAACACTCTGAACGAATGCAGAATGGCTACAGGTTGTTTGGAAAATATTATCAGAATTTATGGAGTTGAAAATGACTTTTTCTCACTTGACTAATGGGTTGGTTTGGTTTATTATGGGCCTTGTTGTAATTGCTTTTATTATGACAAAATACTTTCCTGATAGTGCAATTGATTTTTTAATTGTTTTTATTGGATTTCGTCTTCATGATTATCTTAACAAAAAGGCTTTAACAAAATGGAACGTAAGTCGTGATCCCAAAGCATAACATCAACTTCGTAAATGATATTGAAAAGATTTGCGTAGAGAAAAGGCTTGATTACATTGATGCTATCGTGTATTGGTGTGAAGAGAAAGGTTTGGATGTTGAATACGCAGCATCCCTTATTAAGAAAGATTCGGTGATGAAATCTAAAATTCAGAGCGAAGCAGAATTTTTGAACATCATTAAAAAAACCGAAAGTCTGCCTGCCTAAGATATGACACCGTTTGAAGCTTACCAATCTTATCTTGCTATCAAACAGCATTTTACAACACAAAAATATGATGCTATAAAATTTAAATGGAAAGTTCGTGCTACAGCAGATTCTTTCAATAAACGAAAAGATAAATTCTTTTTTGAGAAACTAGCAAAGCATGAAGACCCAAAGCAATTTTTACTAGCAAATTTTGTGTCTAATGAAAACATATGGGTTAGAGAAATTGCCTATACTGAATCGGCCAAAAGAATTTATGAAGATTGGCAAAAGAAAATTCAATCACTCACCTATATTATCCAAAATGATTTATCAAAACTTGATGAAAAATTCGATGAGAATTTCAAGGTCAATGATAACCAACATCCGAAATTACTAAAATTATATCTAGGTAAAGATATTACATTGGAAACGGTCGTGGTTCTTATTGATCTTGTTAGCTGCCTATCCATGTGGAATAAGAAACTTGCTAATGATCCTGTATGGCAAAGCTTGTCACTAAAGATACGAAAATACACTCCGTTTCTTAATTATGATAAGGAACGAATTCGTAAAATCATCATTGACAAGTTTACGCCATAGAGTTATACTAAATAATGATGTGAGAGATGGTCTTTCTCATCATACAAAATATATAAAACATACAAGCAAATACGGAGAATATAATGTCAGATTTTACTAAACTACGAGCTAATTCAGGTAAGGCTTCACTCGATAAGCTTTCAGGTGATCTAGCTAAGTTGTCTACACCAGCAGAAAGTTGGCAAGATAATCGATTCTGGTATCCAAACATTGATAAGGCAGGTAATGGGTTTGCTGTTATTCGTTTCCTACCAGCACCAGGGGATGAATCAACACCTTTCGTTCGTCTCTGGGAACATAGCTTCAAGGGTCCGACTGGTCAGTGGTATATCGAAAATTCTCGCACCACGCTAGGTTCAGGTAATGCCGATCCGGTCGCAGAAGTAAACAGCAAGCTATGGAATGTTTCTACTGATGACGATTCACCTACTCGTAAACAGGCTCGTGCTCAAAAGCGTAATCTTCGTTTTATCTGCAATATTTTTGTCATTGAAGACAAGCTAAACCCAGAGAATAACGGCAAGGTGTTTTTGTTTAAGTTTGGCAAGAAGATTTTCGATAAGATCAATTCTGCGATGAACCCTGCGTTTGAAGACGAACAGAAGTTTAATCCGTTCGATCTTTGGGCTGGTGCTAATTTCAAGATTAAGATTCGCACGGTTGACAAGCAACGCAACTATGATCAGTCTGGTTTTGCTGACACATCACCACTTTCGGATGATGATGGTGAACTAGAGACGATCTGGAAGCAAGAACATTCGGTTCAGGCATTTATTTCTGAGTCTAACTTCAAGCCTTATGTTGATCTTAAGAAGCGTCTTGACTTGGTTCTTGGTAATACAGAGGCTCCTGCTGCAAGGCGTGCTGCCGTTCATTCCAAGAAGAGTGAAATTGATGATGAAGTTCCTTGGCACGATACACCAAAGGCAAAGGCCACACTTCCTGTAGTCAATACCGATGATGATGACGAGGATATGGAGTTCTTCAAGAAGCTTGCTGAAAAATAAGTTTTAAACTTTAAAAAGGTGTTGTATTTGATTACAACACCTTTTTTTATGCAGCAAAAGAAAAATAACGTGGATAACGAGTTGCCCAATCAGGCGGTTCTAAATTTCCTGGTTCATTTTTATCAACAGAAGGCTGAACTATTGAAATGCCTGGATTATTAATAGGCTGAGATGTTTGTGTGTTTGACGGTGGCGTAATTGTAAATTTTGGCGGAGCATTTTGTGCGGCAGAATATTGTGCAGAAGCATTACTCAAAGCAGGTCCATGAGTATCTTTTGGCATAATTGAAGCCATAGACCCTCCACCAGAACTACCACCAACTGCATTATTCCAATTGGTTAATTGTTTGGCCCAATCAGGTGCAGAACCAAAATGACCATCTTTTCCCCATAGAGTTTTTTGACTATGAGAAGTATCAAGATGGACGTGATTGCCTTCCACGCCAATACCAGTAAATCCGGCACTTAACGCTGCTTTGGTTAATGCCCGAACATCATCATCGCTTAATTTGCTTTGACTGACGGATATATCTACTGCTTTTTCTGTGTCATGTGGATTGCCCTCAATGCCAGGAGTTGGTTCTGCTCTAAAACCACTGCTAATCACCAAGTCTTTACCCAAAGTTTGTTTTAGTGAATCGACCATTTGCAGGACATTAGAATCAACTCTGTCAACATCAGGTTTTTTTCCACCACCGCCACCACCTCCACCACCACCGCCACCACCTCCACCTCCACCACCATCGCCGCCACCAAATCCTGGTATTGGTGCTTCATTATTTCTTTTATTCAAAATAAATTTACTTGCAGAAAATGTAATTTCATCTGCTTTGATAACGATCTTATCATTATCGTTGCTAGTTTTGTTACTTGGGTTCAATGATGGTGTAAATGCACTACCACTTATATTTGGGGGTTTATATGATGCGGTTTCGATTCCACCTCCACCACCAACATTATTAAATTTAGAACCCGAATTTAAACCACTTTGATTACTATTTACGGGGGGTTGTGGCATAATACCACTTCCCGAAGAACCTTGACTTGATGGTTGTGGTATTGCTGATGGTGGGGTATTTACTTGTCCTGGTTCATCTCTTTGTCCTGGTCCCGCCTGTGAAATCATAGGTGAAGATTCGGCAATTACTGGTGCTGGGCTAATTTGATTTGGTGTTACTGGTTCTGGCGGTGGTGGTGGAGGTAATGTTATATTATCATCATCTCCTCTGCCCAATCTTGAACTTTCTCTATCATCTTCTTCTAGTTGATCTTGATCTTGTTCTTCTTCAGATTTTTCATTTTCACCAGATGCAAAAAAACGACTAAGACCTAATGCAGTCAATGCAAGCCCAGCAGCAGCCAAACCCCATTTTAATTTTGATGGTGCCTTACTCCATATCCCCATCAACAAACTAGGAAACCCTTTTGGTATAGGAACAATGCTATCACCAGAAACTTTTTTTAAAAGTTTTTCAAGTAAATCTGTGGTTTTGGTTTGTTCTTCCAGCGAACTAGAAAGTAGTTTGTTGCTATTTCCTATTTGTTCTGCAATACCATTAAAAGCAATAGTTGTGGAAGTTGCGGTTTGTTTATTTTCATCGCGGGCTTTTTTTTCGCCTTTGGAAAACTGATCAATAATTTTACTAAGTCCTGGAAACATTTTATCAAAAAGACCAACACCAGCTTTAATAAGAGGATTGTTTCCTTTCTTTTTGGCTGCCTCTTTGATGTTGAAATCAGAAACGTTTTTAAGTTTAACTTTCTTTTTTTCACCAGAAATATTAGTGACGACGATGCTATCATCAGGCGCAATTTCTTTTGTTTCTTCAATTTTATCAGAAGGAGGATTTTCTTTTGCCAGTCTCTTTAAAAGATTTTGGTAATTGGCTATTTCCTCTGATGATGGCGCTCCTGACGGTCTATCTTTATTTGCCATTTTTTATGCACCCGTTAGTTCTATAATTCGATTAGCTGCGGACTCGCCATATGAACGACTATTACCAGGATTTGGTGGTGGAGACATATTTCCCATTCCGTTTTGATTGTTGTTTTGTTGTTGGCCAGGAACTTCTATATTCCTGTTTCGTTGCTGTTGTGCTGCTTGGTTTCTTGATAGATTATTTAAATTAGACCCTTGATTTGAATATTGCGAAAAGAAATCTTTTCCGTATCCCATTCTTTTTTCAACTTCTGATCCGACTTCGTATTTTTCATTAAATAATTTTGCAGCGCCTTCTGGTGTTGTTTCTTGGCGCAATGCTTCAGCAACTCTTTTATATTTGCCTGACAATTCATCTTGTATAAATTGTAGTTGTTCAAGAGCAGTTGATTGTCTTATGTCTTTTCCGTAAAGTTTTTTAAAATTTGCTTGTCTTTCTGGGGACCATTGGGCAAGACCGTAATATTCTACACCATTATTTTCTTGCACAGTAGATTGTGTATGATCGAGACTACTTTCTTGCTGAAGATTACCAGCAATACCAGCAGCTTGTTCTGGTGTCCATCCTTGCGAAACGAAAAAATCAATTATGTCTTTCGCAGGAAGATTTGGTCCCGTATCAGTTCTTCCTAAACCAATTCCAGGAGTAGAAGTAATACTAGGAGCATCAACACGACCAGCAGCAGAAGGCGCTGCAAAATTGTTCATTGGTGGAGAATATGATGCATTTTGGAAACCACTACCAGCGCCAAAATTTTTCATTCCAGGACTAACAGCACCACCACCATAACCAAGATTATTGTTGGTCATCAAAAATTCTTCTGCATCTATGGTGATTTTAGTGGCATCAAAGGTGAGAGACTTTAATTCTAAATTATCGGCTCCCATATTTGATGTAAAAAATCCAATTGGTGACACTCCTGATTTTTTTTGGTTTTTCCAATTTTCCATCCAATCATTATATAATTTGGTGTTTGGAATTAAACCATAACTCATGGCATATTTTTCAGCATCTTTTTCAGTGATAATTCCCTTCGGAAAAGCTTCCATATCAAAAGTTGGCATGTTACTAGGAGAAATAATAGCCGATTGTGTAATTTCTTTTCTAATATCTGCAAAATGCTGAATTACTTCGACCAATGCTTCTTTTACATAAATTTCTAGAAGAGCAAGTTTTTCATTAAAATAGGTATCTTGTTCAATTTGAACACCATATACAATAGCGTAAATATCTCTTGCAAGAGACGCAACAGTTATGCCTATCGAAATTGCCGCACCAATAGGACCAAAATAAATTGCAATCCCTGATACCAAATCAAGCCCCGCGCCAACCCAATCAGGATTTTTCGGATCATAAAATAATCTTACTGCCATAGAATAAAAAGTAGCAAGTAAACCAACGCCAGGAATAAGTTTAGCAGCAGCAGTCGCAAGTATTGGCATCATAGCACTTTTTGCTGCGCCCCGAAGTATAAATCCTGCCGCTGGTGATATTAAAATTCCAGCAGCGGTAATTTTTCCAGTTTCCAAAGCCCCTTTAATATCACCATGTGCTATATCACGGATAATTAAACCTAAAATAATAGCACCGCCAGCAATATTAGTCGCACCACGCAGATCGGCACCAAACCTAGTGCCACTACTGATAATTGCACTTTTCCCCATGGCCAGGGCAGTTTTCATTTCAGTTGTTAAATTTTTGTTAGGTGTTGTTGTAATAGTTGACGGTTTCTTACCAGAAATAACTTGTTCTCTCATCTTTTTTAATTGGTTTAATGTTTCACCGCCGGGTGAAATGCCCCATTTACCTAATGAAGTTTCCACTGCCCAACCACCGTTTTTAAATTTACCATAACGTTTACCGTTTAATACGTATATTTCATCAGGAATATTAGATGGTCTGCCGTCACGAGTAACAGATTCTCGTTCTACTGGTTTTACTTGTTCTAATGGTTTTAGTTCTGTAGGTATTGGTTCTTTGTTTGCTATATTTTGAGCATTTTTTAAGCTTTTTTCAGCTTCTATTGCTCTTTTTTCAGCTTCTATTGCTCTTTTTTCGGCATCTTTTAATCTTTTTTCAGCTTCTATTCTTTCGCTTTCTGCTTTATTTTGAGCATCTTTTAATCTTTTTTCCGCTTCAATTCTTTCGTTTTCTGCTTTACGTCTAGCTTCTTCTGCTGCCTTTCTTTCGCTTTCTGCTTTACGTCTAGCCTCTTCTGCTTTTTTTGCTTTTTCTTCAGCTTTACGTCTAGCCCTTTCAGCTTTGCGTTCTGCGGCGCTTCTTATTGCTCTACGTCCTTTCAATTTCAATCTTGGAAGATCAGGAAAATCAAAACCAGAATCATCATGATAAGCGTCGATAATTTTTTGTAGTAATTCGTTATGCTTGGTTGTTTCGTAAAGAGAAAGTTTAACTAGTGATGAAGTTTCTTTTAATTTTTCGACAACATTTGCAGCAGCTTCGCCCATAGTTCTGCGAGTCTCAAAAGAATTTCTTTCTTCTTTCTGATCTGAATCTTCTTTACTTTTATATTTGTTTTTTGATGCAAAAGCAGGAAACATTTTATCAAAAGTATTAGCACCAGCTTTGAATATGTTTTTTCCGTCACCACTTTTTGATTTTTTTGGAAGATTTTTCTTCATTGCCATTATATTTTAGCTATTTTTTCTTGTCCGCGTGTCCAGGCAGAAACACCAAGAATTGCTCCGAATGCAAGATGAATAAGACCACCATTGCTTAAAGACAAACTTTGCCAAGCAACATAATTTGATACAATGCCGTCATGTTTGAATATTATAGGTAAAAACATAGAAATGAATGGAAATCCAATAAAATCCATAAAACAAATTACCATATACAGCCAACCCATTGCAGGACGCCAATAAGATTTTACCCAATGTTCTTCTTCTTTTTTAATCTGCTCGTCAACAATTTTATTATCAATAGCAGCCTGGGCAACACCAACCTGAGCCTGTGCTTGTGCTGTGGCCTGAATGGATTGTGCCTGAACGGTTTGCTGTGCTATTATTGATGCCCCCAAACCAGTATCACCAACTGTAACAACAGGAATTGGTTGCGGTGTAGGAACTGATACCATAGGCTGTGTAATTTGGGGAATTGGCCGAATGGGGGGTTCAGGCGGAATACCATTCATCGCCAGCACTTCATCATGTGATGGCTTTATTGGGGTATCATCATCATTTAGGTCTTTTACAGCAAATTTAGCCATTAGCGTTGTTCCTATGTTCTTCGAGTTCTTTCAAATATGATAACAACATTTCAACAAAAAGATCACGCTCAAAAGGTATTAAGTCCTCGATTTCGGTTATGCTATATTTATGGTGCTGAATCAAAGAGAACATAGAAATATAATAATTCTCTAAGGTGTTATGACTCAGCCCAAGGTAAAAAAATCGGTTAGCGTGGTGAGTTCGATAGTTCTCGGTGTTCCACTAGAATTTGTATATTCTAGTGTATGATTGAGTTTTGGAGTGTTTTCCATAAATTTAACAATTTCTTGATACGTATTAACACCAACCTGATTCAAAAATTCTTCGATATCTTCTTTGGTATAGTCGGCGGGGTTGTATAAATCATCACCATCAAAGATTGTATCAATGCAACGAATAATAAGTTCATAAAAAGAATCATCGCCACTCTGGAAAAATTCGGTATCATTGAAAAGAATGGCAGAAGGATATTTCATTCTCAGACCAGTTTCTTCGGTTATCTTAATAATATTGTTAACGTTTTCTGGAAACTTAACATCAACTTTGTTTAGATCAATTTCGAATTCATAAATTTGTTGATCTTCATTATCCCGATACGAAACCTTAACGATGTTGTTAACCGAAAATGCTCTGATACGAAGGAAAATATATTCCATATCAAAAATGGTTAACTTATCAACATCAAAATTGGTATCGATAGCGCAGTTGTTTACGACTTGTTTGATAGCCCGAAACATTTCTGTTGGGTCTTCAGATTGTTTTGCCATGAGTAGAATTTTTTCTTCACGAACAAGAAACGGACGAAATGTTTCTTTTTTCTTGGTAGAAGGAATCGTCAATTCATAGGTTGGAAATTTTATTTTCGGTAAAGCCATAATATAAATCCTTTAATACTAATTGGCAGGTGAAATTAAAGATGGTAGTTTAAAAGTAACAGACTCAGTTGGATATGGCCTGATTGAACGTTTCAAAGGCCTGTGGTGATGAACTAACAGGTGGTGAGAATGGAATTGGAACATTCAAATTCTGAATATACCAACTGCTATACGTGAAATTTACGACAACTTTCATCAAATCACTTTTTGCATTCCAATCCAAATTTATATCATTTACGGAAGACGGAAAAGCCTCACGAAGAACTACAGTCGAAATTAAAAATCCTGAAGCATCAAGAACATAAATGTATATGTCAGTAATGATATTGTCTTTATATTCTACTCGGTATGATGGTTGCCCTGCATACGTAAGTTGTGATGTAGACCCAGTGAAATCAATGATGGTATTCATCCATGCATAGAAAAATTTATATATGGAATTTCCACCATCTTCTAAGAATGTTATGGTGTTATCGGTGAAACGAATATCATCAGCAAATTTCTTTTCAACGCCAAGACCATAAACTCGATTGCCTATCATATCAAGAATAGCTCCAGGCAAGTGAATACTTTCTGCACGATACGAAAAGAGACGACTTAGTGTTATACTAAAAGGTAATGATTTTGGAGGAACCATCGAGACATAAAATCTGTTATTTCGTAACGTTCCCGTAGCACCAATATGTGATGAAAAACTTGCTATATCGAATGCCATTACTTTATCATTCCTCGTGAATCTTTCCAGACCGTCTGTTTTGTTGCTTTTTTGAATCTTTCCGTGGGTAGAAATAAAGCAGCATCCCACATTCTAGGTTCTATATTTAGATATTTACTGCGAACATGATCCCACAAATAACGTTTCACACATGGCTCAAACCACTTAAATTTTGACGCCGAATCAAGAATATCATAAGAAATTTTTAGTTTGGTTGTTTCATCATATTTTTGATTGTTGCTAGTCTTATATAAAGCATCCATTAATTTTGCACGAAGCACTGGCGGAAGGTAATGGAGATTTATACCAAGAAATCCATCGTCATAAAATTTGAGAGGAAAAATCAATGGAAAAGTATCATAATAAGGCAACGTGGCTTTATGTTTTGGGTCATAGAAAAACATATACATTCTACCAATACTTTTAATATTTAAAATTGGTTGGATGTTGTTTTTGTCGTTCATCATGCGGTTCTTGTTGACCGTTCTTATATCTTGGGCAGCCTGTCTAAACCATGTGCGAGTATCTTTTTGGCGAATGGTCTCATCGATCCCTTCTGCCCTACCCTTGTTAGCCAGTTGCTGAAAAATATATGATGTCATTTATAACCTTATGTTTAATTCTTTTTCGGTGAAGATACAAAACTTCCATCCGCGATCTTTACAATATTCTTCTGCCATACGCCATTTCTCACTATTTATACCCCAAGTAAATACTTCTCGAATATAACTTTTGGTGACAGTTGTTTGTTTTTTAGGTTCTTTTGTTTCTTTGGAAGGCTTAACCTCGATCATCAAAGTCTCAATAACTCCTTGTTTGTTTTTAATATTTACAATAAAATCAGGAAAGTATCGATGCAGTTTTCCGTCAACGGGAGATCGATAAGGTATTGCAAGTTCCTCAGATTTCCACCAAATAACATTAGGATGTTCATCAAGTCTCATCATGAGTTTTAATTCCCATGAAGAACGATAAATAATTTTGCTAGGATCGCCTTTGTATTTATTTGGGCTTCTTGGTTTAAAAGTGCCTTGTAGATATTTTCTTGCCATATTTTACATTCATTATAAATAAAAGAGAACCAGAGTATTTATAAGGGAATATCGATGTCATCAATACCTGATGTTGTCAAAGCAGGAACAGCTTTAGTAGGTGCAGCAGATTTTGCAGTATCTGGGGTTAATGCTCTTACAAACAACAACACAAATAATTATCAAGGAAATTATATATTTCCTAATGATTTAATTTCGGCTGCCTCTAATAGAAATTTTTATATTACTTTTCGTTTTGTAAAATATCAAAGAAGATCACTAGGAAAACAAAGTGCTATTAATAATTCTTCTGCACCAGCATCTACAGGAACAATACGTCTGCCCTTGCCAAAAAACCTTCGTGACCAAATGAATATTCATTACGGGCATCAAGGTCTTGGCGGTCTTTTTGGTGCTGGATCAGAAGCATTAACTGGTATGTCAGCGGATAATATTAAAAAAGGATTTAATGATATTAAAACTAGTAGCATAGAAAATTTAAAAAATAAAGTCATTGGTGGTGCTATGACTGTGGGTAATATAGCTGCGGGTGCTGCCGGTGATGTTCTTAGAGGTTATAATACTGCGTATGGTGCGGCAAGTTCTCTTACAGGACTTGCGCTTAATCCATTTTTAACTGCCATGTTCGAAAACGTAAACTTTAAAGAACATAATTTTGATTGGATATTGACACCAAAAAACCAAAAAGAATCTCAAGATTTGCGTAAGATAGTTCAGCAATTCAAATTCCATAGTTTACCAGGACTTGATACTTCAATGCAGGCCGGTGGAGGAATTTTCTTTAATTATCCTGATATTGCTTATGTGACATTAAATCCTAGTGAATTTCTTTTTGATATGAAGCCATGTGTTATTACAAATATCTCAATTGATTATGCTCCTGGTGTTGCTCCTTCGTTCTTCAAATCTCTTAATGCACCAACTGCTGTAAGATTAAGTATGACTTTGATGGAAATCGAAATCTGGTCACAAAAAGATTTCAATGCTTCTAATTACACTGGACCAAATTCTAATATGCCAAATAATCCAGGATATTATCCAGCAGCACCTTCTAAACCACCAACGCCTGTAGGAGTTCAATAATATGGTTGAAAGATATTTTGAAAAGTTTCCTACAATAACTTACAACGGTCATCAGGTAGTGGATATCACAAAACGAGTTGGTATTTTAAACACAATATATCAAAATCCATATCTTTATTATCAATATGATGTAAATTCAGGGGAAAGAGCCGATACCATATCCAATCGTTATTACAACGACCAGTTTATGAGTTGGATTCTTTACATGTCCAATAAGATCGTTGATCCATATTATGATTGGTATATAGACACTGATACGTTCAATAATTTTTTGGCAATGAAATATGGTTCACTTGCTAATGCATATAACAAAGTAAAATACTACCGAAACAACTGGTATAGCGCATCTGGACCAATTTCGGTTTCGTCATATAATAATCTCGTGGCTTCATTACGTGATTATTATCAACCAAACTATGGAGATGTAATCAATAGTTCTACACCGCTAAATTATGATCGCAAACAAGTTGATTGGATAATCGCAACAAACGGGATTGCAGGATATAATGTCACCAACGGAACAAATTTCATTGACAACGAAATTGTCAAAGTTGTGTTCGATGCTACTCATACAGGTAATGGACAAGTAACTTTTGCAAATTCTAGTTATGTTTCTATTCAGCATCTTTCGGGGATTACCACAACTGGAACAATTGTATCAGCAAGTTATCTATATGGAAACGAAAGTGGTGTCAACACTCATTTCACAACTGCAACATCAATAGCAAACAATATTTCTACCGTGGAAAGTTCTTATTGGTCTCCTGTTTACTATTATGATTATGAAAACGAAATAAACCAAAAAAATAAATCGATACGTGCATTAAACAGTCAATATTCGAAGCAAATTTCTGCCGAACTTAAAACATTATTGAACAAATAAATAACATGTCATATGAAATTGGATATTTAGAAATTAATTCACTGAAAATACGAAGTGGAAGAAGAAACCAAATATTAGATTTAACTAAATCTTTTATTGTTGCCTCTGTCTATGAAAGCATTTTTGTGCCTGCAACGGTCTGTGATATCATGGTCTTGGATGAACAAGATGTTATGGGGCAGATGAAATTAAACGGCGATGAGATTGTTACGTTTTCGTTTTCGGTTCCTGATAGCGAACAGGCATCATTTGTTTTTCAGCTTGAAAGTATAATTGATGTTATGTCCACGCCCACAAACGAAAAAATTAAAACATATACTCTTAAATGTGTTTCTCAGGAAGTTTTTTTTGATCATCGCAATCAATTTTCAGAAATATTTGATAGAAATGATAACTCAACCTGCGCTGATATCATTAAAAATGTCCACAAAAATCATAGAAGTCTTGGTATGTTAAAAAAACCAATTGTCGTTGAGCAGACAAAAGGTATCATGCCTATCAGAATTAGTGCCATGTTCCCTATGCAAGCAATCAATATGTTACGTAACCGAGCGATATCACCAGACCATAGTTCTTCATCTTATGTTTATTTTGAAACCCGAGACAACGAACAGCAAGTATATAAATTTGTTACCATAGAAGGAATGTTTGCTCAAAAACCAATAGCAACATTCAATCAAAGCTATGGTGGAATGATAGACTACCAAGACCCAAATGCTCAAAAGAATATCCTTGCATATAAGGTAGATCGTCAATTTTCATCACTTGATATGATCATATATGCAGGACCACAAATATCTCTATCAGTTGATTTAACCACACAAAATTTCGGAAACGGTCTGGTAAATCCTGTAGATACCAATTTTCTCACAGCCGGAACAGATAACAGTATCATCGGCGGTCTTTTGAATACTTATTTTAATAATTCTGACGTTCCATTGACTATGACACCTACCGACTATTCATCATCAAAAGAAACATATGTGCCACAAGGAACTCCAAATTACAGAACCTATATGGCCTTGCTTCTTCAAAACTCACTAAGAATACGTGTTCCTGGCGATACGATTATCAAACCAGGAACAATGATAACATGTAACATTGTAACAAAGCACGATACTGACGGAAGCCCAATAAATGATCCTTTGTTGTCTGGTAATTTTTTGGTAACTCGTGTTCATCATAGAATAGGAGAAAAAAATAATGAACGCCCCAGATATACATGCATTATCGAATGTATTAAGGCCAAACCCAATACTGTGTAAAGAGGTATAAATGCCCGAAATTAATTCTGAATTTTTTAACAATCACTGGCATGGGGTTGTTGTTGACGTTAACGATCCAGATCAATCAGGTCGTGTTCGTGTTCGTATTCGTGGTATGTGGGATAATATTCCGCTAAGTAAATTACCATGGGTTATCGTGCAGCAGCCAGCAACTTCTGCTGCTGTTGGTAAAATGGGAACCGCACCAGTCGGACTTGTTTTGGGATCAAATGTTATTGGTATTTGGTTGGATGGTCCTTCGAAACAACTACCAATGGTCCAAGGAACCTGGGGAAAAATTGGGGATGTTATTCCTGGTCAATTCAGTAACGGTGCTCCTGCTATCGATAATACCAAGGGAAGTATTCCTCCTGCATCAAGTGGTGGTAATGCAAAAAATTGGAGATCAGGTCTTAACAGCAGTGCAACACCCATTAATCTTATCGATCAAGGAATATCATCGGTAATTTCGATTGGTAGTGATATCGGAACCGTTATTACCAGTGCAATTGAAAAGGGAATGATTAATGCCAAGGTTCCTACGATTGCATACGAAAGTAAATATAATAAATCAGACGTAATGACTCTGAAATCACTCAATGATCCACTAGCAAGAAATGCATCTATTCCGTGTCTCAATCTATCGTTCTTGAGTCTGAAAAATCTTTTACAACTTGCTGCCGGTATTCTAGGTAATATCGCTGGTGCATTAAAGAATTTATTAGTCCAGGCACTCACTAATGCTATTCTTGAACTATGCAGACGATTTGGTGTATTCAAAGTATTGGGCCTTCTAAATAGTGCTGCAAATTCCATAGCCGAAATAGCCAATTTGTTGAACGCATTAAATATAAGAGTTTGCGGAATGAATTTGTTCAATCAGGGAATTTTTGATACAATCAATGGTGTTGTTGCAGAAACGTTACATGCCGTAAACAATATTACTGGTGCTGTCAGTTCTGCAATTGGCAGTGTTGTTAATGGCGCAAGTAATCTATTCGATAATATCGTTACTGCACCTCTTGCTAGTATTGCTACAGGTTCTACACCTGTTCCTCCAACAATTTCAATTAAACCGCCAGACGGTTATGTCCAGCAATATTACCAGAATGCCGATCCTTATCCTGGTTATATTATGTTCCTTGATCCAACAGGTAAAGGAGCAGCATCATATATACCCAGAAATGGTGAACCAAATTATATTTCTTCGCAACAACATATTTTTTTCAATGCCCAAAAAGCATTTATTACAAATTTCGAATCTAGTATAATTAGTGGTGTGCTAGGTCCAACTGGTCTTGTTAGTGGTTTTACTGCCGTTACTAGTATCACTCAGGCATTTGCTGCCACAAGAATTCTTGGTGTAGGATTTACTATTGCTGCTGCTGGTGCTCTTGCTGCTGCATCATTGATCAGCTATGGAAAAGATTATGCGTCAGTATATACACCGCAACCTAGAACGATTCCTGCAAGTCCTTTGGTGGATTTTTCGATATCAAAATTTTCCACCACACAAATGTTATTAAATATGAAAAAAACTCAAATGAATATAGGTCTAGGAGGTCTATTCTAAAATGTCTGATAACTTTAATGCGAAACATCCAGACTCAATATTTACTTCTCAATATCCTTATAATCAAGCAACGATAACACGTTCTGGTCACGAAATACATATTAATGATACCCCAGGCAGCGAAAGTCTTAAAATTTCTCATCGGATGGGAACATATATTGAAATCGATTCATCTGGCAAATGGAATCAAACCGTTGCAGATAAGGCATATAATTATTACAAGGATGGATTTTCAGAAACGATTGATGGTCATAAGGATGTTAAAGTCAATGGCTCTTATGATCTAAACGTTGACGGATCGATTCATGAACAGACTGCTGGCAATCGTTATTCTGGTATTGGTGGAAATCATACCGTTGGCGTTGCAGGAACACAGTATACACACACAGGACTAAATAAAGAAGAAAGTATAGATGGTTTCAATATTAGATCAGTGTTATTTGATGAACATGCCGATATTACTGGCGATCAGGTAACACATGTCGGTGGAGTAAAGACTGATATTATTGGCAGGGGTTGGTCATCAAAAACGGGAATTGGTGGTGTCGAAATTCAGTCTACAGGTATAGTGAATATTACATGTTCTGCTTTTAATGTTATCACGCCTTTTGGAACATTATCTATTGGTCCAACAGGCATCACTTTGAATGGTGCATTGATAAGTTTTACGTCTCTTGGTCCTGCAAGTATAACTGCTGCAACTACGGTAAATGTTACTGGTCCTGCTGGCGTTAATATCAATCAGTATGTATAAGGAATAATATATGTCATTACAGGGTGTATTAAGAGCAACGGTTGATTATGCTGGTGGTTTGATTTTAACAGGATCACCAAATGTTTTTATTAATGGTAAACCTGTTGTGAGAGTTGGTGATGTAGTATCCCCACACGGATCAGGTTCTCATGGTTCTGCTGTAATGGCAACTGGTTCTGCAACATTTAGTGTCAATGGTATTCCTGTATGTAGAGTGGGGGATTTGGCTTCATGTGGTCATGTAGGAAGTCCTGGTAGCACACAAACTATATTTTCAGGCTAGGAATAAAAATGTCAACAAGAGCCGATAATTTCACACAGCTTAAATCCAATCAAGTATTATTTTCAGATTTTCTTGATAATTTAGATATAAATCCTATTACTGGTGCGCTTGCCAGAGTAACGAACGAAAAATCTATTTCACAGGCATTAAAAAATCTTGTGCTGACTAATTACGGAGAAAGATTATTCCAGCCTAATGTTGGTTGTAATACTCTAGCAACATTATTTGAACCTAATGATATTATTGCACAAGAAGACTTGAAATATCATATCACCACAACAATAAATCAAAATGAACCTCGTGTGAGTGTAATTGAAATCGATGTTAAATCTAATCAATTACAAGATTCATTGGCTGTAAGCATAACTTATTCTATCATAAATACATCACAGATTCAATCAATTAACCTCATTCTGGCAAGATTACGATAATGGCAAATAATTCAATAAATCTAGTCTCGCTTGATTTTGATACGATCAAGTATGATTTAACCACATACCTAAAGAATCAAAGTCAGTTTGCTGACTATGATTTTACTGGTTCAAACATGTCTGTGTTGCTAGACATTCTTTCTTATAACACATATCTTAATTCTTTTTATATTAATATGGCTGTTAATGAAATGTTCCTTGATTCAGCACAGCTTCAAAGTAGTGTGGTTTCACTAGCAAAAACATTAAATTACACACCTCGTTCGTATAAGTCATCGCGCAATATTGTATCGTGTCAATTTCCACAGGGTGCTTTATCTTCACTCACTATTCCGGCAGGCACAAGATTTGCTGCTCAAAACGGCAGCGGTAGTTACACATTTGTAACACGTCAAAGCTCAGTTCTTTATCCTTCTGGTGGTTATTTCAATATCAATAATCTTATGGTGTATGAAGGTAAATACTTAACAGATACGTTTGTTGTTGATAACACTATCCAAAATCAGCGTTTCATTCTTTCAAACCAACAAATTGATACCGATAGTCTTAATGTTATCGTATCAGAAAATAATGGCGCTAACGTAACCACATTCACGGCGGCTACAAGTTTGCTTGGTCTTGATAGCACATCCGCAGTATACTTCATTCAGGCAACACAAAATAATTTTTATGAGATTGTTTTTGGTGATGGTGTATTTGGCAGAATCCCATTAAATAATGCAACAGTGTTTGCTAACTACATGAACACAACAGGCACAGACGCTGATGGTTCAACTAACTTTAATCTTGTTGATGTGGTTGCTGCTGCACCAAATTCTATTACTACTGCAACAACTTCTTATAGCGGAGCAAATGCAGAATCAATCGAATCAATCCGTTATAATGCTCCCAGAAGTTATCAGACTCAAGAACGTGCTGTTACGGTTAATGACTACAAACAGCTAATACTTCAAAACTACTCTGATATTAAAAATGTGCATGTTTATGGCGGCGAAACACTCACAGGTTCAGTCAATTTCGGAACAACATTTATCGTTCCTGCCACATACTCAGGGTATAATCTTACATTATCAGAACAGGCAGATATTCAAAATTTCTTGATTAAAAGAAATGTTTTAGGCATAACACCACAACTTGTTAACCCAACATATCTATATCTAGAAATATACAGCACAGTAAAATACAATCCTAATCAGACCACGCTATCTTCGGCTGGAATTCAGGCTGCGGTTTCTAGCACAATTGTTTCATATAACAACACAAAACTGCAAAATTTTAATACTGAATTTAGATTATCAGACTTCATGGCAGCAATTACTTCAACCGATACATCAATCTCAAGTAATCAAACTTATGCTATTATGAAAAAAATAATCTCACCCCAGTTAAATTCACCAGGAAGTATTTCGGTTTCTTTTAGCAATGCAATACAAACTGGATCGTTTTTCTCTAGTATATTTTTATCTAATGGAGTGGAATATTCTTATACCGACTATAATCCTAATATAGGAAATTTTATATTCACTCAATCGGTATCTGGCCTTACCATCAATAACACATCAAATATAGTTTACTTAAAAACAATAAGTGCTACTGGTCAAAACACATATATTGAAAGTGGAACCATTGATTATATTAATGGCATTGTAAGTCTGGCGCAAATAAACATCGCAGATTTTATTGGTAATTCTGGTGTCAATTTTTATGCTTCGCCATCACATGAGAACGTTACAGCATTCAATAACGATATAATTGAAATTGATGTTGATTCCGGAATCAACATCACAACCGAGACCGTCTAAGATGCTTGATAAATTTATCAGTCCATTTATTGCTTCTCAGTTTCCTGCATTCTATCGTGACCAAGGATCAACATTTGTTGCTTTCTTGCAGGCATATTATGAATGGATGGAACAAGAAGGTAATGTGATTAACTCAGCTAGATCATTACTTGATTATATGGATATTGATCAAACTGAACAACAATTCATCAAACATTTCAAGAACACTTATATTCAATCACTTCCAGAATCTATTATATCCAATAAGCAACTCCTTGTCAAGCACATTCTTGATCTTTACCGCACAAAAGGCACACAAAGAGCATACGAACTACTTTTCCAAATTCTTTTTGGTGAAAGTATTGACATTTATATCCCATCGAACTATATTATAAAACCTTCGGATGGTGTATGGGTAGTTCCTCAATATATCGAAGTATCTGGCAGTTCCTATCTTGTTCAACTAGCAGGAAACCAGATTTATAGTGCAAGTGAATCTGCCACTGCAATTGTTGAAAGTGTTTATCAAAAAATAGTTAATAATAAAATTGTTAACGTGGTAAATATATCATCGCTTGTAGGGAGATTTAAAACAGGAGATAAAATACTTTGTAAAAATATTCCTGGGTTGACGATAAGTAATGCACCATATGTTACAGGATCGTTAACATCGGTTTCACTTCAAACTAGCGGTTATGGATTTAATGCTGGTGATATAGTTAATATTACTGGTGGTGGTGTTGGTGGTAAGGCGAGGGTTGTTGCAACTACTAACCAAAACGGAAAAGTATCATTTAATTTAGTTGGCGGTGGCACTGGATTTTCTACCAGTGCAGTTATTACGGTATTACCAGTTTTATTTCTTAACATCACAGGCTCGACTGGAACTTTCATTGACAATGATAAAATAATAGTTTCTTCAACAACCGCAAATGGACAACTTATTTTTTCAAATACGTCAGTTATTAAATTAATTAACTTTTCAACTTCTCCTGCATTTGCTTCTGGTGATACGATAACAGGTAGTGTTGGTGGTTCTGCATCAATTTCTTCGATAACTGGTGGTGGTGGCTCTGGTGCTTCTTTCTCGGTAGGTGGAATAACAAACCAGAGTGTGTATCAAGTTTATACTGATTATATTACAAGTGCCTATAATGTAACTTTGGACATAGCATCACCAACCACAAATACATTTATTATCACTATGAGCAACAATAATGTTCCATTTTCTGTTGTTGGCACCACACTTTATTCAAGCACCAATTCGGTTCTTTTATATGTAACTACCACATCAACAACAAACGTAAATTCCGGTGAAACATTATCAAATTCTTCTTTGGGTATCTCAGGTCTTTATGTTTATAGATCAGAACCAAATTTAATCTGGGTTACTGGCACCGACACGAATTTAACAAATATAAATATCGCATCAGGGATCACACTTATAAGCAGCACAACATCTAGCACCGTGCGACTTAATAACATTGATGCTAAACAAACCATCTTAGGTAATGGACAAATTCGTGGTATTTCAGGAACTGGTCCTTACACGATTGGTGTTTCTTTTTCGGACGGAAAAGCAAACGGATATTTTATTCCTTCTGGTAATCTTATAAATTCAGGCACATCAGCATATGGTAATATTGTTAGCATATCGAGAGGTCTTAATTGGAATTATTTTCCTTCTATTTCTGGGGGAACTCAAAATCTTGATACGACAATCGGCAGTGCTTTATCAATAAATAATATTATTGCAGGAACTATCACGTATATTGCGAGTGTTACCCCAGGAACTGATTATTCTAGTGATCCCTATGTAGACATTATCGAACCACAAGTAGCAGCCTTACAATTACCTGATGGTTCTGGTGGTATCGTTGGTCATGATGCTTTGGTTACGGCTTCTGCTATCAATGCAAATGGTATCGTTACTGCCGTGCAAGTTATCGATTCTGGTTATGGTTATAATTCTAGAGAAACGGTTGTTCTTGCATCAACGAATACATTCAATCAGACAGTCGTTACAGGAACTGCCATGATTGAATTGGATGGTATTGGTTCTGGATATTGGACCAATGATCGTGGTTTTTTAAGCGATGTTAACTATATTCAAGACAGCAATTTTTATCAAAATTATTCATACCAGATAGTTGCTCAACGTATGATATCATCTTATGAGAGTCTGGTCCGTGAACTTGTGCATCCTTCTGGCGTTGCTCTTTTTGGTAAATTCGGTGTCAAATCACAATTTTCCGTTAATCAATCCGCAGAAGAACAATTTATTGTATATCAAAACAGTGGAATTATTCATAACTCACCACAAAATAATGTTTCCGCCCTAAATTATGCTGTGCTAGGCGAAAACACTAATTATCTTTTGGATGAATTTAATAATGTGCTTGTCCAATTCGGTTTGACTTTGTAACATAAATATAAAAAAGTAGATGGGCAAAAAATGGCAGTCTTAACAATAAAACACTATGTTGATCTTGCAACCTCATATGTGCAAAGAGTTTCAAATTCGACAAATTCATATTATATGTTTGTTGCTAGACCGCAGCAATGGACAAACGCATCAGGCGCAGTAGATGACAGCGCAAATTCTGCTGCGTATAATGCTGGGTTCCTTGGTGATGTTAACACTATGGAACAATCGATCTCAAACGATTTGTTGTATGGTAAATTAATAACTTCGACTGGTGTAAAAAATCTTATTCCTAGATACAACTGGACAACCAATACCGTCTATTCTATGTATAACCAAAATGATCCTAATTTATTTATAGCAGGCACATCAAATAATATTTTTTATGTTGTGACAGATGCATACCAAGTATATAAAGTCCTCAACAACAACAATGGTGCTCCATCTACCGTAAAACCGGCGCTTACTTCTACATCAGGAACATTTTCTACAGGTGATGGATATCTTTGGAAATATATGTATACCATTGATGCTACTTCAAATGCGGCATTCACAACAAATGCTTTTATTCCTGTCACAATTGATTCATCGGTTTCGAGTAATGCAGTTCCTAGCACTATCGATACTGCGATTATTACTAACGGCGGCACTGGTTATAACGTGTATGAAAATGATTATATTCAAAATTTGATTAGTGCATATTCAATTCAGCTACCAAGCACATCAAATTGGAGCGACAATTATTACACAAAATCATCAATATATTTAAAATCTGGGTTTGGAGCAGGGCAGTTAAAACAAATCACTGGATACAACGGATTTAATAAAACTATAACGTTTAATTCGCCATTAAATTATTATTCATTAATCGAATTTATCACGCTTCCAACAGGTGTTGCGCTAGGGTATTCAGCAACCCAGCCAATTGATTATGTTACATATGTTTATTCTCAGGGATATTTTAACGTTGGCGAAACTGTTGTTCAATCCGAAACGGGTGCAATAGGAACGATTATTTCTGCAAATTCTAGTGTCCTTGCTGTCAATAGAACTTCTACGGCATCATTTGGTTACAATTCAAGTAACCAGTGGTATCCTGTGATGGACACCAATAATGGAGGAACTTTAGGAACAGGAACGGTTTCAACTTTAAATAATACCGTTTATGCCAATGTCATTTCAAGTTCTTTCGTTGCAAGTTCTGTTTATGCTGTAGGAAATTATATTCGGGTAGGCAATTCAATATCAACTAACACAAACGTAAGACGTGTCGTTGCGGTTAATACATCACATATTACTGCCGATATTCCTTTTGTTGGAACATATTCTTCAAATGCTCATTACTTAATTCCAAACGCTTTCGAACCAGCATCAGTCCTATCAAAATCTGTCTCGGGAACAATTTCTAACGTAAATTTAAATAGCGTAAAACTTATTATTAATTATTCTGCGTTGGCTGGTATAAGTTATATCGTTGGTGAAACAGTAAATCTTATCAATTCTGCTAATGTTTATCAAGGCTCGAATGGCATTGTTGCATATGCGAATAGTTCTACTCTTGTTCTTTCGACAACGGGAACATGGACAACAGGGTTATACGCTTATGGTCTTTCTTCACAGCAGGTTTCTTATATCTCTACTGTCACAAACAACCCAAGTATTACGGTATCATCGCCAACATTTAGTTTTGGTTCATCATATACTGCGGGACAAAAAGTATTTTTTTACAATGCTACAAGCCCAACAAGCACAGGCAACGGAACGATTGCCACAGCCACAATTTATCCAAACTCATTAACCGAATATTTAATTTCGCCAACGGTATCTATTACTGGTGACGGAACAGGTGCTCAGGCATATGCTGTTGTAAACAATGCGGTCGGTTCTGGTAATAACATTTCTCAGGTTATTTTCTTAAACCCCGGAACTGGTTATTCAACCGCAAACATTGCTATTACGGCTAATAATCAATATGGTTCTGGTGCTGTAGCAAATGCCATTATCAGTCCAACCAAAGGTCATGGTTATGATGCTATCACAGAACTAGGTGGAAGATATTGCGGTGTATCAATGACATTCGATACACTGGCGAATGAATCATATCGTTTCCCTTATTATGGTAATTTTCGTATGGCTGGAATTATCGAAAACCCACAATATTCTGATATCACCGTGTCCATGAATTCTTTTGACCGAGTGAATCTTAATTTTACTGGTGGATCAATATTCACTCCTGGTGAGATCGTGATCAATGCCGCTAATGCAACTAGCAATCAATTCTCAAACGCATCAGGAGTTTGTGTGTTTTCGAATAGTAGTTTGTTACAACTTAAAAATGTTCAAGGGACATGGGTGACGACTGCCTGCACTTATAATAAGGCATACGGTATTTCATCAACTAGCAATGTGGTATTTACTACTGCTAACGTAATATATTTTACTACAGGAAGTGGTTCTGAAATTGTATCAGAAACAAATTCTGGTGCATCTGCCAAGGTTGTTCAGACAATTTCAAATACCGTCATGAAATTAACAAACGTTGTTGGTAAATTTGATACTGGTGATATAATTTATGATCCGTTAGTCAATGCCTATGCCACCGTTGCAACAATCAGCGTTGCCAATAATACATATGCTTCTGGTAATGTTTATGCTAGGTTCAGCCAGTTGGGTCGTTTTACACTCAATTCAAATACTGGGGCGTTCCAGCAGTATGAGTATATTTCCCAAACAGGTTCAAATAAAATTGCTCGTATCGTTTCAACTAACAGCGATATAGATATTCTTTATACAGCAGGCGCAGGAACTTTTGCAAACGGGCAGACGATTGTTTTAACATCATCATCAGCAACAAACGGTGTAATTCTTTTTGCAAACACAACATATCTAAAACTAACAAACGTTAACAACCCTCTAAATTTTGTTTCAGCCGCTGCTATAAATAGTGGTGGTAGCATCACTGGAACAATTACTACGGTATATCCTGTTCTAGTTCTTAATGGTGTTACAGGAAACTTTGAGTCTACTTCGATTATCACGGGATTATCTTCATCTGCTACTGGTTTTTGTTCGAATTCTCTTAATATTACTAACCCCGATCTTGTTTATAGTTCTGGCACCGTAACTTATTTGGAGGCTTTTGCACCAGCAACTAAATCTGCAACGTCACAAGAACAAGTTAAATTGGTCATCAAGTTTTAGAGGAATACATGACAACATCACTTCTCACTACCAATCTATCAGTCAGTCCATATTTTGATGACTTTGATCAAACCGCAAATTATTACAAAGTCCTGTATAAACCAGCGACAGCCATTCAGGTTCGTGAGCTTAATACAGCACAAAGTATCATGCAAGATCAAATTGATAAATTCGGCAAAAGCGTTTATCAGGAAGGTTCGGTTGTGGAAGGTTGCGCTTTCACGTTTGATAATAGTTATGCATATGTTAAAATCAATGATAATTTTGTAAACTCGACAGCCATATCATCAACATCACAATTCATTGGTAATATCCTTGTAAACCAAAGCAATCTTACTGCCACCATCGTTAATTCAATTGATGGTCTTCAGTCTTCTTCTTCTGGCGATCTTAATACTTTTTATATCAAATATTTAAACACTGCCAATAGCACATATTCCAATGGTTATACCCAATCAGCATACATAAGTGGTGATATTCTTCAGATCAAATCAACATCAGGAATTAATCTTGGAAACGTAGTCGCAGCAACCGTTTCTAGCGCGGCAGGACTTGCCTATGCCGTATCCGTGACTGATGGTGTTATTTTCAAAAAGGGATTTTTCTTACGTGTTCCCCAGCAAACATTAGTAGTTGGTAAGTATAATAATTCTCCTGATGGTGTTTCTATCGGTTTTAATGTCCAAGAAAGTATTATTTCATCTTCGTCTGATACATCTTTGTTTGATAATGCTGCTGGTTCGCCAAACTATAATGCTCCTGGTGCAGATCGTCTAAAACTAGTTCCTAAATTAACCAGTGTTTCTACCTCAACAATTGTTAATAGTTCATCATTCTTTTCACTTATCGATTTTAAAAATGGTTTGCCTGTAACTCTTAAAACCGATCCACAATATACTTCGCTTTCGAAAGAATTGGCTCGTAGAACATATGAAACTAACGGAAATTATGTTGTCAATCCGTTCATACTATCAACTACCAATAAATCTGCGGCTGATACACACACATATGCTAACGGTTATGTTTTGTCAGCAGCAAATTCTCAGTTCTTAAATCTCGTTTCTTCTTCTGGTATTGCTTATGTCCAAGGATATCGTGTAGAATTTATTAATAATAACAATGTTGATTTGCGTAGAGGTAACGATCTTGCCACTGCTGTTAATCAACAAGTTACGATCAATATGGGTTACTGGGTAAATATAAAAGAATATTGTGGTGACTTCAGCAATTTTACTGGTTCAACTATTGAAATTCATAGCATTGCAAAACAGGCTATCACATCAAGAAATTTTTTGAGTGTTGGTTATTCCACATCAACAAAGATCGGAACTGCATATTGCCGTGGTTTTGCATATAGTTCAGGAACTCCTGGTGCCGATGCTCAATATCGTTTTTATCTATCAAATATCCAAATGCTTCCAGGATTTAATTTCAGTCAGGCATTAAGTTTTATTAGATATAGCAGTGGTGTTGTTGCGGTTGCTGATATTGTTCAGACGATTAATTCTGCCGGAACCTACAGCACATTAATCCAAGACCCATTCAATGAGACCATGATTCATCCATTCGGTCAAAAAGCAGTATCTCCTAGCGGATTTAATGGTGCCTCACTACAAAATATTTACAGAAATAAAATAGGTTCCTATACAACATCTACGGCTCAGTTTAGTAACTCGACTGGTTCTGCACGTATGACACTTTCACTATCAGGATCATCCACATTTTATTACTTGAATAATCCAGGGTCATTCGTTGTTGTTCCTGGTTATAATATATTCTCTGGAAGTTCTAGTAGTGCCACATCAAAGACAGGAACCGTAAGTATTTATACTACAAATACCTATGTTCTTGGTTCTGCTACCACGTTCACGTCCGATTATGCAGTTGGCGATTATATTTACGCAAACAGCACAATTAGACGTATCGTAAGCATTTCAAATTCAATTGCAATGAATGTCGATGCTGTGTTTAATGCTGCTCCAACGGGAGCGCCGCACTTGAAAATATATCCTGCCGGTGTTCCTATTAACTTTGCAAATAATACAACGAAAACAATCACAGTTACTGGTGGTAATCAGACAGCCAATCTAAACCTTGGTGAATATATTACACCATCAGTAAACTGTATTGTATATTTCGATACGCTAACCACTGGTTTGACTGCCGCTCAAAAAATAGTCAATCGCAATACCTATATTGTAATTCAGACTAGCACTCATCCAAACGGCGTTAATGGTCCTTGGTCTCTTGGTATTCCTGACGTTTTTAACATAAATCATGTTTATGTTGGAACAAGCATAGCCACAACAAATCCCGATCAAGTAGCATCGTTCTCTCTTGATAATGGTCAAAGAGATTCTTATTATGATCTTGCTTCAATTTCATCTGCATCGCCTGTAGCAAATAACGTGTATCTATTAGTATCAGTTGATAATTTTACCATCAATCCTTCTGCTGCTGGTTATGGTTTCTTTACCGCAAATTCTTATCCTATCGATGATACTAGTGCAACAATTACTAATTCGATCAGAACTGCTCAAATTCCTCAATATGTTTCGATCAACACTAAAACAACTACTGACTTGCGTGATTCCGTTGATCATAGACCATACAGCGTAAATACAGCCGTAGTATCAACAACAACTAGTGGTGCGACGATTAATCCGACAGCAACAACCACGCTTTATAACTACAGCGTAAGTAGTTCTGCTGCTTTTCCTTCACCAGATTCTCCATTCCAGGCAGGTCAAATTCAGTATTACTTGCCACGTGTTGATCGTGTTGCATTAACAACTGGTGGAAATATGATTATTACTGAAGGTATTGCGTCTGTCAATCCTTTTGCTCCACCAGAAAATGCAGGAACCATGACTATCGGATTGGTTAACGTTCCTGCATATCCAACCCTTACTCCTACAGATGCATCATCATATGCACGTTATGATTATGCTGTTCAGACAACAATTCAACAAACAAAACGTTATACGATGGCTGATATCAAAAAACTTGATAATCGCATCACTCAAATGGAATATTACACGTCACTAAATTTACTCGAACAATCTGCATCATCATTGCTCATTAGAAGTTCCACAACAGGACAGAATCGTTTTCAGAACGGAATTCTTGTTGACTCGTTCAAGGATTTCACAATTGGCAATACTAATGATCCTAATTTTAATATCGCACTAGATTCTGCAAGAGGTGAGGCACGTCCTTATTTTAGCCAAATGCGTATTCCAATGTATTTTGACTCCACACAAGCAACAAATGCATATGGTCCAACTGCGATCAATGGCATCAAATATAACCAGATAATTGCTCTTGCTAATTCGGCAGCAGCAACCATTACTCAGACACAACAATTTGCCACTAGCTACAGAAACTGCTTAACTGGTAATTTTTATAATTGGTCTGGGTCTGTAACATTATACCCATCAGGAACGGTTGATCCAGATATAACCAAAGGTCCAGATATCGTAAGCAATTTAGACTTGTCTCAAAATTGGGTTAATATTGCTCAGGCATGGGGAACTGTGTGGGGTGGCTGGACTAATATCGGTGCTGCATCAACCGCACAAGATACAGTATCAACACAAACTACAAATCCTGATGGTTCGCTTTCTCCTAGCTATCAGACACAAACAACCACCACAACAACTCAGCAAACTCAACAAATTGGACAGCAGATTTCTGTCACTCCTTCATCTTCGACTGTCAATATTGGTAATTATGTCACCAACGTAAGTATTTTGCCTTATATCAAATCAACGCCAGTATTCTTTACTGCTCGTGGTCTAAAGCCAAATACAAAATTTTATACTTTCTTTAATAGCGTTCCTGTATCGAATTGCTGTATTCCTCTTACGCCATACACAGGAACAACTCAGACTGTCGGTGGTATTCTTGTTTCATCAGGGGCATCACCACTTCCAATCTTTACCGATATTAATGGTAATTTGTATACCTATACACCGGGCGCATGGGGTAATGTTGGGCAAGGTCTAAATAACCTAGTATCTACATCTACTGGTGATGTGTATGGTGTGTTCTTGATTCCTGACTCAACATTCAAGGCAGGTCAGCTTCAATTCTTGGTCACTGATATTTTTAGTCTTACACAAGGTATCAATGCCGCAACAACATCTGCATCAACAACATATTATGCAAGCACTTTGTCAATTCAACAAAGTGCTTCTAGCCTCCAAGTCCAAAATCCACAAATTGCTCAACAAGATGTTTATAATAACAAGTCAGTCCAACAAGTCTCTGTATCAACTACCAATTACACCGCTCCTACACCTAGCACACCAGCATATATTCCAAGAGAAGTTAATTATGCTGCTGATATGGTAGACCAATGTGGCGACAGGGGTTAATATTGCTCAGGCATGGGGAACTGTGTGGGGTGGTTGGACTAATAATGGATAATATGCTAATAATGATATCTAAAAGTTAATATAAACTAATAACTAATTTTTAAATAAGTAACGAAGGTCAAAAATGAATCCTCTTGCACAAACTTTTACATATTATGAACCACAAAACGGCATTGATGGTGTTTTCGTAACAGGTATCGACATTTATTTTCAAAGTGTTGATCCTGTCTATGGTGTTACATTGCAGATTCGTGATACCGTCAATGGTGTTCCTTCTACAAACATCATTCCTTATGCAACAAAACATCTTACTGCAAGTCAGGTAAGTGCAAGCACCAATGCTTCGGTTGCAACGAATTTTACTTTTGATACACCAGTTATTATTCAATCAAATCATCAATATGCTATCGTTGTTATTCCTGATGGTGGAAATCCCAATTATAATATCTGGACCTCAGTTCTTGGTGGTGCTGATGTAACAACCGGCAATCAAGTCTTTAAAAATAATCAGCTAGGAACATTGTTTATCTCTTCAAATGATCTAAGCTTTACTTCAATTCCTTTAGAAAGCATTAAATATAATCTTTATACCGCAACATTCAATACAAGCGGAAATGCAATATTCCGTAATTCTGGTGTAGATTTTTTTAATATTAATGGTATTATTGGTAATTTTGTTCCTAATGAAATGGTCTATGTATCAAATAACCAGTTGAATATTGGTTATGCTAATTTGACTAGTGGATGCACAAATATATTTGTGACAGGCACCACAATTTATCAGGGTGCTTCTCTTGCCACTTCTACAGCCAATGCTATTGTTTACGGAACTCCTACCACAAGTCTTGTTCGTTTTTCTAATTCTCAAGGAACATGGGCAGCAGGAACCGTCACTTGTGCAAACTCACCATTCTTGACTCAGGTAGTTACAGGCACACCGTTCCAAAATACTGCCACATTCAGCAACACAACAATTTCCACCCCAGATTCCGCATATACTGATTATACGGTAGGAAATTTCTTGTATGTTGCAACGAATAACAAAACGAATGCTCAGGTTGTTCAAGTAACTGCCACGGTTAATTCTACTGCCGTCACGGTCTCACAAAACGTAAATTTCACAAATACCGGCATCACTATCGGTCGTGTTCGTGGTGATGCTGCCCTATATGGTTATTTTGCATCAACCAGTAGAACTTCTCCTTCAGCCACATTTATTCTTAGCCGAGTAACATCAACTTCACTATTAAACTTTACAAATTCGGCCAATCAATATTTAATAGGTGGAACATCTGGCGCTCTTGCCACGGTTGTTAATCTTTATAATCCAAAATATGATAGCATCACACCACAATTTGCACAGGTTGTTCCAATTGAATGCTCTGTCTCTTGGGGCTTTAGTGGCATCTCTAATACTGCCGCTGCTGATGGAACCTATACAGCAAGAACATATACACCACTAACACCAGACACTCCTTATCAGTTTATTGATCAGCAACGTATGATCATGTCTCGTAGTAATGAAGTTTCAAATACTACGGTCCTATCAAATTCTTCATTGCAAATTCAGATGGGAATGGGAACCTCTAACAATCTAATTTCGCCATATACTGACACCATTCGTAATTCCGTAACTTTAACAAATAATAGAATTACACCCCCCACACGGTTATATGGATATTCAATTAGTATATATAACTCCAATGGGGCATTTAACGTTGGTGATAACATTACTCAGACTAATACGACTGTGACCACAACTGCAACAATTATTGGATCAAACTCAACTTACCTTCAAGTAGTAAACGTGACTAGTAGCAACACAAACAATATTGGTCTTTTCAATGCTAACGGAACTAGTATCGTTACCGAATCTACAACAGGTGCCGTCGCTAACGTCTCTGGGGTTGCTATTGCCTCAGAACCATTGAACGCAAGTTTTGCCCAGGCTCGTTACATTTCCAAGGTTGTGAATTTGGCTGCTGGGCAGGATGCAGAAGATATTATTACATATCTTGGTGCATATAGACCCCCCGGCACAAATATTTTTGTTTATTCGAAAGTTCTTCATGCACAGGATTCTGCAACGTTTAATAGCAAGGACTGGTCATTTATGCCAGAATCCACGTCACAAGCATTAATCAGCAGTTTAGTTAATACTAACGATCTTGTTGAATTAATTTATAATCTACCAACATCAAATGTTGTTTTCAGCACTGGTATTACATCAAACACAACGACTGGCATCATATCATTCCCTGCTGGTAACACAAATGCTCTTTTCACCCCAGGAACGTTTTTATACTTGTCAGATCAAAGCTATATTATTTCTGGTGCTTCGATAGCAACGGCAGGTTCTGGTGTATATAACAATACTGACATAATTCAACTTTCAGGAACTGCGGGGTATCTAAATGCTAATGCAACGTTTAACGTATTAACAAATTCCTCTGGTGTTCCTATTGCAGTCACAGTAGTAAATGTCGGCAGTTATATGAGTAATGCAACAATTACATCTGCTGCCACAACTGGTGGAAGTGGCACAGGTTTGACTTTGACGGTCACCGGTTCTCAATTTACACCAACTAATAAATTTAACGTAAGACAGGTTATTTCAGTTCCAAATACTACCGCAGTCATTGTAAATTCGAATACATCCATCAACTCTAGTAATGTTGCTATCGGATATATTGCTAATCTACAATCACAGGCAGGCGCATTCAAATATACAGCAAATAACGGAAATATTCGTTATGTAAATTATGTTGATTCGGTATTTGATAATTACTTGTCATTTGCTATTAAGATCGTAATGACTTCGAATACAACTCAAATTATTCCAAGAATGACTGACATGAGAACTTTGGCACTTCAAATTTAATAGGATTTTAAGAACATGCAAGAAGATTATCTTAAGGTCAGAGGGCATTCACATCTTGTAAGAGAAAAAAAAAGTCATGGAATTCTAAATACTGATCTTAAGTCTTTGAATAAATACAAAGAAGAACGAGAAGAAAAAATAAGATTATCTCAGGTAGTGGAAGAAAATAATAATATCAAAAACGAACTGGCTGAAATAAAATTTCTCTTACAAGCATTATTGGGACAAAAATAACCTATGACAATATCAGTAGCTAACGTAGCCAACACAAATACATTCGGTGCATGGCTTACTTTGACCAACCGAGTTGCTACCATAATTTCACAAAATACTTTAACGGTAGATACTACTACTGGCGGATCAACTTCGACTGGTAATGGATATGTTAATGGCTATTTTGGCGCCAATTATTTAATCGTTAATAATGCGATTTATGGTGGAAATCTAACAACAGGTGGAGTTATTTTTATCGGGTCTAACACCAACATAGGCAATACAACACAAAACGTTTTGGTTATTACTACAAATCCCACATCAAGCAACGTTGCTCTTACAGCCAATAATTTGACACTTGCACCATCAGGTAATACCACCGTTACAGGTTCTTACATGAAAGTAAACACGGTCAATTATTCTGTGAATGCTGTTGCTGTTTATGCGAACACGGTTTCTATCACTGGTGCGGTAACGTTATCAAATACCATTGCCGTTACTGGTGCAGCAACGTTTTCAAACACCATTGCAGTTACTGGTGCTGCAACGTTTTCAAACACCATTGCGGTAACAAATACTGCTTCATTTTCTAATAATATTACGGTTGCTGGTAATACAACAATAACAAGTAATCTTGTAGTTTCTAGTGCTAACGTTACTAATTTTTTAAATCTTTCAAACCCAGCGGCAACGCATATCGTTAACGGAAATATTACCATCGTAGGCAATATGACTGTTAGCGGAACCACGACCACAACGTCGTCAGGAACATCAACAGCAAATTTTACGCCTTCAGCAAATCTTACGTATTCTTTGGGCACCACATCATTGTGGTGGACAGGAATTTTTACTGCTAATGTAACGGCCAACACACTAACTCTGGGTAATAATGCCACAATCACAGGGACAGGAACATTCTCAAATACGATTGGTGTCACTGGGGCTGCCACATTCTCAAATACGATTGCCGTTACTGGTGCAGCAACGTTTTCAAACACGATTTCGGTAACAAATACTGCAACATTTTCTAATACTATGGCAGTCACTGGTGCAGCAACGTTTTCAAACACGATTTCGGTAACAAATACTGCAACATTTTCTAATACTATGGCAGTCACTGGACTTACCACATTAAGCGCAAACGTGGCTGTGTCTGGGGTAATCATTTCAAATAATATCAGTCAGATTTATTCTTCATCGTTTACATTTCCGAATTCCACAACTCCTGCGACCATTGACACATTTAATTCTGCCAGTGTTCGTGCAGCAGAATATCTTTTTATGGTGGCAGATAATAACTTAACTCCACAAAAATGGCAAACATCTAAATTATTGCTAGTGCATAATGGAACTAGTGGGACAACCGTATTAACCACAGAATATAGTATAATTTATACTGGCACCGATCCATTAGGAACATTTTCAGCAACATATTCTAGCCCAACGATTAGTTTGATATTCACACCAAATACATCAATGGTCACAACCAATTCAGTTGTCAAATTTATACGAACATCGTTTGTATCATAAATAGAATAAAAAGAGGATTGTTATGGGGCAAAAAATCAACATTGTTATGGATCAGGGTTCCACTTTCTTAACTACATTCAATGTTGTAGACACAAACAACAGTCCTATAAACTTGTCTTCATATACAGCGAATTCTAGTATGAAGCAGACTTATAGCTCTTCTACCACATATGTTTTTACTGCAAATGGATATGCAAATGGTGCTATCACCTTGGCAATGAATACAGCAACAACATCAAGTATATCATCAGGTAGATATGTTTATGATATCGATATCACTGATGGTGCTGGAACCGTTTCTCGTGTCATCGAAGGAATTGTAACCGTGACTCCTGGTGTGACAAAAGGGGTGGGGTAATGTCTAGTTTTAATGTTAAGGTGAATCAAACAAAGGCGTATCTTGCAAGGGCATCGAATCCTACTTCTGGGCAAGTTGTAAGAGCAAATCAAAAACCAAATTACACGATTGAAGTTAATGATCAAAATGGCGTGTTTTTACCAGGACAAACAGGAACACCATTTGTTACGCCAAATGTTCCTTTGATATCTCCACAGAGTATTTCAGAATTGTCTGATGTTATTCAGGTAAATCCTCCTGATAATGCAACATTGGTATTTGACATCATTTCACAAAAATATATCGTCAAAACGCTTAATATTGACGGAGGAACATTCTAATGGCAAATAATCTAATTCAAATCAAGCGTAGTAATCTAACAGCGATACCAACAGCATTAGCTGTGGGTGAACTAGCATGGTCGAACTCAGCAAATGTTCTTTATATTGGTTCGACTGATGGTGTTTCTATAGTTCGTATCGGGGGATATCAAAATCCAGGAACATTGACTGCTAACCAAGCACTTGTTGCAAATAGCCTACTTGGTATCAACAAAGTATATACTACCAATCTCCAAGTAAACTTCATCGAAGCTAACGGTGCAGGTGTTACAGGAACTGCTGGTTGGATTCTTTATTCTGGTGGATCAACATCAAATGCTTATTGGGCAGCAGCACCAACAGGGGCTGGCGTTAATACTGCCAATCAATGGATTTGGTCAAATACTCAGACTTTCCAAAATACCATCACGTTTGGCGCAAATCTTATCATCAATACAGCGGCGATAACATGGGTAGGTAATACAACAACATCACCAACCTTAACATTTGCAAATACTGGTGTTATTCAAACAGGTAACTCAACCGTAACAGCATCACCACAGGTTATCGTTGCCAATTCTCTAGGCACAACAACTATCAACACAACTTCAATCACAACAAATACCGTTTATGTTACTGCGGTTGTAGCAAACACGGTAGTTCAGAAATTAAACACGATTGTTTCTTCTGCCACTCGTGTTGTATTGACTGTCACAAGCCCACAAAATATGCTGATAACAGGAAGTGTTTCCCAATCTATCCAGTTACCTGATGCAACGAGTCTTTCGAACGGAACATACTACGAATTTAATAATAATACTACTAACGGTATGCAAATTTATTATAATGATACCACTACGACCGGGCCTTATATTCCTTCTGGTGCTTATTATAAAGTCATTTTGCTAACAAACGGCACAACAAATGGAACTTGGGATACACATTCTTACATTCCTGCTGGTGTAGGTTTTGGTAATACTCTTTTGTCTATGGCAGGTATACCAATATCTGGAACCGGAAACGTATCACCACAAACTAACGTGGTTATGAACATTGGCACAACTGCATTGATGTATGCTAATGTATATTCAAATAACATAGTTGCATTTTCTCTGTTAAGTGCTGGTGGTGGTGCTTTTACTGCCAATTCTATAGGAGTATATCATACTGGTCTTGTTAATGCTGCAAATTTCACTACAACAGGAACCGTAAATACTGCAACGGTTTATGCTACTGGTCTTGTTAATGCTGCAAATTTCACTACAACAGGAACCGTAAATACTGCAACGGTTTATGCTACTGGTCTTGTAAACGCTGCTAACTTTGTTACTACAGGAACGGTCAACACTGCAACGGTTTATGCTACTGGTCTTGTAAACGCTGCTAACTTTGTTACTACAGGAACGGTCAACACTGGAACGGTTTTTGCTGCTGGTCAGGTCAATGCTGCATCTTTCACTATCGGTTCTGCATTTATTGCAAATACTCAAAACGTAGTCTTTACTGGAACATCGATTTCAGCTACTTCTGCCAATCTTTCTGTGTTGAATATGTCAATATCTGGAAATTTGAGTGTTTCTGGAACGGTCACTACAATCGATACTACGAATTTGTCAGTAAAAGATAATGTTATTTTATTGGCAGATCAGCAGGCAACTACTACTACATTCACTGACTTTGTAGATGCTGGATTTACCATACCAACAGGTAATACTTCGACCACATTCTATTCTGGTCTTGCAAGAATTGTTAGTGCATCAACTAATACCAATCCATATTTCAAGCTATTTGGTGGCACTTCTACATTACCAAGTGGCACCAGCATTGATACTAGTGCAAATACTGGCACGCTACAGGCATTTTTGCTACCTTGGGGCGTTGGTGGTGCTTTCGTTGTCAATTCAACAGCAATTAACATTACAGCCAGTGCCACGGTATCATCTGCTATCGTTGCAAATTCATTAACACTTACCACTGCTCTTGGTGCAACTTCTGGTGGAACTGGTCAGACTGGATATGTTGTCGGTGACGTTCTTTATGCTTCAACCACAACAGCACTAAGTAAATTATCAGTCCCAGGATCAGCAGCTAACGGACAAGTATTACAAATCATCAATAATCTTCCCGCTTATGGCACACTTGACGGCGGAACATTCTAAAATAAAGGAAATTATATTATGGAACAACATAAACGTGAACAATTTATTTCTGGCTATATCAAACGTCAGGAAGAATTACTAATTGAAAGCATTAAAGCACGGATTGAAGCAGAAGTAAACTCTTCGATTCGTGTGCTTGAAATGCAGCAACTAGAAGAAGTATATAACAAATTTAAAGAAAAAGCTCTTCAGGATGATGCCACCATTGAAAATTTGACCGAAAAAATTGCTGCTAGTGATACAATGCAAATTAAATACGAAGAAGATATAAACTCTCTTCGTGCTGATTTAGATGAACAAAAGAAACGTTATGAACAAGACGCTGCTACTCATCTTGCTGCCATTATTCAAGTCAAGGATGAGCGCACCAGATTTATGAATGATATGCAAACATATAAAAATAATTATGACATTGTAAATAACGCTCATAACGAATTAATTGCAACATCAAAACAAGAATGTGAAGCACACAATTATAAAATGTCTAACTTGATGGTGGAAAAAATTGATATCGAACAGAATTACCAAAAGCTTAAAGATGAGCATGAAAAATTACTTGTGAAATATAAAGAAATTATAGAACTACTTGATAAGTCTAAGAAAAAACAAACACTCAGAAAAATTACGGACTGGGAAGATAGTTCGATCATAAACTAGTAAAGAAAGATTAAATGGCGAACACAGTATTCCAGATAAGACGAAATTTAACTAGCGGTGTTAGACCATCTACCGCTAGTTTTGCTGTGGGCGAACTTGCCTTAAATACGGCAGACGGTATTCTTTTCTCGACTGATGGGTCTAGAGTTTTTGAAATTGGTGCCAACAATACAACGCTTAATATCACAGGCAATTCCAGTCTTGTCAATGTTTATTCTACCGGAACGATCAATGCTGCTGTTTATACGGTTGGAACCACATTTATTGCTAATACTACACAGACAACTTTTGGTGCTAACGTAAAAATCAGTGCTGGTATTTCCATTATTGATTCGGTTGGGTCACAAGGAACTACTGGTCAGGTATTAACTTCGAATGGTGCTGCTAACGTTTATTGGTCAACTCCTTCGTCTTCTTCAACACCACTTACAACGATAACTACAATCACTTCGAATTACACAATATTAAGCACAGACAACTTAATATTGTGTAATTCAACTTCTCCAATAATTGTAAATTTATTATCAGCATCTTCGTATGTAGGCAAGACTTGGACTTTTAAGAATATAAATACGGGAGCAGTAACTATTTTACCAGCAGGGTCAGACAAAATCGATGGGTTTTCGAACATGGTAATGCAGTTCAAGTATTCTGCTTTCAGTTTGACGGCGAATTCTACCGGCTGGATAATGACCTAGGAAAAATAAATGGCACTTTTTGAACAAATCAATATAACTTCTCAGGTTTCATCAGCGCAATCACCACAACAATTGCCTGCCGAAAGTGTTACGGATACTACTCAATTTGAAGGTCGTTCTCAGATAGAATTGCTGGCGCTTATTCTTTTGGAAATGAAAATTATGAATCAACAACTTTATGAACTACCAAGGTTGTTTGCAACAGGTCAGCCTTCAATTGATCCACCAGAAGTATTCAGACAAGAACAATCAATCTTCAACATATAAATATAAACTAAAGGAGTCTTTAAACAATGATTATTCAAGGACAGGTTGGCCCACTTGCTACTACTGCTTCGATTGCGGTAGGTTCTCAGACAGTTGCTCGTTACGGAAACATGGGAGACCAGATTGTTTCGGAACTTCATGGTCGTTACTACGAAGCTGCTTATCGTAAATCATTATTTTCTGGTGCAACGCAGGCTGTAATTGCCTTTGCAACAACTGCCGGTCTTAGCACTACATTAGCTGGTTTGCCAGTTCTTTATAATCCAATCGGTAATGCATACAATTTGGTGCTTACTAAGGTTGGTTATGCATTTCTTCTTGCCCAGCCAACTGCGGCTTCTATTATTGGTATTGCAACTGGTTTTCACCCCACTACTGCTGTTACTGGAACCTCTGTTAATCCAAAGAACCGATTCATTAACGGTCCTGCACCAACTGGTCAGATGTATTTTTCCTCCACTTCTATCACATTACCAGCCGTGGCAACTCTTGATACGGTTCTGGGTGTTGTGGATACTGGCGCTATAACTGTTGCAACCAGCGTTCCTTCTTTCTATGATTTCGAAGGTGGTATTATCATTCCTCCTGGTGGTTATATTCACCTTTATACTTCCGCAGCATCAGCAACATCTTCATTACTCGCTTCATTCGCTTGGGAAGAAGTTCCTGTCTAATTTGTGATGATGATGGAATGGGTTAGTAATTTCTTTCTCATTCCATTATTTAATTTTAAGGATTAATTTTATGCCTTTAACATTACCAGCACCAATAAATTTATCAGGAAATATTTCTTCCGGTGGTGTATCACAAGTTCTTACAAGAGCAAATTTAAACCGCACAAAACTTGTTATTTGTAATGTTGATGCAACTAACGATCTTTGGTGGAATCCCTTTGGAACCGCAGCACCTAATGCTTCTGGAACAATAAGAATTCCAGCAAATGGTGGACTATTATCATTTAATGGCGATGCTCCCGGAACTACCTCTTTTATTTACGGTGCAGTAACAGGCCAGCAATTTACTGCATGGGTTGATGCTTAACAATGGCAAATTTATTTTTACCTACAGGTTCTTTATATTTTTATGGAGCCAATGTTGGTATAGGAACAACCACACCAGCATATACGTTACAAGTTAGTGGTTCCTTTGCCGCCGTAACAAAATCATTCGTGATTCCTCATCCAACCAAGAAAAACAAACAGCTAAGATATTCAAGTCTTGAGGGTCCAGAAAACGGCGTATATTTCAGAGGTAAACTAGTCAATGATGATGTTATATTGCTGCCTGATTACTGGTCAAAACTTGTTGATTTGAACAGTATTACGGTGGATTTAACACCCCACGGAAAACATCAAAAATTATTCGTCAAGAAAATTATGAAGACAAAAATTCAAATTGGGTCGGAAGATACTGATATCAATTGTTTCTACACAATCTATGCCGAAAGAAAAGACGTTCCAAAACTAGAAGTAGAAATATAAAATGATATCGTATGGTCCAAGTATTACAACAAATGGTCTTAGTTTGTTGGCTGATGCTTCCAACATTAAAAGTTATCCCGGAACTGGATCGACATGGAGTGATTTATCTAATAACGGAAACGATTTAACTTTAACAGGAAGCCCAACATTCACCAATCCATACCCAGGTGGACAAAGTATAACAACTGACGGATCAACGAGTTATATTTCTTCACCATTACAATTTATCCTACCATTCACATTAAGCCTTACGACCAAAGTATTGTCATTTTCTAGTAATTATTTAATATTCTTCCGATCATATTTTGGTAGTGTTTCGGGGTTTTGTGTGAATGTCATAGATTCTACACATTTTTCTGTAACTTTTTTCACTCCGTCTTCAAACTATGTTGTAAATATAACACAAGATATAAACTCATTACCTTTCACGTTAGATATAGTTGTAGACAAAAACAAATCAGGGTTCATTTATGTTAATGGAGTATTGCGCGATTCTTCTCTTGTTGGTAGATATGTAAATCCTCTTGGCTATGGCTTATTGTTGGGCACAGCTGACATACCCGGTGCCGCCGTATCAGCAAATTTTTACAGAGTAGCCCTTTATAATCGTGCATTAACTCAATCAGAAATACAAACAAATTTTAATGCTATGCGTGGAAGATATGGAATATGACGTTATATCACGGTTCTTCAATAATTACTAACGGATTGACTATGCTGTTAGATGCTGGTAATTTGAAAAGTTGGTCGAATGCAGCAAGTAATTATAATAATCCAAAAACAATTGATCCCCTACCATTTTCTACTGGGACTTTAACTTATCCCCTTAATTTATATGCTGATGTTAACCGTAATATTATTGTTGGCTGCTCTGATCCAAGCAACGTCAATGGGTTTATAAGTGTCGTCAGCCAAAGCACAACTCAATCTGGCACTATATTATGGACAGCTACTAATGTTTTGTCAGTAAATACAGCAGGCCCACAAATATTCAGTATTGATCCTAGACACCCAACATACGCAACATCTTCTTTTGTTTTTGTGTCGGCTGGGGCTAACTCTCTTTATTATGTTCCTGGTCCATATAATGCTCCGGCTACTTTCACCAATATTACTTTTGCATCAAACCCTGAGCGTGGTGTTATTTACGCAAAAGCCCAGGCCGCACCAAACCAAACAACCTTAGATACTGCTAATAGTTTTGCTTATATTTTATGTTCGTCTTCTTTTGGAAATTATACGGTTGCCAAACTTGATTTATTATTAAATAAAACAGACCCTTGGGTTACTTTAGGAACTGTCATAGGAAACTCAGGAATATATTCTATGGTCTGTGATCAGGCCGGAAATGTCTATCTGGGATATGGAAACGGTGATATTGCTAAGATAACACCAGCAGGAGTTTTGACTCAAATTTGGGCAAGTATTGGAACAAATAAATATGTTTATGGTCTTGTAGTAGATTCCACCGGAAATAATATGTATGCCTTATGTATTGGCAATGTTATTCATCTTATCGACATATCAACAGCCACGGTCACACTCAATTGGGTAATGTTAACTTATACTTCAGCAATAAACGACCCAACCGTTATTGCTGACCAACTTTATATCGATTATTACGATAATTTATATACCTTGTCTAGTGCATTTGTTGACAACAAATTAATTCAATTAATTTCTAAAATAACACCGGCAGGAGTTTTTGAAGAAATTTATTCGATTGCAAACGCTCAAGATTATGTGGGAAAATTAGCACTTGATAATACTGGAATTATATATGGTTCTGCACAACTCGCCAATTCAATTTTTCAAGTTACTCCAAATTATTTACAATGGAATGATTTAAGTGGCAAAGAAAATAACGCACAATTTACTAGACAAGCTTTTATAGGAACGGGTGGAGGTTCAACGTCTGATATAACACCCCCAAATTTTATCTCTAATAATCAAGGATATTTTAATTATACCTCACCTCATGCCTATACTAGTATTGCATATACCAACGTATCAAATACCTTCGGATCAGCTTTTAGTATTTGTGCATGGGTATATTATATCTATGATAACACAAGAGTAGGTTTTCCTACCATCATAAGCAATATTGACACTAGTGCGCTGGATGGGTATTCATTGTATATGTCTAATAATAATTTGTTATTAACAACCATAAATCCATCAACTAGTGCATATAGCAATTTACAATCTTCAGCGGTAACAAACATGGACAATCGATGGTGTTTTGTGACTACTACAATAAACAAAACAACAAATACGATAAATTTTTATTTAAACGGAAATCTATTATCTGCCACAGGAACTTTCACAAATACATTTAATACATCAACTTTAGTCCAATCCAATACTTTTATAGGGACGGATAACCTCTTTACTGGTGTTGCTGTCGACTTCAGCGGTGGTATAGCGATGGTTGGAACTTATAACAGAGTAATAACACAAGATGAAGTTATACAAAATTTCACTGCAACACGCGGAAGATTTGGTGTATAATGGCTGCTTATAAAGGCCCTAAAATTATTACCGATGGTCTAGTCATGCAACTTGATGCTGCTGATATCAGAAGTTATCCTGGGACTGGAACGTTATGGTCCGATGTTGCCATAGCTAATAATTTTATCAATGCAACTTTGATAGCTTCTCCTACGTATAACACTGGTAATAAAGGATATTTTACTTTTAATGGCACAACTCAGTATGCAAACGTTGGATCATCCCCAGTTATTAATGCATTAACAACATCCGTCACGGTTTCTTCATGGGTTAATATTGCTGCATATCCTACTAGTGGACGACCTAGTATATATACCACTGGTGCAGGTGTTGGTGGTTTATCGCAACAAACATATCTAAGACTTAATTTTACTGGTGCATCTCTTGAAATCGGCACAACAAATACAGTAGGAACTGATCACAAAACAACTTACGCATATTCAAATTTAACATTGAATACATGGTATAATATTGTAGGTAAGTATACAGGAGCTGCATGGCAATTATATGTTAATGGGATTTTAGCAAATTCTACCGTTGACTTCACTGGTCCACAAAATGTAGGATACACCACTATTCTTGTAGGAGCAGAATTAAATTCTGGTTTGTATCGTCAATTCTTAAACGGAAGCGTTGCTAGTGTATATGTTTACAACACAGCATTATCAAATGAACAAATATTACAAAATTTTGTTGCTCTTCGTGGTAGGTATTTGGTATAAATATATAAAAAACAATGAAGAAGAAAAACGATGGCGAATTCATATAAAAATATATTGATCACTCCTAATATCGGAGCATCTCTTGATACGACAACACCAGCACTTAATTTTTCTGGTGCAAATTCGTCGGTTAACACTGATATTAATATGAGAATGTATCCACTGTCAAACGGAACATTATCGTTTGAGGGCACTTCAGGTCAGTTGTTTTCTATCGTTAATGATATGTCCAATCTGATATTTAACGTGGCAGACATTTCTGGCATTCCTATGATACAAGGATTTGCTAACGGCACTCTTATTTTTATGCCAATTTCAGGAAAAATTACGATTGGTAATAGCACATTCAATGTCACTTCAGGATATAATTCGACCGATCAATCCGTTGCAGAATATGTTGTAAATTCTAATAACTTTGGTGAAATCGCTATCTACAATTCAAATACCGGCAATAATGCTTCGGCTGACATCATCGTTAATGATACTAGTGGTGTAATTACTACAAATCCAAATTATATCGATCTAGGTATGAACGGAAATGGATTCTTACAATCTACTACCTGGACAATTAACGGTCCATCAGATGGATATTTGTATACAGGGAACACCAATTTATCTATTGGAACTGCGGCAGCAAGATATCTAAATTTCTTCACTGGTAATACTCTGATCGCCAACGAAAGAATGCGTATTACTCCAACAGGAAACGTAGGTATCGGCAATACTGCGCCAGTTCATCTCTTATCGGTTAACGGAATTACATATTTTGGTGGTAACGTTACTGCTACAGGAAGTATCGGATATACAAACAACGCAGGAGGATCGGTCACTCAGTTAACATCAAGAACAACGGGTGTCACAATCAATAAACCTTCTGGTGTAATTACTTTGGCCAGCGTAGCAGGAACCACCACACCAGCCACGTTCACAGTCACTAACAGCTTTGTTGCTAACACTGATACGATCATTTTAAACCAAAGAACAGGAACTAACATATACCACTTACATGTTTCAGCAGTTGGGTCCGGAACATTCAATATAACTCAATATACTACGGGCGGTGTAACGTCTGAAGCACCACAAATCAACTTCAATGTCATCAAAGGTATTAACGTATAATTTCTCATTCTCACATTAATGATTATACTGGATATCACTGGGTATGTCAAGTATTTTTTTATAGATAAATAGAAATAATAGAATTATCTTTGGGGAAAGGGAACCAAGATGACGGATTTCAATTTTAATGTGAAGAATACACTTGTTGCTAATGGAATTATTACAACTGGTCTTGCAAACGTTGCTTCATTGAATGTTGTTGCAGCTACTAACACAGCAACCTTGAACACAACTGGTCTTGCAAACGTTGCTTCATTGAATGTTGTTGCAGCTACTAACACAGCAACCTTGAACACAACTGGTCTTGCAAACGTTGCTTCATTGAATGTTG
>Ga0114962_10000008_pt1 | contig 162731 bp, 151 predicted proteins | sample C_130820_MF_Meta_FD_87017 | JGI IMG/M metagenome (GOLD analysis project Ga0114962, IMG submission 87017) | Freshwater microbial communities from Lake Croche, Canada to study carbon cycling - C_130820_MF_MetaG | ecosystem: Environmental > Aquatic > Freshwater > Lake | place: Lake Croche... | reverse complement strand
GATTTACCAGCACCATTTCGGCCAACAAGCCCAACTTTTTCCCCAGGGTTAATCGTGATGGATGCTCCATCAAGTAAGATTTTAGAGCCACGACGAAGAATAACTTGTTTAAGAAAAATCATAAATTGGTGAATTGAGAGTTGGCTTTAATCGTGAAACAGCAAAAGTAATAGCATTTTAAGAACTTGACTATGATAGTGGTAATTGTAAAGTTAGCAAATTACGATACAGGATTCCGTGTTTTTAGGCATTTCAAAAGTGATACCAAAGGTATTTCATGCAATCAAAAATTGTGGCTATTTCAGTAGCAAAGGTTAGAACATTAATCCAAAAAGGTAATCAGGGCGCTTTAGTCTCCTCAGCGATTCATAAATCGGCTGTAAGTACCTTGGCAAACTCTGCTGCTCAAGAAATAGATCAGTATGGCTTTAAAGAGGATGAGCAAGCTGATCTGCGAGTTCATGGTGGAGTTGATAAAGCCATTTATGCTTACCCTGAAGAAAATTATTCATTTTGGGACGAGATACTTCAAAGAGAAGTTCAACATGGCACTCTTTTCCCATTGCAATTTGGTTTGGTTGGTGAAAACTTGACTACACAGGGTCTAACAGAAGAAACAGTTTTCGTTGCCGATCAATGGAGAATTGGCGAGGTGCTTTGCCAAGTAACCCAATTTAGAGAGCCTTGTTTTAAATTGAATTTAAAAATGCAATATTCTGGAGCAGCTAAAGCGATGTTGCAATCTGCCAAATCGGGTTGGTATTTAAAGGTTTTAGAGGGTGGAAGTTTACGGGCGGGGGATCAAATTCAAGTGATTCCTGGTCGAAGAGAATTGTCTATTGCCCAGCAAAATCGAGATTTCTTGAATCAACGTGGTCAATTAGACATAGAGCCTGATCTTTATTAATGGGGTTTATATTTGCCCCACAATGCTTGTCTACCTTGGCGGTAGTTCGAAGAGAAACAGAAGGATTAATGATCCCACTTGTTCAGTTGTTTTATTTATTTGGCTTGGCATATCTGACTTCATTCTTGGCATATTGCCTAGCTGTATCTTGGGGACTGGGTTAACTTTGGTTTAAATTATTTGGGTCCGAGCGCTACCGGATTATCAGGATACTGACACCACTCACTCCAACTTCCTGCATATAACTGTGATCCTTTTAATCCGGCATATTCCATCGCAAATAAATTATGGCACGCGGTAACTCCTGAGCCACATTGATGGATTAACTCATGAGGAGAGATTCCAAGTGCTAGAAATTCATCTCGTAAGACTTCTTGAGTTTTAAAGTGACCTGTATGCGTAAGATTAAGTTTATAGGGACGATTAAGCGCACCAGGAATATGACCTGCAACTGGATCAAGTGGCTCAATATCTCCTTGATATCTTTCCTTGGCGCGCGCATCAAGAATGGTGCACTTGGAGGAGTAAAGATTTTCTTTAATTTGTGTAATTTGAACGAGTTCATTAAAAGGAGTTCCTAGCAAAGCTTCGCCCTGAGTAACTGGACGAACGGGTGATGGACCTGATTCTAACGGGCCTTGAATTTTTAACCAGGCAGCCATGCCGCCATCTAGGAGTTGGACACGGTCATATCCTGTCGCATGTAACATCCACCAGAGGCGGCTCGAAAAGGAATTATCTAAGTCGTCATAAATAATGATGCGCGTATCATTTTGGATTAAAAGACTCTCACAGGTGGCTTGCCAAGCTGGGGGTGTTGGGAGAGGGTGACGGCCAAGGAGTCGATTTTTGGGTCCAGCCAAATCTTTTTCTAAATGAATATAATGAGCATTTGGAATATGGCCTTGCGAAAATGCTTGCTCACCTGCATGGGGTTGATTGAGGTCAAAGCGACAATCAAAAATTTTTAGTAAATGATTATTAGTATTCAGAGTATTGAGTAATTCTTGAGCGGAAATGAGCATTGGAAATGGTATTAGCATCAGTTATCTTTCTAGTAATCTTTGCAATGTTTAAATCATAAGGGATTTAAGAGCGATAACCTATTTATTAGAGGCGACGTAATATGATGAAAGTAATCAATAAATTTGTACTGGGTATTTTTTTATTCATATCGATGAACTATGTGATGGCCATTGAAGAACCTAAATATCGTGTAATTGACAAAGAAGGGGCATATGAGGTTCGCCAATATGAGCCCAAGTTAATTGCTGAGGTAGTCGTAGAGGGCTCGCGAGACGAGGCATCTAATAAAGGTTTTCGTTTGATTGCGGCGTTTATTTTTGGCGAAAATCAAGCAGTAAGTAGTGCTGACTCAGAGAAAATTGCCATGACAGTACCTGTGACGGTTGACTCTCCAAAAGAGCCACAAAAGATTGCGATGACTGCTCCGGTATTGATTGAGGGTGTGCATGAATCAAATCAGTGGCGTATTACATTTGTTATGCCGAGTAAATACAACGTTAATACTTTGCCAAGACCAAAAAATAGTTTAGTAAAAATTCGAGAGATTCCAGAAAAAAAATATGCTGCCATGACGTTTTCAGGCTTATTGGGAGAAGAGAAAATACAAAATAATATTCAACAACTGCAAGATTGGATCATGAAAAAAGGGCATCTGCCTAATGGCCCAGTTGAGTTGGCTAGATATAATCCACCTTGGACCTTGCCACCTTGGCGTAGACACGAAATACTTATCGAGTTGACGCCCTAGGATAAGCCCATCCGCCGCCGAGCATGAGCAGCCACCCCGTTGTTGAGTGCCCAACGAATCGGTTTTGCGAGTAGATAGATTGATTGGTTAAGAAATATTCGCTCAATTTGACTGGGTATGGGGCGCTGAATGATCGGATAGGCCCAGTCTGGAAGGTTATAAAAACCTGCCTGAATAATTAAACGACTGAGCTGGGAATTTGTTTCTTGAAGAGGATAGTTTTCTAATAATTGGATGACAAATTGGGCGCGATCAGAATACTCTAGTTCACAGAAATAACTGCTTAGATCCTTTTGCGCTTGTGAGCAAGACTTGGCCAGGACATCTTGTCCTAACTCATTGGTAATCATACATCCTAGGCCATTCGCAATAACCGACATTTCTTGATAATATTGATCGGCTGCAATATGGGAAATTTCACGATTGAGGTAGAGGCGGTGCGCATTCAGAAAGCTAGACGTTTCAGTTAAGTGCACCCAATATAGCAAGTGTGGATCATTGGCCCAATAGGTACGCCCGTCAGGGTGGGTTCCTCGAATTGCCTCATGAATTTTTCGGACCTTTACCATCGCTTGATTTGCCATGGGAGTATTCCCAAAGGTAGTTACTGCAATAAAACGTGCAGTACGCCCCAAGCGACCTTTAAGGTCCTCGCGAAATGAAGAGTAATCCCAAACGCCAGCTAATGCCAGAGGGTGAAGGGCTTGCAGGATGAGAGAGCTAATCCCACCGATCATCATGGAGACGAAGTCTCCGTGAATTTTCCAGGCGATCGAATTGGGTCCAAAAAGTCCAGGATCGCCAGAAGGCAATAAGAACTCAGTAGGTGCATTACCATCTCCGACAACTGAGCGTATTTGGTGATTGATCAATTGGCGTAGCACAGTTTCTTTGGCGAAAAATTAAGGGAGATGATATTTTAGTCTTGACTTTAAATTGGAGCATTTGTGCCCAATATGGCGTAAAGGGTTGGTCAAATTAGAGCAAAATTTGATGACATTTCAATTGGTAGAAGTAACACCTCTTTGCTGACATTGGTATTAAATCATCAAAAATCATTAAATATCCAAATTTCAAGGATGAATCCCCATTAAAATCAGACAGTTCTTACAAAACACGCAAATAAAAATGGGTAAGTACTGGGCTATAGTGCTCATACCTAGTATTGCAATAAATAGGTAAAAAGGTGAATTTTGTAGAAATTTGTAAAAATAGGATTGTAATTAGTACTGTTATTCTATACAGTACTAAAAATAGGCTATATTTGTTTAACTTAATTGGAAAAAGAGCACATGATTGGAAAGAAAATGGAAGATAAAAAATCCAAGGTAAATCAAAACCCTAGTACCCATAACTCGGCAAATTCAGAGTTCTCTGGATTAAGTGGAGATAAGCAAAAGGCCTTAACTGCTGCCCTAGCGCAAATTGAAAAACAGTTTGGTAAGGGCTCAATCATGCGACTCGGCGATGCTGAAATTGCCCAAGATATCCAGGTGGTATCTACCGGATCCCTTGGTTTGGACATCGCCCTTGGGGTTGGTGGTTTGGCAAGGGGACGGGTCATTGAGATTTATGGTCCTGAGTCCTCCGGAAAAACGACTTTAACTTTACACGCTGTTGCAGAAATGCAAAAAATTGGTGGAACTTGCGCGTTTATTGATGCAGAGCATGCGCTTGATGTTCAGTATGCAGCCAAGCTTGGGGTAGATGTGAATAATTTATTAATCTCACAACCAGATACGGGTGAGCAGGCTTTAGAAATTGCAGATGCTTTAGTACGTTCAGGATCGATTGATTTGATCGTGATCGATTCTGTTGCAGCGTTAGTACCAAAAGCGGAAATTGAGGGGGATATGGGTGATTCTCTGCCTGGTTTGCAAGCGCGTTTAATGAGTCAAGCGTTAAGAAAGTTAACGGGTAGCATTAAACGAACTAACTCCATGATTATTTTCATTAATCAAATACGGATGAAGATTGGCGTCATGTTTGGTTCTCCAGAGACAACTACAGGGGGTAATGCACTCAAGTTTTATGCCACGATGCGATTAGATATTCGTCGGATTGGAAGTATTAAGAAGGGTGATGAAAATGTGGGTAACGAAACCAGAGTTAAAGTAGTCAAAAACAAGGTATCGCCTCCTTTTCGAGAAGCCATCTTTGACATCATGTATGGTGCTGGTATTTCACGTGAAGGTGAAATCATCGATATGGGAGTGGAAGCCGACATTGTTGACAAATCCGGTGCCTGGTACAGCTATAACGGAGAAAAAATTGGCCAGGGCAAAGATAACGCCCGTGACTTTTTAAAGGCTAATCCTGAACTATCCAAGGAAATTGAAGGTTTAATCCGTGCGAAGTTAGGTGTAAAAGGTTCAAACTCAATTGTCTCGGGAGCGCAGGACGATGAAATCGAGCCACCAGGAGCTTGAAGACTTAAAAACGGAGAGTGAAAGAAAAACGCGCTCTCCGACTAGTTTATTGGCCAGAGCAATAAGATATCTATCCTATCGAGAGCATAGCCGGTTTGAATTAAGAAGAAAATTATTACCTTTTGCTCAGTCTGAAGATGAGCTAGAGGGGGTGATTGAACGCTTACTGAAGAAGGACTTGCTTTCGAATGAGCGGTTTACTGAAAACCTAGTATTACGTAAGGCTGCACGCTATGGTGCTAGGCGAATTGCGCAGGAGCTTGGACAACATCAAATTGCTAGTGAGACAATAGTACAAGAGCTAAAGCAGCTTCAAGACTCTGAAGAGAGCAGAGCGTATGTTGTTTGGGAGCACAAATTTGGTGAAATATCGAGTGATCCAAAAGAACAAGCTAGGCAAATGCGTTTCTTGGCTCAACGGGGTTTTGGTCATGAGTTAATTATGCGCATCATCAAAGGTAAAAGCAGAAGTTCATCATCCTAAAATGCTAGACTATAGGGATGTTTGACCCGAATACTCCCAATAAACCCAATCGAAGGTTAGTCCACCATCGCCAGATTGATGCAAAATCATACAAGCGAGATGATGGCCTATGGGATTTGGAGGCAGAAATGACGGATTTGAAGGGGGCAGATTTTCAACTTGCAGTAATGCTTCGTCGCCAAGGAGAGCCCATACACAAGATGCGTTTATCCGTCACAATTAATGAGGAAATGGATATTCTTGCTTGTCAGGTGCAGTTTTTAGGCGTGCCTTACCCAGGATATTGCGAGCAAATAGAGCCGAGTTATCAACAGCTAGTTGGTTTAAATCTCCAGCGTGGCTTTAGAGCCGCAGTTAAAGAGCGCTTAGGTGGCCTTCAAGGGTGCACCCACGTCTCAGAGCTTACGAATGTTTTACCGACGGTTGCATTTCAAGGGTTTGTCAATGAAATCCCCGCAAGTAGTTTGGAGTATGACCCACAAACAAATCCAGAAAAAATAATTCCGCCGCAATTTAATGGCTGTCATAGCTTGAACACCGAGTGGGAAGTGGTGCGGCAATATCACCCGACATGGTATCAGCACTCTGCTAGAACTAAAGATAATCCCTCAGAATAGTTCACAGTAAAAAGATCATTTATATCAATCAACACACGAGTTATGTTTAATCAAAGGAATCAACAATGAAAATCCACGAATATCAAGGTAAAGAAATCCTGCGTCAATTTAATGTACCAGTCCCCAATGGCATACCAGCATTTAGTGTCGAAGAAGCAGTTGCGGCTGCTGAAAAACTCGGTGGTCCAGTCTGGGTTGTAAAGGCACAGATTCATGCGGGGGGGCGTGGTAAAGGTGGTGGCGTGAAGCTTGCTAAAAGTTTAGAGGAAGTGAAAACTTACGCGACTAATATTTTAGGAATGCAATTAAAAACGCATCAAACTGGTCCAGAAGGACAATTGGTCAGAAGGCTTTTAATCGAAGACGGCGCCGATATTCAAAAAGAATATTACGTGGGCTTACTGACAGACCGTGCAACGCAATCGGTAGTGGTTATGGCGTCGAGCGAGGGCGGAATGGATATCGAAGAAGTTGCGGCCCATACTCCGGAGAAAATTATTAAGATCTTTGTAAATCCATTGCACGGTATGACAGATGAGCAAACTGATTTATTAGCAAAAGGTATTGGAGTACCTGCCCAGTCTCAACTAAAAGCCAAAGAAGTTTTAGTGAACTTATATAAAGCTTACATGGCGACTGATGCTTCCTTAGCAGAAATCAATCCACTCATTTTAGAGGGTAATGGCAATATTAAAGCGCTTGATGCCAAGTTTAACTTTGATGCTAATGCATTATTTCGTCATCCTGAAATCGTGGCATACCGCGATGAGGCAGAAGAGGATCCGGCTGAGATTGAAGCATCTAAATTCGATTTAGCCTACATATCGCTCGATGGAAATATTGGCTGCTTAGTCAATGGTGCAGGGCTTGCCATGGCCACGATGGACACGATTAAGTTATTTGGCGGTGAGCCGGCTAATTTTTTAGATGTGGGCGGTGGTGCTACAGCTGAAAAAGTAACGGAAGCATTTAAGATTATGTTGAAAAACGTGAAGGTAAAGGCAATTTTAGTTAATATTTTTGGGGGCATTATGCGTTGCGACGTGATTGCTGATGGCGTGATTACAGCTTGTAAGGCGGTCAATTTATCAGTACCACTTGTGGTTCGGATGAAAGGTACTAACGAGGAGATTGGCAAGAAGATGTTGGCTGAATCTGGGTTGCCGATCATTAGTGCAAATACGATGGCTGAGGCGGCTGAAAAAGTAGTTGCCTCAGTGAAGTAAGGTCTTGAAAACAGAAATAACCTCAGCAAAATTTAAGGAATCAATATGTCAATATTAATTAATAAAAATACGCGTGTCATGACGCAGGGAATAACCGGCAAGACTGGGCAATTCCATACAGAGAAATGTCAAGAGTACGCTAATGGCAAAGCATGTTTTGTGGCGGGTGTAAACCCGAAGAAGGCTGGCGAGAATATCTTTGATATTCCAATTTTTGGCTCAGTCAAAGAAGCTGCTCAGCAAACAGGAGCAACGGTTTCAGTGATATACGTGCCGCCTGCTGGCGCTGCTGCTGCAATCTGGGAGGCGGTGGAGGCAGATTTGGATTTGGCGATTTGTATCACTGAAGGTATTCCAGTTCGGGATTTGTTAGAAGTTCGTAACCGAATGAAAGAAAAAGAAGCTAAAGGTGGTAAGAAGACTTTATTACTAGGACCGAACTGTCCTGGATTGATTACGCCTGATGAAATCAAGATTGGAATTATGCCTGGTCATATCCATCGCAAAGGGCGCATTGGTGTGGTGAGCCGTTCTGGGACTTTGACTTATGAGGCGGTGGCCCAGCTTACCGAGATTGGACTTGGCCAATCCAGTGCTGTTGGTATTGGCGGTGATCCGATTAACGGCTTAAAGCATATTGATATTATGAAGGCCTTCAATGATGATCCTGAAACAGATGCCGTGATCATGATTGGTGAAATTGGTGGTCCAGATGAGGTCGATGCGGCGCGTTGGTGTAAGCAATTTATGAAAAAGCCAATCGTTGGATTTATTGCTGGTGTAACTGCACCAGCGGGAAAGAGAATGGGTCATGCCGGCGCTTTAATTTCTGGTGGAGCTGATACGGCTGATGCGAAACTCGCCGTTATGGAAGAGTGCGGATTTACTGTCACTAAAAACCCTTCGGAGATGGCTAAATTACTCAAAGGGCTGCTTAAATAGTTTATAAATTTAATAAGAAATTCTATTTCCAATATGTGAATAATTGAATATAATTTGCGTAGTTTTGCTAAACTACGCTTATAAAAATTATAATCAAGAATTACTTAAAGGAAACTTATGGATTTAATAACTGCACTAAGCACGCCCAGTGTATGGACGGCTCTTGGACTTATTATGTTTACCAATATTTTATTATCTGGTGATAATGCAGTTGTGATTGCGATGGCCTCGCGAAACCTTGCCCCACACCATCAAAAGAGAGCTATATTTTGGGGAAGTGCGGCAGCCATCATTATGAGGATTTTATTAACTATTGTCGCTGTGCAGTTACTTAGCTTGCCGTATTTAAAAATTATTGGCGGTATTTTATTAATTTATATTGGCGTGCAGTTGATGGCAGAGGGTGACGATGACGAATCGATCGAAAGTTCCTCCAGTATTTTTCAAGCCATCAAAACGATCTTAATAGCTGATTTAGTGATGAGCTTAGATAATGTGGTTGCTGTAGCTGCTGCTGCTGAAAAGGCTCCTGAAGAATTTCGTATGCCTCTCATTCTTTTGGGTTTGGCGATGAGTATTCCCTTGATTATTTTTGCTAGCACATTGCTTTTAAAAGTGATGGAGCGCTATCCGATCATTATCACTATAGGTGCGGCGTTACTCGGTTATCTTGCGGGTGAGATGTTTGTGACAGATCCGGCAGTGACAGATACGCTTCATAGTTTGATGGATCATCCGAATATTCCATTTCAAATTCTAGGCATCTTATTAGTCGTTGGAATAGGTGCGCTACTTAAAAAGAAACATGCAAAGTCAGAATAACTGTTGCTAAAATAACTGGTAAAGTGGGGCTTAGGCCCCATTTTTTATACTCTTACACAACACTCAGGTGAAAAAAACTCTTCCACCGGCATTGATTGCACTATTCATTCAGTGCGCTGCCTTTTGTTGTACGTTTTTTTTATTCATTGCCTATCAATACTGCTTATCAGCAATAATTCCAATTTGGATTTTAGTGTTTACACAGAGTAGTCTTGCAAGTTTGATGGCTATTTGGCTAAAAACGGCATATTGGTGGAGGTACATTCATTTTAGTTTTCCAGTTGCGATTGGCCTAGCGATTAGCTTTAACATTTCTAATAATTTTTTTTTAGTGGGATTTATTCTTTTTGCCGTGTTGTATTGGAGCGTATTTCTGACTCAGGTTCCTTACTATCCACTTCAAAAAGGGGTGTGCGAGTCAGTTACTACACTCTTACCCAATCAAGAAAGACTGAAAGTGATTGATATTGGTAGTGGACTAGGTGGATTTTGTATGAAATTTGTCAATTTAAGACCTGGAAGTATTGTTCATGGGATAGAGATTGCTCCATTGCCATGGTTGATTAGTTATTTGAGGGGGAGGGTGGCGGCTTCACCTGCAAAATTTACCCTTGGAAATTATCATCAGTTAGACTTTGCCGAGTTCGATATTGTCTTTGCTTACTTATCCCCCGCTGTGACCTTGGATTTATGGCAAAAAGCCTCAAAAGAAATGCGCCCCAAAACTTTATTAGTTAGCCATGAATTTCCGATACCGAATATTCAGCCAACGCAATCCTTTGGCGCAACAAAGCATGGAAAGATTACTTATGTTTATGCGATGCGCTGAGAATTTAAAGCGTACACTGGATTACTAGGTTCCCTAATGCAATTGCTAAAATACTCAAATAACTAATTCCTAATCAGCAAACTCTTACAACAAAAACTGAATATACAACGGTTACTAAAGCCTAATTTGATAGAAAGATCAAGCACACTACTTCCTCAATATTGAATAAGGAGGAGTCATGTTTTATATATCAAAAGCGCTGTACTGTCAGGGTTATTTCAAGATAAAGCAGTTGCCACATCAGGGTGTGATCAAAAATGGCTTTACATTGATTGAGTTAATGGTGGTAGTAGCAATTATTGCAATTTTGGCAGCGATCGCTGTCCCACAATACCAGGAATACATCGCACGTGGACGGGTAGCTGAAGGTTTAAGTATTGCTGCTAGCGCCAAGTTGGCAGTTTCAGAGGCTTATGCAGCTAATGGCCCTAGCTCAATGGCATTAGGAACTAAGGGAGCTTTTAAATTTGCCGCAAGTAAAAGTGTGAAAGCAATAACGATTGAAGATACCGGTGCAATTTTGATTGAGTTCACAACTGCAGTTGCTGCTGATGGGAGTAATTTGTTGGTTTTTTATCCTAGCAATAATCCGCATGTTGAGAAAGGGATTGATCTCGCTAATCCATCCCTCAAAGAGCCTTGGAATGGTAACTGGTCTTGTAAGGGGAACGGCTCCACCTTAGCAATCAATTTATTACCATCCGAGTGTAGATAACTGGTAAAAATCTCCACCACGTATGAATTTAGTTGGTGGACGCCTTTTTTGCGATATGGTGTGTGAACAACAGAATTATCCTAATAATGAGCAAGATATGGAATAATCTTTTAAATTGCTGTAGGTAAATAAAGCATTTCTATATGTTAAAACATCTTAGGTTGAGCCGGGCTTATCTTGTTTAATTTGTTAGGGCAGAGTCTTTTAACTGGAGAATGAATCAATGATGGAGTTTAATAAAGTAGACCGCTTGACTACCAAGGCGCATGATGGCGATGTTGAGGCTCAAGTTAATTTGGGAATGTTATACATGTCGGGGAGTGGCGTACCGCGAGACCCACAAAAAGCCTATGGCTACTATGTGATGGCTGCGAAAAAAAACCATCCAGAGGCCCTCTATTTGGTTGGTGAATGCCAAGATTGCGGCTCTGGAACTGAGATTAATCCAGTGAATGCCTTATTAAACTTTAATAAAGGCGCCAAATTAGGTAATTTGAAATCTATCATTTGTTTAGCAGACTATTATGAGACTGGTCGAGCTGGAATTGTTGATTATGAGAAAGCAAGGCAGTTGCTCAAGATGGCGATCGCTAAAGGTAGTGAAACATCTAAAAAAGCTCTTGCTAGCCTTGAGCAAAAAATCAAAAGTCTACCTGCGGCAGCCCCTAAAAGCGGCATAGCGGCGCCGGCACCGAAGGTGGTTCCGAAGGAGGAGCCAAAGCCTAAGGAAGTTAGTATCAACGAAATTTCATTTTTTACAGGACTTGGCGGCGTAGAAATGTTGGAGGTAATGGGTCAGCTAAGGACCGTTACTGGCAAACGAGGGCAATATTTATTTTATGAGGGCGATCAGCCCAATGGTTTATTTATCATTTCGACAGGTTCTTGCATCGTTAGTATTAACAACGTACAAACAAATTCCTATGAAGATATTCGTACAATTTATCCAGGAGACTATGTTGGTGAGTTTGGTTTGATTGATCAATTACCAAGATCAGCTTCGGTTATTGTTGAAAAAGACGTCAAACTTTTATTTCTCCCAACTTCTGTATTTCAATCTTTAATGATGCGACACAAAAATTTAGGAGATTTAGTCGTTAACAATTTAGTGAAGTTCATTCGAGATGAGAATGTACTGATCAAGGATCCAGAAGTCAAGGGAATGGTTAACAGCATATCCAAAATTCCTGGAACTAAAGAAAACCTGGCCCTACTAGTCGGAGTCTTGAGAGCACATAACGTCAATAAAGGATTCTTTACAACCAATAGTGATGCTGCTACAAGAACTTGGATTAAGTAATGCGAGCAGTATTTATTAATGACCAATTATTATCAGCTTGACCGCTTCATGTATAGGTGTATTGTCCTGTTGTTGCTGTTGGGATTTTGCTCTAACGGGGCTTTTGCTGCTGATAATTTTCCAAGTCGTCCAATCAAAATCGTTGTGCCATTTGCCGCGGGTGGGGGTGGTGATTTTTTAGTCAGGACCTGGGCCAATAAATTTTCAGAGATTTTAAAGCAAGCCGTTATTATCGAAAATCGTGGCGGTGGTAACACCGTAGTTGGGACAGAGTTAGTTGCCAAAGCTACACCGGATGGTTATACATTGCTGTTTGTAAGCACAAGCCTTGCTACAAATCCAAGCCTCATTAAAAATTTACCTTATAAAACACCAGGCGATTTCGCACCTATTTCATTAGCATTATCTTATCCATTCGGTTTAGCGATTCGAAATAGTCTAGAAATAAGTTCCATCGAAGAATTAGCAAACTATGCCAAGAAGAATCCCGGCAAATTAACTATTGCGAATTCCGGTGATGGCTCAGCTGCTCATTTAGCTGCCATCATGCTAGAAGATGCTTTATCTTCGCCAATCACGCATATTGCTTATCGAGGGGCTGGCTTGGCTATGACTGACGTTGCTGCTGGGCATGTGGATTTAACTTTTACTGGCACTTCGCAAATCAAACCTTTTTTAGAAAATAAACGCGTTAGGTTATTAGCATCTTCTGGGCCGAAGAGATTTGATTTATATCCACAGGTAAGGACAGTTGCCGAGCAAGGTTTGAAGGGTTTTAATGCCTCAGTTTGGTGGGGCTTATTAGCTCCGGCGGGTACCCCGAAAGAAATCGTTGAGCAACTGAATCAGGCCTTACGCTTGAGTATGAATAATCCTGAGGTTAGTAAAAAAATTGGGACAATTGATGCAGAATTGATCTTATCGAGTTCTTCGGAGTTTTCAAATTTTTTACAGGAAGAGATTATCCGGTGGCAAAAGTTACTTGGTAATAAAACAAATTAAGATCTTCATTCTTTGGATAGAATGAAGTATTGAGCATGGATAGCCTTGATTGACGGCAATACTAAGTAAGTATTTACTATTCCAATTTCCAATTACCACTCTTGCCACCACTTTTTTCCAGTAGACAAATATCGGTCATTCGCATACCTCGGTCAACTGCCTTGCACATATCATAAATAGTTAATAAAGCAATTTGAACGGCTGTAATTGCTTCCATTTCAACACCAGTTTGACCAATAGTTTGTGCCTTTGCTGTGCAAATAACGGCATGGATTTCTGTTGAGATGTCAAAATCAACGGAAAGATGGGTTAATGCAACAGGGTGACAGAGGGGTATTAGATCACTCGTTTTTTTTGCACCTTGAATGCCAGCAATTCTAGCAATACCAAGCACATCTCCTTTTTTATGTTGACCAGAAATAATAAGCTGCAGGGTTGGGGCTAGCATTTGGATTTTTCCGGAGGCAATCGCCATGCGAGCAGTCAGGTCTTTTTGACCGACATCCACCATATGCGCTTCACCAGCCTGATTAAAATGGGTTAGCATAGTTAAATAGTATCTTTCTGATGAGAGTAAATTGGTTGAATAAAAGTATTATCTACCTGATTCTAAATACTACGATAGCTTCGCAACTATTGTATCCAGGGCAATTATATGCACAGGATCGTTTTACGAATCAGCCGCCACCTTTGGGGGTTTCTGAGCCGCCTTTAATAAGACGTTTACCGATTATATTGCCAGATTTAGGTGATGCATCCTCTGGTGACTTGAGTACTTTAGATGAAAAGAAAATTGGGGAAAGAATCATGCGGGAAATCCGCAAAGATTCAGAATATTCAAACAATTGGCTTTTGTATGACTATTTGAATCGTTTAGGAAAAGAGTTAGTAAATAGTGCACGTCAACAAAAAATCTCAGGGGCAGAACCAACAGGACCATTTTCACCACAGTTTGAATTTTTTGGAGTTGTATCTTCGAGCGTAAACGCTTTTGCGCTTCCTGGTGGTTATATTGGAATGCATACTGGTCTAATAGTCTTAGCTGGTAATGAATCCGAACTTGCCTCTGTTTTAGGCCATGAGATCGGACATGTCACGCAAAAGCATATTGCTAGAGGAGCAGGTCAAGGATCTAGTAGTAGTGTGTTGATGTTGGCCTCGCTACTCGTAGCGGCTCTTGCTGTGAAAAGCAATCCTGGTATGGCGCAGGGCTTAGCTATTGGGGGTCAAGCTTTAGCCATACAAAATCAATTGTTCTATTCTCGTGAAGCAGAAAGAGAGGCTGATCGGGTCGGCTTTCAGATTCTGCAGGCTAGCGGATATGATGTTGCGGGCATGCCGGGGTTTTTTCAAAAATTACAGCGATCTACCGGCCTTATGGATAGTGGCGTACCCGCATATGTCAGAACACACCCATTAACGGTAGAGCGAATTGCTGATATGCAAGATCGAGCTCGTTTTCAAGAGGTAAAAAAGCTACCGCAGTCGCAAGAGTTTTATTTGATGCAATCCATAGCAAAACTAGAGCAGCAGGGCAGTCCGTCTATCTTGCCAAACACAATGCAATACTTTGAAGTTCAAGCGCAGGCCAAAGAACCGCTGAAATCGATGCAAGGCTATTATGGTTTAGCCCTCAGTGCCATTAAAGAAAAAAGAGGTAACGATGCTGAGTTCTATTTAAAGAAGGCAAAAGACTTGGCGATGCAATTAAGCGCATCCGGGGCGCCATTTTTAAAAACAAATGTGATATTTGAAGTTACTCAGGCTCAGATTGCCATTGTCAAGAATAATTTTCAGCAAGCCATTGATAGTGCAAATTTGGCTTTAAAAATGAATCCGAACTCGAAGGCAGCGGGCGTTGTGTTGGTAGAAAGTTTATTGGCGGCTGGAAAAGTTAAAGAGGCGACAGATTGGTTGGTTTTAAAAACAAAATACCAAAAAGATGATGCAATTTGGTGGAATTTTCTGGCACAGGGTTATGCTCTGCAAAATCAGTCTAGTTTGTATCATGCTGCCATTGCTGAAAAATACGTTTGCGAGGGAGCCTTGCCAGCCGCAATTGAGCAATTACGAATTGCTCGAGAAGAGAGTACCGGAAACTTTTATCAGTTATCTGAGTTGGATGCCAGAAAAAGGCAATTAGAAAGTTTATACAGGGAAGACATTCGCGAGAATGGCCGACCACCGCAAAGACCCTAGATTTTTTCATGGGGTTTTAAGCGAAAGTTATATAACTCTGGGAGATCATTACTGTGAACCGATACGATGGGAATAGATTGATTGGCCCACTCCAAAAATCCGAGCATTTTGGTCTTTGATTGGTAAAAAGTAGCATGACTTGCAAAAAAATCTAAGTCATGATCGTGCAAGAGTCCTACGCCCCTAAGGATCTGCGTTTCAAAAGAATTGGTAACTACTTGGCTGAGAGTTTTAACCACAAAATCGGCCTCTATCAGAACTTGGCCAGCTTGGTCAACAAGGCATTGGATTGGTTCAATGATTTGTCCGCTCGTTGTCTGGAGGAGCCAGGTTCGATTGTTATCCGGGTAGATACGAATAATCCATGGTGTGTAGGCTAAGTCGATGAAGACTCGTTGTGGCCCATTTTGAAAAAAGAAGCGCCCCTTGGAGTCACGCGCATAGTTCTTTATGATGGAGTATTGAAGGGCCGCATGCTTAATGATTTCACCTGGCAGTTGCTGAATTTGGCTTTCTTCATTGCGCATTCGCCACTGGCCTCTTCGGTCAAGTGCCAGCCAGCCAAAACATTCTGGCACATTAGGCCATTTATTGAGGGCATCTAATACGCTTTGATCCATATATAGCCTCTCAATTTAGTGAAAGCCGTGATCGCCTGCAAGTGTTGGAGAATGGATTAAATCTTTTGCAACCTGACTAGTATGTAAGTGAGCGATTCGCCATCCCATTGCACCTTGGACGAGGATGATCGTCATATGAATAAAAAAACTCGCTTCCAGGGTTTTTTCCTCAAAACGTACAGCTTCAGTACTATCGACAAAAGTTGTTCCTAAATAGGTATGGCTTGTAGCCGTCAGGGTATCAAGGATTAAGGGCCGATTGAAAAGATCTTTTAGTCCTTCGCGTAATTCGGAGTGACCATTTAATCGAACGCCGTCGGGTAGGATACATGTGACGGTATCTTCATCAAACCAAAGGCTAAGGGCTTTTTCCAAGTCACCTTTTTTAAGTGCTAGGTACCAGTTTTCGATAACCTCATCAACATTATGAAACAGGCGTGCTCGGCGGGGCATTTAAATTCCTTTGAGAGATAGCGTCAAGAATTGCCTCAAATGCGATATCTGGGGTAATTTGACGAAGGCAATTTAAATGCCCCAAGGGACATTTTCTTTGGTGACATGGGCTACAGTCAAGTCCTAAATAAAGTATCTTGGCAAATGGTGATAATGGTGGCGTATGCTTTGGGTCACTAGACCCGAATAAAGCAATTTGGGATACCCCCAGTGCTGCTCCGATATGCATGATTCCCGAGTCATTACTAGCAAGGCTTGTTGCAATCGAGATAATTGCTATAGCGCTCTCTAGGGTAATGGTTCCACAAAGTTGGTAAGAGCGCATTCTTAAATGATCAGGGATAAATGCTTGGATTTCTGCCCCAATTTCACGATCCTTATTACTGCCAATAATTACTGTCACATGTGCAGGGTCGCTTTTGAGTAATAAAGTAGCAAGACGAGCAAAATGGGCGCTTGGCCATTGCTTAGCATTTCCAAACTCGGCTCCAGGAGCCAGAATATGAACCTTTGGTGCTGTTATGTTTTGTTTGAGCCAGAGATTTTCTAAGAACTGGCGTGCTTGTAATTGGCGCTCTGGTTGAACATATAATTTAGGCAATAATTGTACTTTTTCTAAATCAACTTTGATTGGCTCACGCGGCGCTGGCGATAGATTAGCCAGTTGGGCATAATGCTTTACCATAGCTGGACGATTTTTTTTGGTTGGATTAGGCAGAGTCGCAGTTAACAATGGGGATCGTAGCTCACCAATATAAGCAATCCGCTCGGGTATATTTGCAAACCATGGAATAAGTGCTGACTTGAAGCTATTGGGTAAGATCACACACCGATCGTAGTTTCTGAGTTTGATGATTTTGGCAAGAGACCATCTTGTATTGAGTTGCATTTGGCCGTGCATTAAGTTGGCATCAAGCACGTCAGAAACTGCCAATGAGGACTCATAAACTGGCCTTACCCAAGGCGTTGCGAGTACATCGATAGTCCACCCCTTCTCTTGCAATATGTCTAAGAGTGGCAAAGACATCACCGCGTCGCCAATCCAATTCGGAGCCACGATGAGGGTGCGAGACATGAACTTAGTGCCCGACTTTAGTACCGGGCTTTAAGAGATATAGCGTTCCGCAATAGGGACATTTTGCTTGTCCGGTGTGGGTAATATCTAGAAAAACTCTGGGATGCATATTCCAGGATTTTGTTTTTCCTATAGGACAGTGCAAAGGTAAATCTTGACTGCCGATTTCAATGGGTTGATCGATCGTGTTCATTTTAGACGTATGTTAACCAGGCACTGTAGTGCGGATTTTTACCATTGACTGCATCAAAAAATACGGTTTGAATTTTCTCGGTAACGGGGCCACGCTTACCTTCGCCGATTATACGGTCATCCAGCTCACGAATTGGAGTGACTTCTGCGGCTGTACCGGTAAAAAAGGCCTCATCGGCACAGTACATCTCATCTCTGGTAATACGTTTCTCACGCACCTCGATACCTAGATCATGTGCAATCGTGATGATTGCGTCTCTAGTAATGCCTGCTAGGCAAGAGGCAAGATCTGGTGTGTAGAGCACACTATCCCGCACAATAAAGACATTCTCACCAGAACCTTCAGAGACATAGCCGTCTGTGTCAAGAAGTAGAGCCTCATCATAGCCATGCACAGTTACTTCTTGGTTCGCTAAAATTGAGTTGATGTAGTAACCGGAGGCCTTGGCTCGAACAAGAGAGACATTGACATGGTGGCGACTGTATGAGGACGTTTTAACGCGAATACCTTTATTAAGACCATCTTCCCCAAGATAAGCACCCCATTCCCATGCGGCAACAGACATATGGATCGAGTTCGATCTTGCCGAAATCCCCAGCTTTTCTGAGCCAATCCATGCAATTGGACGTAAATAGCAGGCGCTAAGCTGATTGGATTTCACCACCTCAAGTTGGGCATCAAAGACTTCTTGATAGGAGTAAGGCAGGGCCATTTGGAATATTTTTGCCGAATTAAAAAGCCGTTTAGTATGCTCATCAAGCCTGAAAATGGCGGGACCATTAGCAGTTTTATAGGCTCGAACCCCTTCAAAGACTGCCATACCATAATGAAGGCTGTGAGTGAGTACATGAATATTCGCATCTCGCCAAGGAACTAATTGACCATTAAACCAAATAAAACCATCACGATCGGACATTGACATTTATAATTTTCCTTAAACGAGCCAAATGATATTTACTTATTGTAAAACAGCCTAAGGTCCTTTTGAAAAATTCAGTAAATCCATTCACCTTAACCTTATACTGCAGTAATCAATATATGCTATTTGATTTAACTCCGCCTGAGCCATCCAATTTATACCTATGTCGATTCCCTTAAATATCAAGCTTTTATCTCATTTAATAGCCCAGAATCAGATTCAATCTAAAAGAGTGTTTATTCGTGCAGATTTAAATGTGCCACAAGATCAATTTGGACAAATCACTGAAGATACCCGAATTAAAGCTTCAGTTCCGGCGATCCAGATGTGTTTGGCCCAAGGAGCTGCGGTGATGGTTACTTCGCATTTAGGACGACCCAGGGAAGGGCACCTAGAGTCTGAAGACTCCTTAGGGCCAGTTGCGAATCGTTTAGCCGAGTTTCTGGGCTGTAAAGTGGCCTTAATCACTGATTGGGTCAATGGTGGATTTGAGTTAAATCCAGGCGAGGTGGTTTTATTAGAAAATTGTCGAGGCAATTTAGGTGAGAAAAAAAATGATGAGGCATTAGCCAAAAAGATGGCAAGCTTATGTGATGTGTATGTCAACGATGCCTTTGGGACTGCACACCGAGCTGAGGCGACGACGCATGGTATGGCTAGATATGCCCCAATTGCTTGTGCTGGGCCTCTCATGGAGGCGGAATTAGATGCGCTCACCAAAGCTTTAAGCGACCCTAAAAGACCATTGGTGGCGATTGTGGCTGGTTCGAAGGTCTCTACGAAGTTATCGATTCTACGGTCGCTTGCTAGTAAGGTTGACTTATTAATTGTTGGTGGTGGTATTGCCAATACTTTTATGTTGGCATCTGGACTTGCGATTGGCAAATCTTTAGCAGAGCCTAGCTTAGTTGCCGAAGCGCAGGCGATAATGCAGATCATGCATCATCGTGGTGCATCTGTACCAATTCCAGAAGATGTGGTGGTTGCTAATGAACTTTCTCCAATGGCCAGAGCAAATATTGCAGATGCAAATTCGGTTGCTGAAGATGACATGATTTTAGATATAGGTCCAAAGACAGCCGCCAAGCTAGCAACGATTATTAGTGGCGCAGGTACGATTGTTTGGAATGGTCCAGTTGGTGTTTTTGAAATTGAACAGTTTGGGGCAGGGACTAAAAAACTAGCCAATGCAATTGCCCAAAGTCCAGGTTTTTCGATTGCTGGTGGTGGGGATACCTTAGCAGCAATTGCTAAATATGAAATTGAAAAACAAATAGGCTATATTTCTACAGGAGGGGGTGCTTTTCTAGAATTTTTAGAAGGTAAAACCTTACCTGCTATCGCAGTACTTCAAGAAAGAGCCTAAGGATGAATATGACCCGAGCCACCAAAATTGTAGCCACGTTAGGCCCTGCCTCAAGTAGTCCAGAGATCTTAAGGGCAATGATACAAGCCGGAGTCGATGTTGTGCGTTTAAATTTTTCGCATGGTGTGGCGCAGGATCATCGTGACCGAGCGAACCTGATTCGGCAAATTTCTTTAGAACTTGGTCGAGAAATCGCGATCATGGCAGACTTACAGGGGCCAAAGATACGGGTTGGGAAATTTGAATCTGGCAAGGTGCAATTAGTAACTGGCGCAAAATTTATATTAGACGCCGAATGTCAAATCGGTAACCATGAGCGCGCTGGACTGGACTACAAAGATTTGCCCAAAGATGTGCGTGCGGGAGATCAACTTTTACTCAATGATGGCTTAATTGTTTTACGCGTAGAAAAAGTCGATGGTCCCTGTATTTACACGCAAGTGGAGATGGGTGGCGATTTATCCAATAATAAGGGGATTAATCGAGCTGGTGGGGGTTTAACTGCCCCAGCGTTAACTGACAAAGACCAGGAAGATTTATTAACTGCGATCGACATGGGTGTTGATTATATTGCAATTAGTTTTCCAAAAAATGCTGATGATATGCACTTTGCTAGGAAGTTGGCGCACTCTTTCGTAAAAGATACTGGTCAAGACGTGCGGTTAATTGCAAAAATTGAGCGTGCTGAAGCGACCTATCCTGGGGTATTAGAGGGGATTATTCAGGCCTCAGACGGGATTATGGTTGCGCGGGGAGATTTGGCGGTTGAAGTAGGTAATGCTAGTGTTCCGGCTTTACAAAAAAGAATGATCCGTTTAGCCAATCAAGCCGATAAATTTGTAATCACTGCGACGCAAATGATGGAATCAATGATACATAGTCCGATTCCGACCCGCGCAGAAGTCAGTGATGTTGCCAATGCAGTGTTAGATGGTACTGACGCGGTCATGTTGTCGGCAGAAACTGCTACAGGCCTATATCCCGTAAAAACGATTGAGCAAATGGCTGCCATTTGTAGTGCTGCTGAAAATTCAGAGGCGGTGACATTAGACGCTGATTTTTTAGATCAAACTTTTACCCGGATTGATCAGTCTATTGCCTTGGGGGCCTTATTTACAGCTTATCATTTAAAGGTTAAAGCGATAGCAGCGTTAACAGAGTCAGGATCAACGGCGTTGTGGATGAGTCGTCACCGCATACATATCCCTATTTATGCCTTAACGAAGCACGTAAAAACACAGCGTGCTATGGCGATGTATCGTAATGTTATCCCGATGTTCCTAGAGGTAAGTACTGATCGTGACGCCGCGCTTGGACAGGTAGAGAAGCGTTTGCTGGCCAAGGGTGCCGTAGAGCGTGGAGATATAGTTGCACTGACAGTTGGCGAGCCGATGGGTCAAGCAGGTGGGACAAATACCCTTAAGATTATTAAAGTTCAATAAATTTTTGGAGAAAATATGGCGCTTGTATCAATGAGACAACTACTAGACCATGCTGCAGAGCATGGCTACGGAATTCCAGCCTTTAATGTCAACAATTTGGAGCAGGTGCAGGCCATTATGATGGCGGCCGAAGAAGTTGATGCGCCTGTCATTATGCAGGCATCTGCAGGTGCGAGAAAGTATGCTGGCGAAGCTTTTTTAAGACACTTAATTGAAGCCGCGGTAGAAGCATACCCACATATACCTGTTGTGATGCATCAAGATCACGGTCAAAGCCCTGCGGTTTGTATGGCAGCGATTAAAAGTGGTTTTACCAGTGTGATGATGGACGGTTCACTAATGGCTGATGGTAAATCGGTCGCGACTTATGAATATAACTTAGATGTTTCAAAAGAAGTCGTGAAATTCTCCCATTCCATTGGCGTGACAGTTGAGGCCGAGTTAGGGGTTTTAGGGTCATTAGAGACCATGAAGGGTGATAAAGAAGATGGTCATGGTGCAGAAGGGTTAATGACTCGGGAGCAATTATTAACGGATGTTGAGCAAGCGGCAGATTTTGTAAAACAAACGCAATGTGACGCCTTAGCGATTGCAATTGGAACGAGCCATGGGGCTTATAAATTTAGTAAAAAGCCGACTGGTGATACTTTGGCAATTGGACGTATCCGAGAGATCCACGCGCGAATTCCAAATACCCACTTGGTGATGCATGGCTCTTCGAGTGTACCGCAGGAGTTATTAGCTCAGATTCGTGAATTTGGTGGCGATATGAAAGAGACTTACGGTGTGCCTGTCGAGGAGATACAAGAGGGGATAAAAAATGGTGTTCGAAAAATTAATATTGATACCGATATTCGTTTGGCTATGACGGCTGCGATTCGGCGTTACTTGTTTGAAAATCCGGGCAAGTTTGATCCGAGAGACTATCTCAAACCTGCCCGTGAAGCTGCTAAAGAGATCTGTAAGGCCCGTTTTATTGCCTTTGGTTGTGCAGGGCAGGCGACAAAAATACAACCAATTTCTCTTGATAAGATGGTGCAGAAATATCTTTCTGGAGAACTAGCGCAAATTGTTCGAGCATGACCACTGCTATTTTAGATACCACGATTAAGTCCTTACCTTTAATTTCAAAGGGTAAGGTACGGGATATATATGCTATTGGTAGTGATCGTTTACTGATGATAACGACAGATCGTTTATCGGCTTTTGATGTTGTCATGCAAGATCCGATACCTGGTAAGGGTATCGTACTCAATCAAATGTCAAACTTTTGGTTTGATTATTTAGCGACTATTATTCCTAATCATTTGACTGGAGTGACTCCAGAACTAGTTGTTTCTCCAGATGAGATTGCGCAGGTTAGTGGACGGGCGGTCGTCACCCAACGATTAGAGCCCATTCTTGTAGAAGCGGTTGTGCGGGGATACCTTGCTGGAAGTGCCTGGAAAGATTATCAAGCCTCAGGAATGGTTTGTGGGCTCAATTTGCCAAAAGGTTTACAAAACGCGCAAAAGTTATCAGAACCTATTTTTACGCCTGCGGCGAAGGCCGCGGTTGGTGATCATGACGAGAATATTTCTTTTGATTTGATGGTGGCGCAAGTCGGCCTAGAATTAGCTCAACAGATTAGAACCGTTAGTATTGCTTTATATCAGTCTGCAGCCACTTATGCCGCTACTAAAGGGATCTTGATTGCAGATACCAAATTCGAGTTTGGCTTAAACCCGGCTGGTCAATTAGTTTTGATGGACGAGGTATTAACAGCGGACTCATCACGCTTTTGGCCAAAGGACTCCTATGAGATTGGTAAAAATCCACCATCGTACGATAAACAATTTGTACGTGATTGGTTAGAGGCTGTGCAGATTGATGGACAAGCTTGGAATAAAAAATCACCAGCACCTAAATTGCCACAAGATATTATTCAAAAAACTGCCCAAAAGTATGAAGAAGCTTATCGTTTGCTGACGCAATAGCTTGCACCATCATAATCCGCAGTAAAATAACATGTCTTATTTATTGGAGCTTATATGAACATAGCTGCTCAGGCGCTTCATCCGATCGTTGGTATCGTAATGGGCTCTAATTCAGACTGGGAGGTGATGTCGGCTGCTGCAGACATTCTTCAAGAATTCGATGTTGCACATGAGTCGTTAGTACTTTCAGCCCACCGCATGCCTGATGATATGTTTGCCTATGCCCAAGAGGCTTCAAGCCGTGGGCTACAGGCTATTATTGCTGGCGCAGGTGGTGCTGCGCACTTACCTGGCATGCTTGCTGCAAAAACAATATTGCCGGTTTATGGCGTTCCCGTACCCAGTAAATATTTACGAGGAGAAGACTCTTTATATTCTATTGTGCAAATGCCTAGAGGCATTCCGGTGGCAACCTTTGCAATTGGTGAGGCTGGCGCGGCGAATGCTGCGCTGCATGTAATAGCGATGCTCGCATTGCATAATCCGGACTTACAACAGAAGTTAGTTGAATTTCGTTTAGCGCAAACGAATAAAGCAAAGCAAATGACCCTTTCATAGGGGGATTATCAGTCTCAATGACGCATTCTTTTCAACCAATTTTTCCACCAGATTGTTTAGGCATCTTAGGTGGAGGACAGTTAGGTAGGTTTTTTGTGCAAGCGGCGCAAGACCTTGGTTTTACTGTTTGCGTTTTAGACCCCGATTCGCAAAGCCCTGCTGGCCAGATTTCTCACCACCGAATCATCGCAGACTATCTTGATGAAAAATCTTTAGAGAAGATGGCTCATTTATGTTGTGCAGTAAGTACGGAATTTGAAAATGTCCCCGCATTAGCATTAGATTTTCTCCACCAGCAAGGGGTATATGTTGCCCCTCTTAGTAACGCAGTTTCTATTGCACAAGATCGTTTTGCGGAAAAGGCATTTTTATCTAAATTGGCAGCAAAAACTGGGATAGAGCCCGTACCATACGCCATGATTGCAAATGAGCAGGATTTATGGGCATTACCCACGCACTTTTTTCCTGGAATTTTAAAGACTGCACGACTAGGATACGACGGGAAGGGGCAGTTAGTGGTTGCTAGTCAGGCAGATTTGAAAAATGCTTGGATAAGTTTAGGTAGTGTGCCATGTGTATTAGAAAAGAAGATGCCATTAGCATTGGAGGTGTCTGCGATTGTCACGCGTGGTTTTGACGATCATGTGGCTATTTTCCCCTTGGCAGAGAACGTTCACAAAGATGGTATTTTACATTTAAGTATAGTACCCGCGCGGTCCTTGTCACCTGAGGCAATGGTACAGATTGACAAAGCCGCCAAATTCATTGTGCATGAGTTGCAATATGTGGGTGTTTTATGTATTGAGTTTTTCATCTTAACTGACGGGACGGTCGTGGCAAATGAAATCGCTCCTCGCCCCCATAATTCTGGACACCACACTTTAGACTCTTGTCTGACAAGTCAGTTTGAGCAACAAGTTCGCGCCTTAGCGCGCTTACCACTTGGAGATACAAAACTCATTTCGCCAGTTATCATGCTTAATTTGTTAGGCGATGTATGGTTACGCTTTGAGAACTCCCCACCGTGGGATCGTATTTTAGAAATGCCAAGTGCGCGTTTGCATTTGTACGGTAAACACGCTGCAAAAGTCGGTAGAAAAATGGGACACATTAATTTTTTAGCGGATTCTATTGATTTAGCGATGCAAGATGCTCAACAAGCGATGCAGATATTGGGTATTGTGGCGGATTAATGCAAATACGGATATTGCCGGCAAATGCTGCAGCAATTACTCAAGTAGTTAAAGATTTACGTGCGGGTCAACCTGTAGCTATTCCCACAGAGACAGTTTATGGTTTGGCTGCAGATGCCATGAATCCGGATGCGATTCGAAAAATCTTCTCTTTAAAGGGGCGCCCTAATAACCACCCTGTGATTGTTCACATAGCTCCACCTGGAAAAATTAAATCGGAATTATCACACGTTGCCTGGAGTCAATTGCTATCTCACTGGGCAAGAGACGTTCCTGGACAAGCATTGCAGTTAGCGCAAGCTTTTTGGCCCGGACCACTAACGATGATATTGCCAAAGGCCAAGGATGTTTTAAATGAGTTAACTGGGGGGCAAGAGACGGTTGGATTACGTTGCCCAAGTCACCCGGTTGCTTTAAAAATATTAGAGCAATTTGGTGGTGGCTTAGCCGCACCATCAGCAAATCGTTTTGGTTGCCTATCACCAACTTGTGCAGCCCATGTAGAAGAAGAATTTTCACCTGTCACTATCGACAATTTATTTTTACCTACCTTACAGGTCATTGATGGGGGTGCTTGTGAGGTGGGGATTGAATCCACGATTGTTGACTTATCTCGTATTGATACTTTAGGACCAGTGATTCTAAGACCTGGTGTCATCACGGCTAAGCAAATTTGTGATTTACTTGGCTTACCAATGGGAACGCACATGGGTGGGGAGCTGAGGCATTCTGGAGGATTGGCGGCCCATTATGCCCCCAAGACTAAATTAAAGATCGTAGCCGAAGGAGAATTTATACAAACTCCGCGCAGGACAGAAAAATTAGTCTTAATTACCTATTTAGATGAGTCAGAGATTCTGGCCTTCAGCTTGCCACAGACTATAGATGTATTACGAATACCCAAGGACGCGCTGTCTGTATCAAAAGTCTTGTATGCAGTTCTACGAGATCTTGACAAGCAGTCTTATACACAAATGATTGTGCAAGCATTCCCATTAGGGCAGAACTGGGATGGTGTTCGGGATCGCTTAGAAAGAGCGGCAACGGGTTCTGGTGCTTAGTTTATTTGAGGTCATTTAAGCCATCTTCTAAGAGCCAGGTAAGTAGTGCGTCATGCACAGGCCCGCCACTAGGGGCCATAGGATGGTTGATAATTGAAGTTAGCGCGTAAACCTGACCGGATTTACTGATCACATAGCCTGCAATGGAGCGTACTTGGCTTAGAGAGCCTGTTTTCATGAGGACACCAGGTTGTTGAAGTTTCACAGGCATTGAAGGATCTGGAGTAAATACCTTGTCATTCGATTTTGTTGAAGAGAATACTTTTTTTAGACGATCACTCAGGCGGTGTTTCATTGTGCCATCGATGCCTGCTATTGGTAGTGAATGAATGAAGTAGTCTGCGGTTGGCGATTTAACTGCCTTCGTTAATAACTGGGAGAGATGTTCTGCAGAAATTCTTTCAATATTGGATAAGCCGGACCCATTTTCGATCACGAGTTCTGGCATGGGGAGTTGATTTTTTTTCAACCATTCCTGAACAATTTGAAAGCTATCTGCGGTACTAGCCGGAAGCAACCCTTTTTCAACTGCCAAGGTTAGATATAAATGTCTAGCCATCACATTATTCGATAGTTTATTAATATCTTTAACTGCGTCACTTAAAGTAGTTCCGCGATAGCTAATGAGCAGTTGGGCATGCTTCGGCACTTTTTCTAAGACAATATTTGGTGGGCTTTTCCATTGCCCTCCGGCGTCCTCCCAGGCAGCCATCACACCATGTTTGAAAAATGTATCTGGTTCTAATGCAACAGTATTCCAAGCTATTTGAGAACATGCGCTCGGAATATTTCCGCTAAATAGGGCAGTAAATTGCAAAGGAGCAGTTTTTTGAATGGTATTTTTGAAGGATTTACTCCAATTGGAGCAGTCCCCAGTAACGCTCTCCAATTGATTAACAATTTTCAAGCCCGTTAAGCGCGGGGTATATTGAATAACTGGTTTTGAATTAGTTTGACTAATTGTGAAAGAAATTGTTTGAAAAGCATATAACAGTGGGTCTGGAGCGACGTTATAGGCGCGTTTGGGTTCGCCATCATCGGGTGCAGAGTCTTTGACAGACGGGTGATAAGCCGAGCGATCAAGAACCAAGTCGCCTGCAATACTATGGATTCCTAGGCGTCGTAATTCGAGCATCATATTCGCTAATTCCTCAGGGACTAGTTTTGGGTCGCCAAAGCCTTGCCAATACAAATTACCTTTTAAAGTTCCATGTTCAATATAACCAGTTGTATAGAGATTGGTTTTCCAGCGATATTGCGGACCAATTAAATCGAGTGCTGCTAGGGTAGTTAGGATTTTCATGACGGATGCTGGATGCATCGCCTGATTAGCTTGCCAACCCAGTTGAGACAATCCGGTATGTGGCGTCAACCTTTGGATAGAAAAACTCAAAGAAGAATCTGGTATTTTACTAGTTAGCAACATTTTTTGTATGGGCTTGGGTATTTGGTTTGATTTTTCTTGTGCACTTAGCTGATTTGGCAGAAAGAGCAGAAATATGCCCCACAATACCCAGTAGAGGTTATGTCTTAGTGGTAAATTAAAAGCGCGCATAAAAATATGAGGAGGTGCTTTGAGAATATTTCAAAAGGTGAACCTGAAAACTTGAGTGTACCCCGAAGTAAAAATGAAGCAGAATTCACTAGTAAAAATAAGTATCATTTGTTAGAGTAAAAGACATCATTTGATGAATATTTTTTTGATAGAGGGTCCTTGATTATCTGATGAAAAATTTGCTGGACGGTAATTTTAGACCCGTGGGTATGGGGTGATTTCTTTTGACCTGAGCCTTACCGAAATTGCCTAAAAATTACACGCCAGACTGGTAGGCTAGTTTGGCTCTTAAATAGATTTACAATGCAGTAAGTATTCATCCGAGAAAAGAGTCTAACGTGACAGTTATAACTAATATAGAGGACTTACGAGTCTTACACGAACGTCGAGCTCCGCGCATGTTTTACGATTATGTCGATGCAGGATCGTGGACTGAAAGTACTTATCGTGCCAATGAGTCGGATTTTCAACAGATTAAATTCCGTCAGCGAGTCGCTATCAACATGGAGCATCGACGAATCGCTTCAACCATGTTAGGTCAACCCGTAACGATGCCAGTGGCATTATCGCCAGTCGGCATGACTGGGATGCAATATGCTGATGGTGAGATATTAGCTGCTAGAGCAGCAAATCGATTTGGGGTGCCTTTTTGTTTATCAACGATGAGTATTTGTTCAATCGAGGAGATTGCCAAGCATACACAGACTCCATTTTGGTTTCAACTCTATGTGATGCGAGATAAGATTTTTGTAAAAGCTTTGATTGAACGCGCCAAAATGGCAAATTGTTCTGCTTTAGTAGTCACTTTAGATCTCCAAATTTTAGGACAAAGACATAAAGACCTTAAAAATGGTTTGTCTGCACCACCGAAGCCCACTTTAAAAAACCTACTTAATTTAGCAATGAAGCCTGCCTGGTGTATGGGTATGTTAGGGACTAAAAATCGCGATTTTGGAAATATTGTTGGACATGTCAAGGGTGTTGAGAATATGGCTTCACTGAGTGCTTGGACGGCTGGTCAGTTTGATCCGACATTGAGTTGGGAGGAAGTCGAATGGATTAAAAATCAGTGGGGCGGGAAATTGATTTTGAAGGGTATTTTAGATGCCGAGGATGCCAAATTAGCTAGAGATGTTGGAGCTGACGCGATCATTGTTTCTAATCATGGTGGGCGCCAATTAGACGGGGCACCCTCTTCGATCAAAGCATTACCTGCAATTGTTCAGGCTGTTGGAAAAGATTTAGAGGTGTGGCTAGACAGTGGTATCAGGTCTGGTCAAGACGTCCTCAAGGCATTAGCCTTGGGAGCGAAGGGCACTATGATCGGGCGTAGCTATGTTTATGGACTTGGTGCAATGGGCGAGCCTGGTGTGACTAAGGCACTAGAGATTATTGCCAATGAATTAGATTTGACACTGGCATTTTGTGGCATGACTGATGTTCGTCAAGTTAATTCGAATATCCTATATCCGGGATCATTTTAGCGCCCCCCAGAGACATCTATCAAGGCTCCATGGACATATGTAGCCTGTTCTGAACAAAGCCACAGGACTGTTTGAGCGATCTCCTGAGGCTGTCCAATTCTTCCCATAGGCACTCCGCTTGCCCATTTATTGATTACCTCAAAGCCGCCATGTAGCTCATGAATGGTTGTGCCGATTAGGCCAGGGCGAACTGCATTAACACGAATTCCTGCCAACCCAACCTCTTTCGCTAGGCCAAGGCAAAAACCATCGACAGCCGCCTTTGAAGAGGCGTAGTGAATTTCTTGGGCAATACCACGAGTTCTAGCTGCGACAGAAGACATGAGTACAATTTTTCCACCAATGCCGCCCAACTCGGTAGACATTCTTTTGACAGCTTCACGCGTACACAGGATTAGACCAATCACATTGATATCAAATAGCTCTTTGAGTTGGCTAGCAGTCGTTTGCGAGACTGGATTTTGACCGCCAATAATACCGGCATTTGCTACAAAACTATCGAGAGTACCTATTTGATCAATTTGCTTAAATAATCGAACAATATCCTCCTCTTTTGAGCAGTCGGCTTGTATGGCAAGCGCTTGCCCCCCCGCAGAGATAATTTTTTTTACGACATGATTTGCATCATCTGCCTGTTTTGCAAAATTGACTATCACCAAATAGTTTTCTTTGGCAGCGCCAAGTGCTATTTCCGCTCCGATACCACGGCTAGCGCCAGTGACGAGCATTATTTTATTTTGCAAGATATCTCCGATCTACGTAGCATGAATTTACCTCTATATTAAATCATCTACACCAATGACTGAGGAATCTTTTGGAGATAAGCGTTGATATCTTGATTATTGTTTTGGAGTGCACGCATTAAATTCGAAATTGCGATTGAAAATTGATGTGGTGGAGCAGTATTTACGGCGTAACATTCTCTAATCAAATTTTTGGCATTAATCAATTTTGCCCCTCCCAAAATTTTATGAGTAATTTGTTCGTACTGATCTGAAAAATGTTCTTTTTGCATAGTCTTTAATTCTTGCAGGACTTCTTTTTGGTAGGTAACTATTGCGGATAAAACTTCAATTTGGCTTTGTGAACTTTCGCCAGTAAATTCAATCAATGAGTTCATTGACCAGCTAGATTGAGAGGGGCTTTTAGGTAAAGCTTCAATGGCATTTTTAAGGGTGATCAGTTGAATTGGTTTAACCAGTCGTAAAGCCACATCTGTTGACTTACTAAGGAGATTTTCTTCAATTTGAGTATTGCCTGTGAGAATAATGATCGGCAAATCGGGTTTTATTTCCCGGATCAGACTGGCGAGTTCACTTCCACGGATATTTGGCATGAGTTCATCGGTGATGACTAAGTCAAAATCAACTCGCTTTATTTCTTCAAGCGCTTCTAAGCCATCGCATGCTGATGATGCGATACAGCCGATTTGTTGTAGTTGTTTTACAAGTACTTCTCGGCATACGGAGTAGTCATCTACAACGAGTACATAGCGAATTGAGGAATTAAGCGGGAACGTTGGGGGTTGTAATTTCGAGTTAAACCGTTCCGAGATGGGCGCTACCAGCGCAGATGATCTATTGCATACTAATTTAAAAGATGCTGTAGTACCTAAATGCTCTTGACTCACAAGTACTAATTGACTGCATAGAGAGGTTAACAGATCATTTGTAATGGTCAGTCCTAGACCAGACCCTGAAAGTTGTGTTTCTTGATTTGATTTTCCTTGTTCATAGGGTCGAAGAACCCGAGAGACTTCTTCTTGGGTCATGCCACAGCCGGTATCAGCTATGTGGATTTCGAGTAATTGCTCGGCATAGGTATCGGACAGAACAAAACAAGAAACTCGAATAGATCCATGTGGCGTAAATTTAATTGCATTACTAATTAAATTTTGCAAAATCTGCCTAAAGCGTTGACGATCGATCATCAAGCTTGGAGCAAGGCTTGGGTCAAGACAGACTTGTAATTGCGAATAGTGGGTCTGAGCCAGTCCGCTAAAACCAGTCACAACACAATTGATGAGATCTTTTAAGCAGGTTGGGGCATAAGAAGGTTGGCATTTACCTGCTTCTATCTTACTAATATCAAGCACTTGATTGAGGATTTCTAGGAGTGATTTAGAAGCGTGATTAGCACTTTGGATTAATTTTTTATTTTCTTTCTTGAGAGCAGTATCATGCAAAAGAAGCTCATGGATAGCCAAAATTGCTTGGATTGGATTTCTGATTTCATGGCTAATCGTTGCTAGAAAATGACTTTTTGCTTGGTTTGCTTCAACTGCTTTGAGTTTGGTGTGGGTTAGTCTATCGAAATTTTCAATAGAGCATAAATAAGATGCCCGAGCTTTCAGGGCGAAGAGTGTTATGCCTAACAAGTAAATCAGCAAGCATAGAATGATTCCAAGAAGCCAAGAGCTAAGGGCAGTACTTTGCAAGTAAAAAAAGCCATTTTCTGGAATATAAAAAAAATACGCGGCGACCAAAAAGTAGCCAAAAATAATTAGTAGGTAGGCAGGATTAGTCCCTAAAAATTGAGATCGCATGAATAAATTTAGTTATCACAAACTTTATTTTGTTTACAAAAATTGATTAAATCTGCAATATTATTTACGCCGATTTTGTCATAGAGCCTACTTTTATACGTTGCAACAGTTTTATTACTAATATGCAGGTGTTGAGATATTTCATGATTACCAAAACCTTTCCCAAGAAATTTAAGAACTTGGAATTCGCGATCGGAGATTGAATTCAGTTTTGTGTTATCGCAGGTATCTGCCAGACCATTGGGTGTGATTGAAAAGAACGAATACCCTTGAGATACGGCTACTGCTGCAGCATGAATAATTTTTCCAGATGCAGATTTATTTAAATAACCATGTGCGCCTAAAGAGCGAACTCTGCCACCATACACTTTTTCTTCTAGGCTTGATAGGATCAATAATTTCAAATTAGGAAGAGATAATTTCAATCGACGAATTAGATCAAAACCATCCGTATGTGGCATATCAAGATCTAAAATCATCATGTCTGGCCGCACATCTTTAGCAATTGCAAGGCAAGATTTACCATCGTGAGCGACATCAATGACCTCAAAGCCAAGTTGATGGTGTAGAAGACTTTTTAAAGCAAGGACCATAGCGGGATGGTCATCAACAATCATTAATCGAGTGAACATGTTGGATTTCTTGGATGAGGTCCACGGCTAAAGTTCGTGGATGAAGTTATAGAAGAAAACTGGCTATGTTTTATTTTTAGAATTTGGTGTTTAGTAACTGCTGGCATAAGAAAAGATCCGTAAGTAAAAGTAATAGAGTTATTTTTAGCAAAATTGAAATCATGAACTAAAGAAATACCCCCGCTGTAAGTATGGAAATGTCGCGAAGAGCTTAAGTTCATTATTTGGTCCATGAGTTGTTTTTTTTCATGCGACATTGCGGCTGCTCGAAGGAGCCCAGTAGATAGATGTACGCCTTGAATTAGGTTGTCATTTAGCCAATGAAGCTCATCCTCTTCGCCAGTAAAATCAATTATTTCTAAAATTACACCGAGACGATAAAATTGTTCCAAGATCGGTGAAAGAACTACTTGATCAACAGCTGTAATTTGCAATAATGGCATTCGGATTAGCCCAATTGGTAGTGCGGATTGTGTAATTTGATTGACTAGCTTGGTCACGAGATTACTTGATAAAAGATGTGTTGACCGGATTGGTAAAAGACTTGGGATAGACCTGCCTTGGGTTAGCCAGTAATTTATATTCATGAGTCCAGTATGAAACTGACAGGCATAATTCTCTTGGGTAACTTCAAGTAAGTTTTGGTTAAGTACACCCATGAAGAAAGTATTTTCTGTAAAGAAAATTGGTTCCAAATTAATTTCCTGAAGAGGAAATTCACCTTGATTAGAATGTGCTTGTTTGACAACTTCTTTTTGATCAAGCCAGTTTTTAATTACATCATAGAATTTTTTTGTAGTGTTCATCTCGACCTTTTAGTTGCCGTTACTTTAGATATTTGAGTCTATAACGCATTAAAGCTAATAAATAGAGGCTTTCATTGAATTTGGTGTAAGAAGGTTCCTACAATTTCTGATGATTTAGAGTATGTTTTTTTGACTGATTATGATCGGGGTCAGCATGTAGGTTAGATATTGATAGTATTTGTTAAAGACGAAAGGAATATTAGATGTGTGCAGCTTCAGTAGCTATAGTTGGCGCAGGGATTGCAGGCTTAGCTTGCGCAAAAGAATTACAAACTGCTGGATTATCAGTGCAGGTATTTGAAAAATCGCGTGGTCTTGGTGGTCGTTCGGCGACGCGTTTTGCATCACTCAGCAAGTTTGATCATGGAGCTCAATTTTTTACTGCCCGCTCAAAAAATTTTTTAGATTGGGTAGATGCAGGTTTGCAAATGGGTTTGATTGCTTCATGGCAGCCGCGTTTGCGATATGAGAGAGAGGCGCCGCAATGGTATGTTGGTGTACCTGGAATGTCTAGTCTTGCTCGTGTTTTTCAATTGGATGAACTTGTGCAACGAGAAGCTTTAGTTCTGCAGATTGAGCGTATTGAGACACCTGGTCAAATGCCATGGCGACTCACTTATGAAAAGAATCAGCAGTTACAGGTAGCCACATTTGACTTCGTTATCTTAGCGATACCTGGTCCACAAGCCGCACAACTGCTTCAAAAATCTATAGCCAATCAACCTACTTTAGACGGTGCATTGACAGCGCTTTTACAAAAACTATCCTGCAAAACAATGTTGCCATGCTGGGCCATTTGGTTTGAGACAAATCGTGATTTACTGGGGGACACTAAATACGATGTGTGGCAGATACCTGAGGATTTGGAAAATAACCAGATTCGTTGGATTGCTAAAAATAACTCCAAGCCGTTTCGAGAAGACAAGTCTAGTTTAGATAGTTGGGTAGTACAAGCTAGTCCAGAGTGGTCGTTAGAGCATTTAGCAGAGGATCCCCTAGTAATTAAAAGGGAACTATTGAGTGCATTTGCCAAAGTGACTGGTTTAGAAATAGATTTACTTCGGCTGGAGCGAGAGTCTTTTATTCAGCGCTGGCGTTACGCTCGCGTGGTGCCCCAAGACCCCACAGCTGAAGTGAGTTACTACCTGGAGCATATTGGGCTTGGAGTTTGTGGGGACTATTTTTCCGCTAGTCGGATTGAGAACGCGTATTTAAGTGGGATTCATGTTACAAAACAATTGCTTAGTAATACTTAACATGTGTCGGTAGCAACTGAAGTTGAGACTCTACATTCTTTGAGAATCAGTTGCTTACGGAAAATCTCGCAAAAAATGTATTGCTCAAATCTGCTATCCAACATGAGATTTTTCTATTTTTTCTGCAAGCCAAGTCGTAATTTTTTATCCAAAAATTAGCCACAAAACTTCCCTGCCTTATTCGACGAGCTCTCGCGGGTAATAAGCCTGTTGTACAAATAGTTGATGCCAGATAAGCTAACTTTTTTACCATAACAGGTTCTAGGCGCGCACAAATAATCTTTGTTTAGCGTACTAAATTAGTGTAAAGTGGTGCATAAATAAAAAAAGCGAAACCACGGGTGACATGTAACAGGCGACGCGATCGCCGACCCGTTGAGTAGCACTCCATCATGAAAAATTACGCAATCCTTATAGATGGCGGTTTTATAAAGAGAAAACTTTCTAAAGGACCAAAATCCCCAATGCAAGCTTCTGATATTCAGAACTTTGTTGATAGTATTAAAAATCATGAATTACTTCTCGGCTCTAATCTCTATAGAATTTATTATTACGATTCGCAGCCTCTTAAAAACTCAGAAAAGAATCCTTTAAGCCAAGAAATATTAGATTTCGGGTCTCATCCTGTAGTCCAATCTGCAGAAGCATTATTCAAAGGTTTAAGTAATATTCCTTTTCTCGCTCTGCGTATAGGTGAGCTAAGTTTCAATGGTTGGGATCTTAAACCAAGGCTTCTTAAAACGCCAAGTCAAAGTCTTACAATTACCCCTGCCGATTTAAGACCTAGCATTACGCAAAAAGGCGTAGATATGCGAATTGGAATGGATATGGCAGCTTTGTCTTTAAAGAAACAAGTAGATATCATTGTTCTCGCAACTGGTGACAGCGATTTCGTGCCAGCAATGAAGTTTGTACGAAGAGAAGGAACTAACCTATTCCTCGCTAAACTTGGTCATAAAGTTAAAGAATCGATGATTTTGCATTCAGATTACTTGTTGAATTAATGGGGGTATCCCTAATACGAGATTGTTTTTGGAGTAATGTGAGCTAGCCCTAAAGGACCGAGTAGTTCACAAATGGTCTCTTGAACGCCCAAAGTTGTAGAAACGAGCATAACGCGGATTTTTTTTGCAAGGGGAATGAATGTGAACGGGTCAATCTGTTGTTACGCTCAATCAAGACATCATCAAAGTCGTATAGTGGTGCATTCATAAACTCAACTAATGACTTGAACGCCGTCAATTCATTTGCCGCATTCATATTTTCAGTGCTTAGAGGTTTTTAAGGTATGAATAGAGGTGTCGCCTGTTAATTGAGTCGAGATAGTATTTCAATATAAATCATTAGGTTATGTCATATAACGTAATGGATAAATTTATTAAATCTGTAACTCCCTTTAAGATTTTTTCGCATTTTTGTAAAGTGGATTGACCTCACTTGCAAATTCATCAAAGACCATATATACTCCTGTTAGCAATCATTACAGTAGAGTGCTAACAGGCTTTACTGTAATGATTCAGCAGGCCAATTAGTAATTTCAAGTATTTGATTTTATTGGTTTTTATTTAATTTTTTAAGGAGATTGCATGAAGCTACGTCCCTTGCATGATCGCGTGATCATCAAACGTTTGGATAGTGAAACAAAAACCGCATCTGGAATTTTTATTCCGGATAATGCTGCAGAAAAGCCTGATCAAGGTGAAATTCTCGCAGTTGGTCCTGGTAAGCGTGACGACAATGGCAAAAACATTGTCTTAGACGTCAAGGTTGGCGATCGCGTGTTATTTGGTAAGTACTCTGGTCAAACTGTCAAAGTTGACAGTGAAGAATTGCTTGTGATGCGTGAAGAAGACATCATGGCTGTTGTTCAAAAATAAGCTCAATCATCTGTAGAAAGGAATTCACATGGCAGCAAAAGACGTAATATTCGGAGATTCAGCACGTGCACGCATGGTTGAAGGGGTAAATATCCTTGCCAATGCTGTAAAAGTAACTCTAGGACCAAAAGGTCGTAATGTGGTTTTAGAGCGTTCTTTTGGCGGACCAATGGTCACTAAAGACGGTGTAACAGTTGCAAAAGAAATCGAACTCAAAGATAAGTTGCAAAATATGGGCGCACAAATGGTTAAAGAGGTTGCCTCTAAGACTGCTGACGATGCTGGTGACGGAACGACTACAGCCACAGTTCTAGCACAGTCTATTGTGCGTGAAGGTATGAAATTTGTTGTAGCAGGTCATAACCCAATGGATTTAAAGCGTGGGATTGATAAAGCTGTTACTGCGGCTTTAGCAGAAATTTCAAAGCTCAGCAAACCATGCACTACCACTAAAGAAATCGCTCAAGTTGGTTCAATTTCTGCGAATAGCGACACAAGTATTGGTGACCGTATTGCAGAAGCAATGGAGCGTGTTGGTAAAGAGGGTGTAATTACAGTGGAAGATGGTAAGTCTTTAGAAGATGAGTTAGAAGTGGTTGAAGGAATGCAGTTTGACCGCGGATATTTATCACCATACTTTATTAATAACCCTGAAAAACAAGTAGTTATTATGGAAAATCCATATATCCTCTTGTTTGACAAAAAAATAAGCAATATCCGTGACTTGTTACCAGTTTTGGAGCAAGTTGCCAAGTCAAGTCGCCCGCTATTAATTATTGCTGAAGATGTCGAAGGCGAAGCCTTAGCAACTTTAGTTGTGAATAATATCCGTGGCATTTTGAAAACTTGTGCTGTCAAGGCTCCAGGTTTTGGTGACCGTCGTAAAGCAATGTTAGAAGATATTGCCATTTTGACTAAAGGACAAGTTATTGCCGAAGAAGTTGGCTTAACTTTAGAAAAAGTGACTTTGGATGACCTTGGACAGGCTAAGCGTGTTGAAATCGGTAAAGAAAATACGATCATTATTGACGGTGCTGGCGATGAAAAGTTAATCGAGTCACGCGTTAAGCAGATTCGTGCACAAATCGAAGAAGCTACCAGTGATTATGATCGTGAAAAATTACAAGAGCGCGTTGCTAAATTAGCAGGCGGTGTTGCAGTTATTCGTGTTGGTGCAGCAACAGAAGTAGAAATGAAAGAAAAGAAAGCACGCGTGGATGACGCTTTACATGCAACTCGCGCTGCTGTGGAAGAAGGAATTGTTCCTGGCGGTGGAGTTGCTCTGGTGCGCGCTAAACAGGCCATCCTCAAATTGAAAGGCGATAATGCTGATCAAAATGCAGGTATTGGTATTGTGTTACGTGCCATGGAGGAGCCACTACGTGTAATCGTTTCAAATGCAGGTGATGAAGCAAGTGTTGTGATTAACAACGTTGCCTCAGGAACAGGTAATTACGGTTATAACGCGGCAACTGGCGAGTATGGCGACTTGGTGCAACAAGGTGTTATCGATCCTGCAAAAGTAACGAAGACAGCTCTAGTGAACGCTGCCTCAGTTGCTGGCTTATTGTTAACTACTGATGCTGCAATTGCTGAGTCTCCAAAAGATGACAGTGGCCCATCAATGCCAGGCGGTATGGGTGATATGGGTGGTATGGGTGGTATGGGCGGTATGATGTAATTAGCGCTTCGCTAAGCTTAAAAGGCACCTTCGGGTGCCTTTTTTAATAGTAAATTTCTAGGTAATTTTTATCAATAACCGAGGGTGTCGGGGGTATCAGATATTTTGTGTAGGTGCCACGGCCAATGCCTGACTCAATACTTCTTGACCATTTTTCCGCATCCTGTTTGGTATGAAATGATTTAGTGATGGTCGGTATAACTTTACGGTTAATACGAGCCTGCCAAACTCCACGTCTGTTACGAATCGATGCCATATTCAGTTGGACAGGAATTGGACACAGATGCTTACAAAAATCTAGAAAGCCTTATGAATTAGGGCTGTATGAGAATCACTCCACTGCCTTGACCATATCCTCAATCACTTTCTTTGCATCACCAAAGACCATCATTGTTTTATCCATATAGAAGAGGTCATTATCAAGGCCAGCATAACCAGAAGCCATGGAACGTTTATTGACAATCACTGTTTTAGCTTTATATGCTTCCAAAATAGGCATACCAAAAATTGGGCTGCCAGGTGTTCTTGCTGCAGGGTTTACCACGTCATTAGCACCCAAAATTAAGACCACATCAGCTTGAGCAAACTCACCGTTAATATCTTCCATTTCAAAAACCTGATCATAAGGAACTTCGGCCTCTGCTAGGAGAACGTTCATATGGCCTGGCATTCTTCCCGCGACTGGATGAATCGCATATTTCACAATGACACCTTTATGAATCAGTTTTTCAGTTAATTCTTTTAAAGCGTGTTGGGCTCTAGCGACTGCTAAGCCGTAGCCAGGAATAATAATCAGTGTTTCGGCATTCCCCATTAAAAAGGCTGCGTCATCAGATGAGCCACTCTTGACTGGTCGTTGCGCTTGGGATCCTGTTCCCTGATCAGTTACCGCGTCACCCCCAAAGCCACCGAGAATGACATTAAAAAATGAGCGGTTCATCGCCTTACACATGATGTAAGAAAGGATCGCTCCGGAAGATCCAACGAGTGAGCCGGCTACGATCAACATCGAGTTATTCAGTGAGAACCCAATACCAGCAGCCGCCCAGCCCGAATAGGAGTTGAGCATAGAAACAACTACCGGCATATCTGCACCACCGATTGGAATGATGATGAGAACACCAAGAACAAAGGCAATGGCCAACATGATTAAAAAGGGTGTCCAAGCGGCGCTTGCTCCAGAGTCAAAGGCAAATATAATTCCACAGCCAATCATGACCAGAGCCAAAATCAAATTCAGGGGATGTTGACCAGAAAATGTGACTGGTGCTCCTTGGAAAAGCCGGAATTTATACTTACCCGAGAGCTTACCAAAGGCAATGACAGAACCTGAGAAGGTAATTGCACCAATAAATGTGCCAATGAATAACTCAATACGATTCCCAATCGGCAGTGGAACTGGAATATTGAATGCTTCTGGTTCAGAGACGGCGGCAATTGCAATACATACTGCAGCAAGGCCGATCATGCTGTGCATAAATGCTACTAGCTCAGGCATCTTCGTCATTTCTACACGCTTAGCCATTACTGCGCCGATACCGCCACCTACAACTAGTCCACCCAAAACATACATTAAGCCACTAGTTAGAGAGGTGTTCGCTAGTTTACTGATGAGTCCGACCGTAGTTAAAACTGCAATAGCCATACCGATCATCCCAAATAAATTACCGCGAATCGAGGTAGTCGGATGCGATAAGCCTTTAAGTGCCTGAATAAAACAAATCGAGGCGACTAGATATAAAAGAGTAATCAAATCCATACTCATGCTGATTCTCCCTTAGTTACTTTTTTTTCTTTTTTCTTAAACATTTCGAGCATACGTTTTGTTACTAAGAAGCCACCAAATATATTTACTGCTGCCAAAGCCACAGCCAGAGTGCCCATTACTTTGCCAACTGGGCCGACTGTTAAAGCTGCTGCAAGCATCGCGCCCACCACAATAATTGCAGAGATTGCATTAGTAACCGCCATTAATGGCGTATGCAGTGCTGGGGTGACTGTCCAAACAACGTGATAGCCTACATAGATGGCTAGGACAAAGATAATGAGGTTATAAACTCCGGAGCTAATTTCCATAATGATCCTAATTAATTGTTAATTCGAATGACTTGGCCGTTTTGGCACATTAAGCATGCTGTGACAATATCATCATCACTTGGGATGGCTAAGGTGGCCTCTTTTGTTACTATTAATTTCAAGAAATCCAGAACATTTCTAGCGTATAGTGCAGACGCGTCGGCAGCAACTTCTGCAGGCAGATTACTCAGACCAATTAGAGTAACGCCATGTTTAATGACAATTTGATCAGCTTCAGTTAAAGGGCAGTTTCCAGAACCATTTTCACCTTTACCAGCTGCTAGGTCGACAATGACTGAACCTGGTTTCATGGCTTGCACCGTTTCTGCGGCTAAAAGCATGGGAGCTTTTCTGCCGGGGATAAGGGCAGTTGTAATAACGATATCTGCTTGTTTTGCCCGTTCAGCCACCAAAATCGCTTGTCTTTGCATCCAGGACGCTGGCATGGGGCGGGCATAACCACCAACACCTTTTGCAATTTCTTTTTCCTCTTCTGTTTCAAAAGGCACATCCACAAACTTGGCCCCAAGCGATTCAATTTGTTCTTTTGCGGCGGGCCTCACATCAGAGGCTTCAATTACAGCCCCTAGGCGCTTCGCTGTAGCAATCGCTTGTAACCCAGCAACACCAGCACCTAAAATTAAAACCCGAGCTGCTTTTACAGTACCGGCAGCGGTCATGAGCATAGGCATAAATCGCTGATAGGTATTAGCAGCGAGCATAACGGCTTTATAACCAGCGATATTAGCTTGTGAGGAGAGCACATCCATGCTCTGAGCCCGCGTTGTTCGAGGCGCTGCTTCAAGTGCAAAGGCGGTAATTTGTTTTCCTGCCATAGCGTTAATGGTTGCTGAATCGAATGGATCAAGCATACCGATGAGGACTGTTCCTGGTCGCATTTGGTTTAATTCATCATCTGACGGAGCGCGAACCTTCAAGACGATGTCACAGTTAAATACCTCAGTAGCAGAGCCAATAGTGGCTCCAGCGGCAGTAAATGCCTCATCAATAATGCTGGCCTTAACCCCCGCATGGCTTTGGATGATCAAGCTATGACCGGCCGTGATGAGCTTTTTGACAGTCTCAGGAGTCGCTGCGACACGAGACTCTCCTGATTTGGTTTCGAGTGGAATACCAATACGCATGCTTTTCCCCACATTAAATGTAATTACCCTATATTTTATGGGTAAATTGATTTTAGTAATAAAAATGCCATGTTAAACGTTCAATCATACAATATTAGAATGTTAAAAGATATCGCAAGTGCCCTATGTCTTAATGAGCATCAGTTGGTAAAGCCTCCACAAAGAGTTGTAATAGGGATGTCTGGCGGGGTTGACTCCTCTGTTGCCGCTTGGATCTTAAAAGAGCAAGGCTTTGAGGTAGTTGGTCTTTTTATGAAAAACTGGGAAGATGATGACGATTCCGAGTATTGCTCCACTAGGCAGGATTGGATTGATGTAGTTGCGGTAGCAGATATTTTAGGTATTGAGGTAGAGATAGTCAATTTCGCTAAAGAATATAAAGATCGTGTGTTTGAAGATTTTTTAAGAGAGTACTCTGCTGGGCGCACACCCAACCCAGATGTTCTTTGTAATGCTGAGATTAAGTTTAAGGCTTTTTTAGATCATGCAATGCGTTTGGGTGCGAGTGCAATTGCAACTGGGCACTATGCACGCGTTCAACATAGGGTCAGTGGCTACGAGTTATTAAAGGCGACTGATTTAACCAAAGATCAAAGTTATTTTTTGCATCGTTTAAATCAACAGCAATTAAGTCGGGTTCTTTTTCCTTTAGGTAATTTGCCCAAAACCAAAGTCCGGGAGACTGCCGAAAATTTACATTTACCGAATGCTAAAAAGAAGGATTCAACGGGTATTTGTTTTATTGGTGAGAGACCTTTTAGGGAGTTTTTGCAAAAATATTTACCGAGCCAACCAGGTCCGATTAAGACCGCAAATGGTCAGGTGCTTGGACAGCATATTGGTTTAGCGTTTTACACGTTGGGGCAGCGTAAGGGAATCGGGATTGGGGGGAGACAGACCGGTTCTGGAGATCCTTGGTTTGTTGCCGCTAAAGATTTAGTTGCCAATAGTTTATTGGTAGTGCAGGGTCATGAGCATCCTTTTTTAGAGTCGGCAACTTTGCATGCACAGGATGCTAGTTGGGTTTCAGGAAAGCCACCAGTAGTGAGTGACCACTATTGCGCTAAGACCCGCTACCGTCAGGGTGACGCATTATGCTCTCTAAAATTTCTAGAAGACCCGTCAAATCAAAACAGTTTTGACCTGGTTTTTTCAAAGAAGCAGTGGGCGGTAACGCCTGGTCAGTCTGCTGTCTTATACGATGGGGATATCTGTTTGGGGGGCGGGATTATTTATTCGAGTGCGCACACTTAGTGGTTTTCCGGTGGGTTTTGAGGATGCAACCTAGACCCACTGGAAAGTTGATTAAGCTGGAAATGCGGTCTCGATAAAAGAAGACCTTGTTTGGAGTTTATTCACCAAATCAGCTAAGTTCGGATAGTCTTGGCCCCATGTGATTTCTGGGAATCGAAACCTGAGGTATTCTAAAGCTGTACCGACGGCGATATCTGACAGGCCGAAGTGATTATCAAAGCACCATGGATTTTTACCAAGGCCATCGGACATGGCTTGCAAGCCTGCAGCGACTTTTTGCATTTGTCGATCTACCCAAGCTTGACAAAGTTGCCCGTCACGGGGTCCCCAAGTTTTTTCAAGGCGCACCAAGATTGCTGCGTCCAAAACTCCATCTGCAAGGGCCTCCCAAGTCTTGACAGCGGCTTTTTCTTTACCAGTAGAGGGAATTAATCGACCTACTGGACTCAGGGTATCGGCATATTCCACGATAACGCGCGAATCAAACATAGCTCCGCCATCTTCCATAATCAATGCTGGTACTTTACCGAGTGGGTTAACACCGGGTAATTGGCTATCAGCAGACCACACGGGATCAATAATTAGCTCAACATCAATTTTCTTTTCTAAAAAAGCAATCCGAGCTTTGCGCACATAGGGGCTAGTAAGGGAACCAATTAATTTCATGAAGCAATCCTTGAATAAATAATGTGTTTGTATCGATTACGAATAAAATAGCAGAATCTAAAACAATAAATTAAAACTGTGCCCACGACATTATCCACCCTTAATGCACTTTCACCAATAGATGGCAGATATGCTTCTAAAACAGATGACTTGAGGCCATGGCTATCTGAAGCAGCATTTATGCGTCAACGGGTCAAAGTCGAAGTCCATTGGCTGATTGCATTAGCCCATTCGAAATTGCCGCAAATGCCAAGTTTTGATCAAACCTCTGAAGCGTATTTATTGCAGTTAGTAGAGCAGTTTTCAGAGCAAGATGCCAAGCGTATTAAAGAGATAGAGGCGGTAACTAATCACGATGTAAAGGCTGTAGAGTATTGGTTAAAAGAGCAGGTAAAAGGGCAAGACCAGTTAGAGAAAGCGAGTGAATTTATTCACTTTGCCTGTACCTCAGAGGATATCAATAACACTTCCCATGGCATGATGTTAAATGGGTCTGTACATCATGTAATGCTTCCAAAATTAGAAGCTTTGTTGGACTGTTTAGTCAATCTTGCGATCGACAATGCCGCTATCCCGATGATGTCTCGGACCCATGGCCAGCCAGCATCTCCGACCACACTTGGTAAAGAAATGGCAAATATTGCTAAACGTCTTGAGCGTAGCATTGAGCAAATACGTGGGATCCAGATGTTTGGGAAAATGAATGGTGCGGTCGGTAATTACAATGCCCACGTTGCTGCATATCCGGATTTTGATTGGGAGTCATTTTGTCGTGCAGTTGTAGAAGATCGCTTAGGTTTGGTTTTTAACCCATACACAATACAAATCGAGCCACATGATGCGATGGCAGAATTGTTTGATGCCTTCGCACGAGCAAATACGATTTTACTCGATATGAATAGAGATATTTGGGGTTATATTTCTTTAGGATACTTTAAGCAGAAAACGAAAGATGGTGAAATTGGTTCATCGACTATGCCACATAAAGTGAATCCGATTGATTTTGAGAACTCAGAGGGCAATCTAGGTTTAGCCAATGCCTTACTGAGGCATTTATCGGACAAATTGCCAATTTCTCGTTGGCAGCGCGATTTAACAGATTCAACAGTTCTCAGAAATCTCGGCACAGCTTTTGGACATACGCTGATTGCTTATGATAGTGCGATCCGTGGCTTGCTCAAGTTAGAAACAAACCCAAGTCGTATAGCTGAAGATTTAGATCAAAGCTGGGAGGTTTTGGCCGAGCCGATTCAGACTGTGATGAGAAGATTTGGAGTGCCCAATCCGTATGAGCAGTTAAAGACATTAACGCGCGGAAAAAATATTACTAAAGAAGACTTACAAACTTTCATTCATCAGTTAGATATTCCCCAAGACGCTAGGGACCGATTACTGGCAATGACACCGAGTAATTACTTAGGTAAGGCAATTGAATTGTCACTTCGACTAAAAAATCAGACTCGGAAGTAGTCGGCCATATTGATTACTTGGCAAACGTAAATAATGCCATACATGCAATCTTTACCACGGAAGTTGATGATGATTATTTATCAGTGCGCGTGGCATCTGATTGCGCCTTTCGCCTTAATTCGATTATGGTTAAAGGGTAGAAAAGAGCCAAACTACCGCCAAAATATCTCTGAGCGTTTTGGTTTTTATCCTAAAGTCATTGCATTCCAAGACCCTATTTGGTTGCACGCCGTATCTGTTGGAGAGACGCGCGCTGCGACTCCTTTTATTCTGAAGTTATTAGAACAAGGTCAGAGAGTTTTATTGACGCATATGACACCGACTGGTCGAAAACTCGGGAGTGAAATCTTTCAAGACGCAATTGCCGCAAAGCAACTCATGCAGGTTTATTTACCTTATGATTTTTGTTGGCCGGTTGGTCGATTCTATCGATATTTTAGGCCGCGAATTGGTTTATTGATGGAAACAGAAGTTTGGCCCTATTTAATTTTATTCGCTAAACAACAAAAAATACCAATTTATTTAATCAACGGACGACTCTCCGAGCGAAGTGCGCGTCGATTTGCGCACTTCGAAGGATTCAGTCGAGACGTATTTCAATCTTTTACTGAAATCTTGGCACAAACCCCAGGGGATGCGAAAAGATATCAAGCCTTTACAAAAAAACCAGTTCGAATTACTGGTAACTTGAAGTTTGATGTGCATTTGGACAGGAATTTAGTGCAATTAGGTGCTGTCTGGAAAAAGAGCCACTGGCCAAACCGCGTAACTATTTGTGCTGCTAGCACGAGAGATGGTGAGGAAAGCCTGATTTTAAAAGCTTGGCAACAAGTAGATAAAACTCAAAATCCCTTATTAATGATTGTTCCAAGGCATATGCAACGACTTGATGAGGTTGTTGCAAGTTTGCAATCTCAGCAGTTGCGCTATGAACTACGCTCACAGCTTCACCGGGCTAGAATCATCGATGTGGATGTGCTCATTGGTGACACAATGGGCGAGATGGCTGCTTATTTAGAATCTAGTGATGTGGTTGTTATGGGCGGAACGCTGCAAGGTACTGGAGGACAAAACTTAATAGAGCCATGCTCCTTAGGTAAGCCAGTAATACTAGGACCATCCACATACAATTTTGCCCAAGTAAGTCATGACGCTTTGCAACTTGGCGCTGCGCTTAGTTTAGGATTAGATCCAGATGTACCTGAAAATATATTGACAGATCAATTAGCGCAATATTTAAATCAACTCATTGCAGAGCCTGAAAAAAGGTTGAGTATGTCTATTCAAGGGCTTCAATTTTCCAAAGATCATCAAGGTGCGACTCGGCAAACTTTAGAAATTTTAGGTCTCTAAAAAAAAGTGCGTATTTCATTTGCCAGGATATCTGGAATTTCCTCGGGGATATAGTGTCCTGAGGGGAGGTGGTGACCGGTAACCTCTTGAAAAACTTCCTGCCAGTCACTAATTGGGTTAAAGCAGCGATGTACGACGCCCTTTTCTCCCCAAAGAGCGCAAATTGGCATCGCTAATTTTTTGCCTAGGTCTCGAAACTCTTGATCATGGATTAAATCAATCGTGCTAGCTGCTCTGTAATCCTCGCACATAGCATGCAAGCATGCTGGGTCTTTCATCCAGTAGACATATTCTTTAAAAGCTTCTGGACTAAAGGGATTTTGAATACCCGCTTTTGCCCCCATCATTTTGGGCAATAAAAAGTCGACCTGATTGCCAATTAATGTCTCTGGTATGGGTGTCGGTTGTATTAAAAAAAACCAGTGCCAATAGGCTGTGGCAAACTGCTGGGTTGTGTTTGCATACATTTTCCAGGTAGGGGAGATATCTAGCACCATTAATTTTCGAATGGCACTGGGATAATCGGTAGCGAGGCGGTGAGCGACTCTACCGCCTCGGTCGTGGCCTACTAGATCGAAAGTGCGATGACCTAGCGAGTGCATTAATTCAAGCATATCGCGCGCCATTTCGCGTTTGGAGTAATTCGCATGATCGGGCAGGCCTTTTGGTTTGGAAGAGAAGCCATAACCGCGTAAATCGGGGGTAATACAGGTAAATTGACTTTTAAGTAATTGCACAGTTGGCTCCCAGATTTTTTTGGTTTGGGGAAAGCCATGTAAGAGTAGCAGTGGGGGTCCAACGCCTTCTTGAAGATAGGCTATTTCAATTGGTCCATGAGTTGCATGATATTTAAAAATGGCATAGCGCATGGTGGGGTTACTTTCAGTAAAATGGATTATCCAATTGTTTTTAAACAAATGTTCTCGAAAAAATAGGTACTGCTTGATGCCAGATAACTTGATTCACGAAATCGCGCTTTTATCCCCAAGTGATTTATCACGCATCATTGAAATGGCTTGGGAGGATCGTACGCCATTTGAAGCCATTTCTCAACAGTATGGATTATCTGAGGCAAATGTCATTGCGTTGATGCGAAAAAATCTGCAAGAGAGCTCATTCAAGATGTGGCGTAAACGAGTGACTGGTCGAGTTACAAAACACCGTCAATTAAGAGATCCAACAATTGATCGTGCTTACTGTTCTAGTCAATACAAATTCAAGTCTTAAACTTTAGCTCCAAAATTAGGATCTGCATCACGGGATAAAGCATCTTCTTTTTTCGGCTCTACTTTAATTAAATCCTCTCGTTTGACCCCAAGCCACATTGCTATAGCAGCAGCCACGAAAACGGAAGAGTAAATTCCAAACAAAATACCAATAGTCAGGGCAATGGCGAAATAATGGAGTGAAGCGCCACCAAAGATGAGCATCGCAAGGACCATCATTTCGGTACTACCGTGCGTAATAATTGTTCGGCTGATCGTACCGGTAATAGCACTATCAATAATATCAGGGGTATCTAATTTTCTATACCTACGAAAGTTCTCTCGGATTCGATCAAAAATAACGACCGACTCGTTGACCGAGTAGCCTAAGACGGCTAGAACTGCAGCTAGAACTGAGAGAGAGAACTCCCATTCAAAAAAGGCAAAAAACCCCAGAATAATAATGACGTCATGTAAATTAGCAATAATCCCTGCGAGCGCAAATTTCCATTCAAACCGAATGGAAAGATAGACCATAATCCCAATAATTACAAAAATGAGTGCTTTAATGCCGCCATAAAGCAGTTCTTCACCGACTTGGGGCCCCACAAATTCAACGCGCTGCAAGCTTGCACTGGGGTCAAGTTTAGACAATTCTTGCATGAGTGACTGGCTCTGCTGTGCCGAACTCATCAAGGAGCCATCGGGATTTTTAATCAGTGGTAGTCGAACCATGACATCTTTTGAACTGCCAAAATTTTGCACATTGACATCGGTATAGCCTAGTTTAGAAATGGCACTCCGAATTGGTTCTAATTCAGTTGTTTGGGAATATTTCACTTCGAGGACCGTGCCGCCAGTAAATTCAATAGAAAGATGTAGTCCCTTATAAGCAAGAAAAAAGACTGCCGCTAAAAAGGTAATTAGCGAAATCGCATTCAATACGAGTGCATAACGCATGAAGGGAATATCTTGACGAATTCGGAAAAATTCCATGTTCTAACCTATAGAAATTGATTGCAATTTTTTCTGACGGCCGTACCACAAATTGACTAGGCCGCGAGAGAAGAAGACTGCTGAGAACATGGAGGTCAGGATACCCAGACAATGCACGATTGCAAAGCCTTTGATTGGGCCTGAGCCAAAAGCAAGTAGAGCTAGTCCAGCAATCAAGGTCGTGACATTAGAGTCTAAAATGGTTGCCCAAGCCTTATCAAAGCCGATTGAAATTGCCGTTTGCGGTGACGCCCCAGCACGCAATTCCTCCCGGATACGTTCATTGATTAAGACATTGGAGTCAATCGCCATTCCTAAAGCAAGAGCCATCGCTGCAATACCGGGAAGGCTAAGCGTTGCTTGTAGCATTGAAAGAACAGAAATCAGAAGAAGAAGATTGACGGCTAGTGCAACGACCGAGAATAAGCCAAAAATCATGTAGTACACCAACATAAAGATGGCAATACCAAGAAAGCCATAAACAAGGGATTTAAAACCTTTTTCGATATTTTCAGCCCCAAGGCTTGGTCCAATGGTTCTTTCCTCGATAATCTCCATGGGAGCGGCTAGGGAGCCAGCACGCAGTAAAAGTGCGAGATCATTAGCACTTTGCGTTGTTGGTTGTCCGGTAATCTGGAATTTTGTGCCAAACTCCCCTTGGATTGTTGCAATAGTTAATACCTCACCACGACCTTTTTCAAAGAGGATCATCCCCATGGGTTTTTGAAGATTTTCTCTGGTCATTTCTTGCATTGCTCGGCCGCCTGCTGCATCTAAAGTTAGGTTGACAGAGGGGCGCTGATTTTGATCAAAGCCTGCGCTGGCATCGATAATACGGTCACCAGTAATAATGACGGATTTTTTAAAAACGCCCTGGCGATCGCCAAAGCGAAAGGCATCCATACCTAGAGGAGGGGTTTCATTCAGTCCAATACTAGATTGCACTGGGTTGGCTAAGCGGGCCTCAAGAGTTGCAGTTCTACCTATAATATCTTTTGCTCGCGCTGTATCTTGGACGCCGGGTAATTGAACAACGATTCGGTCATTACCCTGTTTTTGGATGACTGGTTCTTTCACAGCTAATTCATTGACTCGCTTGTTCAGAGTCAGGATGTTTTGCTTCAGGGCGTTATCTTGAATGGCTTTACTTGCTTCAGGTTTTAATGTGCCGGTAATTAAAAAGTGATCTAATTTTTTCTCGGATTTGAGATTCATTTCACTCAAAGCATCTTTCAACGATTCGATTGCTTTATCAACATTGGTATCAGTACTCACCTTGATATTGAGTGTTTCGTTTAAACGTTCGATACTTTGATAACGAATGGATTTCTCTCGCAGTTTTGATCTGGCATCTGAAGCTAGGGCAGTAACTTTTTTCTCAACCGCACCTTTCATATCAACTTTGAGTAAGAAATAAACCCCACCACGAAGATCCAGACCTAAAGGCATGGACAAGGCATTGATGCTGAGCAGCCAGTTGGGGGTATTTGTTAATAAATTGAGAGCAATGATGTAATCTGGATTACTGAAGTCTGCATTAAGTTCTTTTTCCAGGAGGTCTTTAGCTTTTAATTGCGTATCGGTATCTTTAAATCGAATCTTGATAGTTCCGCTAGAACCTTGCGCCTCATAGAAACTTCCATTGCTGCTGATTTTGGCATTGGCTAGTGCGAGATCAGCCTTTTCTTGGGTATTTAAATCAATTTTTGAACTTGTTTTCGATCCAGCTATTTGAATGGCTGGAACTTCACCAAATAGATTTGGAATAGAGTAAACAACTCCAATTAAGAGAGCTACAGCAATAACGAGATATTTCCAGAGAGGGTAGCGGTTCATGCAAACTCTTAAATAGATTTCAAGGTGTCTTTAGGAAGAACAGCTGCAATCGCAGATTTTTGCATTTTGACTTGGAGGTTTGGAGCTAATTCAAGAGTTACATACTGGTCTTTTAACTCGACAACGCGACCAAGCATGCCGCTGACAGTTGAAACCTCATCGCCTTTCGCGACTGACTCAAGCATTGCTTTCAGTTCTTTTTGACGTTTCATTTGTGGGCGAATCATGACGAACCATAAGACACCAAACATACCAACCATCATGATGATTGAAGATAGTCCACTATCTGCGCCACCACCACCAAATTGTGCGTAAGCATTATTAATCCACATATTTTTCCTCTATTCAATGAAGTTAATCGATAACCGACTATTTTGATGCAAATTACAAATTCTGTTGATTTTAACGGACTTATGCAAACTTACCTAAGAACTCTGTCTTTAGGGTTCTTGAACACCAACTGCCCGGTCATGATGAAACTGTTTTACAAACGGTCCAAAGGCTTGTTTCTCTAGAGATTCTCGGATTTCAGTCATTAAATTGAGATAGTAATGGATATTGTGAATTGTGTTTAGTTGTGCGCCTAAAATTTCATTGACTTTTTGTAAATGGTGTAGATAAGCACGACTAAAATTTTTACAGGTATAGCAAGAGCATGTCCCATCGAGGGGTTTTAGATCGTTTTTAAAAGTAGCATTACGAAGTTTTAAATCGCCAAAACGCGTAAATAACCAACCATTTCTAGCGTTGCGAGTTGGCATTACGCAATCAAACATATCGATGCCTTGTGACACACTGAATACGAGATCTTCCGGAGTGCCAACGCCCATTAAGTAGCGGGGCTGATGGCTTGGTAGTTGATGACCAATATGACGTAAGATTCGTTCAAAATCCGGTTTTGGCTCTCCGACAGATAAGCCACCAATGGCTACACCATCAAAACCTTGCGCCATGATTCCAGCGAGCGAATGCTCACGTAAATGTTCAAACATACCTCCTTGAACGATTCCAAATAGGGCATTCCCGGTATTTAGTTCACGAAAGCGCTTTATGCTTCGCTCGCCCCATCGAAGGGATAATTCTAAAGAAACCCTAGCCGATTTTTCATCCGTGGGAATCTGCTTGATTTCATAGGGCGTACACTCGTCAAATTGCATTGCTACATCGCTATTGAGTACGGCTTGAATTTCCATGGAGACTTCGGGCGACATAAAAAGTCGGTCACCATTGATCGGAGAGGCGAAGGTCACACCTTCTTCGGAAATCTTTCTCAGAGCGCCTAGGCTAAAAACTTGAAAACCTCCCGAGTCGGTCAGAATTGGGCCTGACCAACCCATGAATTGATGTAGCCCTTGGAATTGTTGAATGACTTCAGTGCCGGGGCGAAGCCACAAATGAAAGGTATTACCTAAAATCATTTGTGCATGCGACTCTGTGAGATCTCTAGGAGTTAAAGCTTTGACTGTCCCATATGTTCCTACTGGCATAAACATCGGGGTTTGGAGTGAGCCGTGGGGTAATTGAAAAGAAGCCCGGCGGGCATGGGACGCCGGGTCTTGATGAGAGACTTTAAACTGTAAGTCGAGATTTGGTGATGCGCTCATGATTTCCTCAGAAACATCGCATCGCCATAGCTAAAAAAACGATATTGCTGGGCAATTGCATGTTGATATACTTTCTGAATTGTAGACGTGCCAGCAAAAGCGCTGACTAGCATTAAAAGGGTTGATTTGGGTAAGTGGAAATTTGTAATCAAGGCATCAACTACTTGAAACTGATACCCTGGCGTTATAAATAAATTGGTGTCGGCTTGGTCACCCATTGTAAAAGCCGACTCTAAAGCTCGCAGAGAAGTGGTTCCAACTGCCACGATACGGCGCTTGTGTGCCAAAGCCAGATCAATTGCAGCGCGTGTTTTGGGTGAAATAAAATACTGTTCGAAGTGCATTTGATGTTTGGATAGATCCTCATGTCGCACTGGACTAAAAGTACCAGCACCAATGTGCAAAGTGATGTGGGCTATTTGGATGCCCAAAGACTGAATTTTTTCCAGTAATGGCTCATCAAAATGTAAGCCGGCAGTCGGTGCTGCTACCGATCCTGGTTGATTAGCAACGACAGTTTGATAGCGCTTGGCATCGTGTTGATTCGCATCATGATGAATATAGGGTGGCAGTGGAAGTACCCCATATTGATCAAGAAAATCGAGTACGCTAGATGGAAACTGCACATCATAGAATGGTGAAATTTCCGAGTGTGCTAATTCGGATTGGTTCGCATTTTGATGCCGACTAAGGACTTGAAGGCAGGCCTGATTATCGGGTGATCCGACATAAATAAGAGATCCAGGTTTCGGGGGTTTAGAAGCTTTAATTTGAGCTAAAACACAATTTTGGGGTAGAACACGCTCAATCAGTAATTCAACTTTGCCACCCGTGTCTTTAGAACCAAAAACACGCGCCGGGATGACTTTTGTATCATTAAAGATTAATAAATCCCCCTTTTGTAATAATTGAACAATATCGGTGAAAATAAGATCTTTACAAAGAACTTCTTGACTTGGAGCTTGCACTATTACATCTAATAGGCGGCTGGCACTTCGCAGCTCTAGCGGGTATTGCGCGATCAAATCTTTGGGGAGTTGATAATCGAAATCAGTAAGTTGCATTTTTAAACGTAAATAACCCTATTTTAAACCTGTCTAACACATGGTAAAGCCCACTTCAACAGCGCAAATTAAAGCAGTACAGACCCCATTATCGCGCCTGGGCTTAGATACACCTGCTGCTTTAGCATTACATTTGCCAATGCGTTATGAAGATGAAACAACGATTGTAAATATTGCCCAAGCAATTGTAGCTTTAGAAACCTCAGCAGTACAGACTCAAGGACACGTGATTCGTTGTGAAGTACAGTTTCGACCAAGAAGACAATTAGTCGTTCTAATCGCTGACGAGACGGATGAGTTGACCTTACGCTTTTTAAATTTTTATCCTAGTCAACAAAAACAAATGGCAGTAGGCATGCACTTACGCGTTCGTGGTGATTTACGGCAGGGGTATTTTGGACCAGAGATGGTTCATCCTACTGTAAAAGTTTGTTTACCGGATGCACCTTTATCAAAAGAACTAACACCAATTTATTCCACGATTGCAGGATTGGGGCAGGCAACTCTTAGAAAAGCGATCGAAAAAGGTTTAAAGGAGCCCGAATTAAAGAAATTTTTAGAGGAAATATTTACGCCCGGAGTTATTTGTCAGAATAAATATCCATTTTTTAGCGAGTTACCTAGTTTAGAGGAAGCGATTCGTCTTTTGCACCATCCGGACTCTCATATAAACTCAGCTAGTCTATTAGAAAGGACGCATCCAGCTTGGCGACGGGTTCAGTTCGAAGAATTATTAGCCCAGCAAATTTCATTACAGCAGGCGCATATGGAGAGGAAGAAAAGGCAAGCGCCAGCTTTTTGTTCGCAGAAAAACTCCCGTAAGGATGCGTTTCTCCAAATCCTACCCTTTCAACTCACTCAGGCTCAGCTTAGGGTGTGGGGTGAGATTACTTCAGATTTAGAGCAGGCTTATCCGATGAATCGGTTATTGCAAGGCGATGTTGGTAGTGGTAAGACCGCGATAGCAGCCTTAGCAGCTTGCTACGCGATAGAAAATGGTTATCAAGTTGCCTTAATGGCACCGACAGAAATTTTGGCAGAGCAGCATTATCAAAAATTTTTACCATGGTTCACTAGCTTAGGAATTTCAATTGTCTGGCTCACGGGAAGCCTAAAAGTAAAGGAGAAAAGATTAGCCCAAGAACAAATTATGCGTGGCGATGCTCAATTAGCGATCGGCACACATGCCCTGATTCAAGAAGGCATTACCTTTGCCAATCTAGGCTTAGCAATCATTGACGAGCAACATCGTTTTGGAGTGCGTCAACGATTACAACTCCACGCCAAAAAGGGTACAGAGCCGGTTTATGCGCATCAATTAATGATGTCTGCCACACCCATTCCAAGGACCTTGGCGATGACGTATTACGCAGACTTAGAAGTATCGGTGATCGATGAATTACCGCCAGGACGAAAACCTGTTGTGACTAAATTAATTAAGGAAAATAGAAGGCCTGAAGTAGTTGTTGGTGTGCAGCAAGAATTAGCCAAGGGGCGACAGTGTTATTGGGTTTGTCCTTTAATAGAAGAGTCTGAAGTGCTGCAGTTAAAGACAGCACTGGAAACTTTCGAGACCTTATCGAACACTCTTTCGGAATATTCTGTCGGATTGATTCATGGAAAATTAAAAGCTGAAGAAAAGTCTAGCATTATGGCGCGCTTTAAAGATGGCCAAATTCAGTTACTCGTTAGTACAACTGTCATTGAAGTTGGCGTAGACGTCCCCAATGCAACTTTAATGGTCATAGAACATGCGCAACGATTTGGATATGCTCAGATTCATCAATTACGAGGACGGGTTGGTCGGGGAGCTGAGCAGTCCGTTTGTATTTTACTATACAGTGATACCTTATCGTCTGCTGCTAAGGAGAGGCTTCAAACTCTGCGCAAGTCTAGTGACGGGTTTGAGATTGCAGAAAAAGATTTAGCCTTGCGTGGGCCAGGAGAGTTATTAGGTGCGAGACAATCAGGGGATACGATGTTACGGTTCGTTGACTTACAACGCGATGCTTGGTTAATTGAAGCAGTCAAAGATCTGGCTCATGATTTATTACAAAATGAACCGCAGTTAGCCAGGAAGCATTTAGTGAGATGGCTAGGATCAAGATCGGAGTTATTAAAAGCTTGATAATCAAATTATGACGCTCACCGAATTAAAATACATTATTGCTTTAGCCAAAGAAAAGCACTTTGGAAGGGCGGCTATTGCTTGCCACGTTTCTCAACCAACCTTATCTGTTGCAGTCAAAAAGTTAGAGGATGAGTTAGGCGTTCAAATTTTTCAGCGCCATACTGCAGATGTCAGCTTAACGCCTACCGGAAATTTATTAATCGAGCAAGCACAACTCGTTATTCAAGAAGTGAAGCGATTTACAGAGATGGCCAAAATTGGTATTGATCCCATGCGTGGACCTTTACGATTAGGAACGATTTATACCATTGCACCCTATCTTCTGCCTAGGGTGATTCGTCGTGCTCGGGAGTCTTTACCTGAAATGCCTTTATTTTTACATGAGACCTTTACAACGGTTTTATTAGAGATGCTCAAGCACGGAGATTTAGATTGCGCTGTTTTAGCAACGCCTTTTAATCCGCAGGGACTTGAATCAATTGCATTATATGAAGAGCCCTATCTAGTAACAGTGCCAAAGAATCACGAGTGGGCAGATCGTCAGGCAATAGAGCCACATGAATTAAGTACTCAAAACATGTTACTGCTTGGCGCAGGACATTGTTTTCGGGATCATGTTTTAGAAGTTTGTCCTGAATTAAATCGTTCGAAAGTGCATTTTGAAGATGGGCCTCAAAATTTTGAAGGATCGTCCTTAGAAACCATTCGGCAGATGGTTGCTGGCGGTATTGGAATTTCTGTCTTACCCAGAACGGCGGTTACTGATTTGAGTGTTCAGGATGGGTTAGTGCGCTATATTCCATTTACGGAACCTGAGCCTAGTAGAAGTATCGTATTAGTTTATCGAAAAGGCATTAGTCGGGTACAGGCTGTAGAGGCTTTAGGTCGAGTCATTCGAAGTTGTGATATCCCAGCAGTTAAGTGGGCCAGCATGGCGGACAAATAAAATTGATTCTACGTAAAGAGCACTTGCGACAATATGTCTATTTGATTAGGTTACACAAACCGATTGGAACTTTACTGCTGCTGTGGCCAACTCTTTGGGCCTTATGGTTTGCGAGCAATGGCCGACCTGACTGGTCACATATATTGATATTTTGCATTGGCACTCTTTTGATGCGCAGTGCCGGTTGTGCAGTGAATGATTATGCTGATCGGAATTTTGATCGGCATGTAAAAAGAACGCAGTATCGGCCATTAACAGCGGGTGAGATTGAGCCAAAAGAGGCCTTAGCTGTTGCTGCAGTATTAGCTGTGATGGCATTTGGGTGTGTACTATTTCTCAATCAGTTGACTATATTTTTATCTTTTATGGCATTAGCCATCGCGGTATTTTATCCATTTACTAAACGATTTTTTTCTATTCCACAGGCGATTTTAGGGATTGCATTTGGTTTTGGGATACCGATGGCATATGCTGCAGAACTTGGACAGGTACCACTACAGGCGTACATTTTATTAAGTGCAAATATTTTTTGGGCAATTGCATATGATACGGCTTATGCGATGGTTGATCGAGAAGACGATTTACGGATTGGGATTCGAACCTCTGCCATCACCTTTGGCTCATATGATGTATTGATTATTTTTTTATGCTACGTTGCTTTTTTAAGTTTACTAGGTTACCTAGCGGTTGCTGCACAACTCAATCATTGGTTTTGGGTGGGTTGGTTGTGTGCTTCGGGTTGTGCTGCTTATCATTTTTTACTAGTTAGAACTAGAAATCCTGAGCAATGTTTTCAGGCGTTTAACCATAATAATTACTTAGGCGCTTGTATTTTTGCGGGTATTTTTTTCGCTTATTGGTGAGTTACCACCGGTTTTACGATATTTGTTGGATATTCATGCTGGAGAAAACGCCAGTTTATTTTTCACTAAACTCTTGACCCATAGCAACGCTTCTAGCATGGGCAGTGTGCACTGCCTCTTGCAAAATCTCACCCCAATGCTTTTCCTTTAGGACCTCTAGGGCGGCAAAAGTTGTGCCACCTTTAGAGGTAACTTTTTCCCGAAGCGTTGCTGGGGTTTCGGGTGATGCATTCGCTAGGAGTCCAGCACCAATAACAGTTTGGATGGCAAGTTGATTCGCTTGATCAGGACTTAAACCAAGTTTTTGCCCGGCAAGTTGTAAGTGTTCTATGAAAGAAAAAACGTACGCGGGCCCGCTACCTGAGAGGGCTGTCACACTATCGAGTAGATGTTCTTGGGAAACCCAAATAGACTGCCCAATTGAATCACATACCCAGGTAATTAATGCCTGATCGTTTTGGGAAATCTCAGGAGATGCGTATAGTCCAGTCACTCCTTTGCCGATAAGGGCTGGTGTATTTGGCATGGCACGGACAAGTTGGGACTGATTGAGGTGGATTGTAATATCTGCTAGTTGGACGCCTGCCACAATACTTAAAAACAAATGAGTGCACTGCAAAGTTTTTGGCGACTCGAGAGTCTGTCGTAATTGCGCCAATGCCTCCCGTAATTGCTGGGGTTTAACTGCCAAAATGATGAGGCAGTTCTTACTAAAAAAATCCTCGCCTTGGCTAATATCGCTCGCCACGTTGATTTCGAAAGATTTGATTAAGTTATCGCGTGCCAATTGCAGGGGGTCGATTGCCAGCATATTCGATGCTTGGACGTTTTTATTTAAAAGACCCCCAATCATTGCATTAGCCATATTTCCGCCACCAATAAAGGCAATACGAAGATTTTGAGGAACATGTGGGTTGGAAGTTTGCATCATTCTAATTTTACTGCCTTAGCAGTTCTTGAACCAAAGATGGCAGTGCCAACGCGCACCATTGAGCTACCTGCTGCAATAGCTTGCTCTAAATCCTCGGACATGCCCATAGAAATCGTGTCAAACTGCAGCGCATCATCTTGTGGGAGAAGACTTTGAATCGATTTGAATAGCTCGCGGAGTTTTTGATGAGCTAGTGCTACGTTTCCTGCCTCTGGAATCGACATGAGTCCACGCAGTTTGAGATGGGGTAGTTTCGTAATAGCCTTACATAGTGCTTCTGCTTCAGAAGGATGAGTACCACTTTTACTATTTTCGCCACTCATATTGACTTGAACTAGCACTTGTAAATCTGGCAAATGACTAGGGCGTTGCTGCGAAAGACGTTGGGCAATTTTGAGTCGATCAACACTTTGGACCCAGTCGAAACTTTCTGCAACTACAGGGGTTTTATTGCTTTGTAGGGGACCTATAAAGTGCCACTTAATGAGTGATTTGATCTCTTGAAGTGCAATAATTTTTTCAATAGCCTCTTGTACATAATTTTCACCAAAGTGTCGCTGACCTGCTTCAAAAGCAAGTTTGACATACGTTGCTGGCTGAGTTTTTGAGACCGCTATTAACTCCACGGAGTTGGGAGTTCTTTGGGAAACTTGGCAGGCTTGTGCAATACGATCTTTTACTAGTTGGAGTTGCGTAGAAATACTATTCATCAAAAAATCACGCTGGCAGAAGATCATCAATTATTTCAATCCAGTGACGCACTGGGAGAGAATCATTTTGGAGATGGCTAATACAGCCAACATTACCAGAAACGATTTCTGTTGCTTGATAGGTAGAACCTGCCTGCACTAATTGAGACACTTTCTGATCTCGCAGTTGATTTGATAGGTTAGCCTGAAGAATAGAATATGTTCCTGCTGACCCACAACACATGTGGCTATCTGCGCACAAGTTGACTTGAATACCAATCTTGCTGAGAAGTTCTTCGACATTGCCTCGAATTTTCTGGCCATGTTGCAGCGTGCAGGGGGGGTGATAAATTACACTTGCAGACTTTTTTGGAGTAATTTGTGTGGTTAATTGCTCGGCGTATTTGGGGAGTATTTCGCTGATATCTTTTGTCATGGCGCTAATTACTTGCGCTTTTTTGGCATACGCTAAATCATTTTGTAATAAATGCCCATAGTCTTTAACTGTTACTCCGCAGCCTGCAGCGTTCATCACAATCGTTTGGATTTGTTCTTGTTGGATCAGTGGCCACCAAGCATCAATGTTTCGCCGCATATCTTGCAGAGCGCCAGGCTCATCGCTCAGGTGTAAACGGATTGCTCCGCAACAACCTGCAGCAGGCGGAGCAATTAATTGAATATGTAGTTTTGCAAAAACGCGTTGAGTAGCATGGTTAATATTTGGCAGCATACCAGGCTGCACACAACCCTCCAAAAAAAGCATGGTTTCTTGAAACGACGATGAGTTAGGGATTTTTTTTGAGGAGGATGAATTACTCAGAGGAATTTTTTTCTGAAGTACTGCTGGTAAAAAGGGTCTAAAGATTCTGCCAATTTGCATTGCGGGATTAAAGATATAGGATCTTGTCAGGCCTTCTTTTAGTGCCCAGCGAAGTACTCTTTGCGCCAGGGGTCTTGCAGGATTTTGGATTTGTACCCACTGTCGACCAATTTCTAGGAGGCGACCATATTGCACTCCACTTGGGCAGGTAGTTTCACAGTTTTTACAGGTCAGGCAACGATCCAAGTGAGCGCGTGTTTTAGCGGTAGCTTGTTGGCCCTCTGCCATTTGTTTAATCAAATAAATTCGGCCTCGCGGGCCATCTAACTCATCCCCTAACAGTTGATAGGTTGGACATGTAGCATTACAAAATCCACAATGAACGCAATTAGACAGTAGTTGTTGAGCAAGCAGTCCAACAGGCTGAGCGGCTAGTTCTGGTGATAAGTTGGTTTGCATAATTGTTAGGGCATTCTACCTGTTTGAAAGACGCTATCTGGGTCAAAAGTACTTCTTAGTCGTTGCACAATTGGCGCAAGAGGAGCCGTTAGAGCTTGATCCTGCAGTTGCGTAAAAACGCCCGTATTGGGCTTATTTAAACTCTTAAATAGAGTGGCATGTCCGCCATGAGCGAGCGCCATTTGCTTGGCTTGCTCGGCCCCTAGTTGGCCTAAAAACCAGCGTTGCCCCCCCAGCCATTCTATACATTGATTACCCGGGAGTGGTAAAGGTGGGGATAGTGGATTGACAGCAAATCGCCAAAGATCTGTTTGCTTATGATTGATAAAAAAATCTTGCGTTTGTTCACGCATCATTAGCCAAAACTGATTTGCCATTTCAGGGTCGAGGATCTTGGCATCTGGGGTAAGTAGTAATTTTGCTTGTGCAGAGCGAACGGCTGCTTGGGCACCTGATAAACGAATTGTTAGAGTGCCAGATGTCTCGTCACCTTGCCAAGTACTAGCAGATAAGGGCAGTGGTTGACTAGCCCAGGTATTCATTAGGGTAATGGCTTTTGCTTGGTTCATTGGAACGTGGATGGTTGCGCTTGCGACCGGTTTAGGAAGGACTTTGAGGGACACTTCTAGTAAGAGTGCAAGGGTACCAAGAGAACTTGGGAGAAGCCTAGAGACATCATAGCCGGCAACATTTTTCATGACTTTACCACCAAAGGAAAGAATGTCTCCTCGACCATCCATAATTTTACAACCCAAGACAAAGTCTCGTATGCCGCCATAGTGACCTCGACCTGGACCCGCAAGACCGGCAGCAATCATACCGCCAATCGTTGTGAGAGAGCCAAAATGTGGGGGCTCAAAAGCAAGCATTTGGTGATGATGATTCAGGGCTAATTCTACTTCTTCTAGAGGGGTGCCAGCACAAACGGTAATGACTAATTCTTCTGGCTCATAATCTAAAATACCTTGGTAGGATTTTGTCAATAAAGGTGAGCCTTGCAAGTTATTTCCATACCAATTTTTAGTTTGACCTCCAGCAATTCGGAGGATTGTTTGCTGTTGCTTTGCCTGCAGGATTTGCTCTTTAAAATCAGCGAGTGCGGCTTGACTTGCGGTTGACATTAAAAACGCTCTAGCTCTGGATGAGGTAGGATGCCCCGATTGATGCGCATTCTGCCATATTCAGCGCAGCGGTTGAGTGTCGGGATTAACTTATTAGGATTTAGTAATTTCGGTGGATCGAATGATTCTTTAACGCCGAAAAAAATAGCCCGCTCCAGATCGGTAAATTGTACGCACATAGAATTAATTTTTTCCATACCCACACCATGTTCACCAGTGATTGTTCCACCGAGTTCAACACAAGTTTCAAGGATATCTGAGCCGAACTCTTCGGCCCTTAGCCATTCGGCATGATTGGCCCCATTAAATAAAATAAGGGGATGCATATTACCATCACCAGCATGAAAAACATTCATACAGCCGAGTTGATATTTTATTTCCATCGCTTTAATACGTTTGAGGAGTTCGGCAATTTGTCGCCGGGGTATGGTGCCGTCCATACAATAATAGTCGGCAGACAACCTACCAGCAGCCGGAAAGGCATTTTTACGACCACTCCAAAAGCGCAGACGCTCGGCTTCATTGGAAGAGATTTGCAGTCGGGTTGCGCCACTAGCTGTTAATACCCGGCTCATTTTTTCAATTTCTTCATCCACTTCTTCAATGGTTCCGTCGGACTCGCACAATAAGATCGTTACTGCATCCAGGTCGTATCCAGCATGCACAAATTCTTCGACAGCCTTTGTCGCTGGTTGATCCATCATTTCAAGGCCTGCTGGAATAATGCCAGCAGCGATCACAGCCGCGACTGCATTACCGCCTTTCTCTATATCATCAAAACTAGCCATAATGACTTTGGCGATTTGTGGTTTTGGAATCAGCCGCACGGTCACTTCTGTAATCAGGGCGAGCATGCCCTCGCTCCCAATAAAGACAGATAACAGATCTAGGCTAGGACAGTCAGGGGCAAGGCTACCAAATTCAACCACCTCTCCAGTAATCAGAACCGCCCGAACACGCAAAACATTATGTAGAGTAAGACCATATTTTAAGCAATGAACACCACCCGAGTTTTCGCTAACATTGCCGCCAATAGAGCAGGCAATTTGGGATGAAGGGTCTGGTGCATAGTAAAGGCCAAGGTGCGCCACCGCTTCAGAAATAGCCAAATTACGAACTCCTGGTTGCACGGTTGCAATCCGTGCTGTGGGATCAATATGAACAATCTTTTTTAGTTTTGGCAAGGAAAGAACTAGGCTATTTTCTAGTGGCATTGCACCACCTGACAGTCCAGTACCAGCCCCCCGAGGCACTACAGGTATTTGAAGTTCGTAGCAGACTTTGAGAATACCCACCACCTGGTCTTCGTTTTGGGGCAGAGCAACAGCTAGGGGCATTTGTTTAAATGCGGCTAAACCATCACACTCATAAGGAATCGTATCTTCCGGATCCCACAGAAGTGCCTCTTCTGGTAAGACGGCTAAAAGACGGTCGACAAGTCGCTGTTGCAGCGCGAGTAGGGGGGGTGGAGTAATCATGTTCATCATTTATTATCCCTTTATAATACATTTTATGGGAAATCGTTTAACACAAATTGCTACTCGAACTGGAGATGCCGGAACAACTGGTCTAGGGGATGGTTCACGGGTCATTAAGGATCATGCCAGAATCTCTGCCATGGGAGACGTTGATGAGCTGAATTCGCAGATTGGAGTCTTGTTGACTGAGGAGTTTCCAGCCCACATTGCCCATGAATTAAGACAATTATTAAGCCAAATACAACATGATTTGTTTGATTTGGGAGGGGAATTATGTATTCCCAATTACACCCTTTTAAAAGAAGAGCAAGTTCTTCGATTAGACGAAATGTTACAAAAGTATAACGAGCAACTGCCTAAACTTGCAGAATTTATTCTTCCGGGTGGGACTCGCGCTGCTGCTCAGATGCATATTTGTCGGACTATTTGTCGAAGAGCCGAGCGATCAATCGTGAGTTTAGGTATTTTAGAGGCAATCAATGATGCGCCTAGGCAATATGTTAATCGACTATCGGATTTGTTTTTTGTTTTAGCAAGGTATTTAAATTTACAGGCTGGCGGAAGTGACATACTGTGGAATCATATTAAATCACCAGCCAAATAAACACGAATTCAATTTGAACTAAACAAGAACTGAACAAGAGCTTAACGAGAACTTAACGAGAACTTAACGAGAACTTAGCGAGAACTTAGCGAGAACTTCGTTTGGCTATTGCCATTGATTCATCCCGCTCATAAGATGAATCAATGAATCGCAATTTGTTCAGCTCTCATGACGCAGTTCTAGGATCGTCGTTTTCTCACGCCAGTTGCCAGAATGTCTAGAGTCTTTAACGAGTCAGACCAACCAAGACATGCATCCGTAATACTCTGACCAAAGAGTAATTTCTTCGGATCATCTTTACCTGGTGTAAATTTCTGAGCCCCACCTTCTAGGTGACTTTCGATCATGACACCAAAGATAGATTGGGAGTGATTTGCCAGCTGGGCTGCCACATCTTTGGCCACTTCGATTTGAAGTTCATGTTGCTTACTTGAATTTGCATGTGAAAAGTCTATCATAATAGACGGATGTAGCTTGGAGGCTTGTAGAGCATGACAGGCCTGAGCAACACTTTTTGCATCATAGTTTGGTGTTTTACCACCGCGCAAAATGACATGGCAATCTTTATTACCGCTTGTTTCTACAATGGCAACTTGACCATTTTTGTGGACTGACAAAAAATGGTGCCCACGCGCTGCCGCTTGAATTGCATCTGTAGCAATTTTGATATTGCCATCGGTTCCATTTTTAAAACCAATCGGTGCGGATAATCCTGAGGCCAATTCGCGATGAATTTGACTTTCTGTCGTTCTTGCACCAATGGCCCCCCAAGATATTAAATCCCCAATATATTGTGGGGAGATTACATCGAGAAATTCACTGCCAGCAGGCATTCCTAAGCGGTTAATTTCCATCAGGAGTTGCCGAGCAATGCGAAGACCTTCATCAATCTTGCAACTCTCATCTAAGTAGGGATCGTTGATTAATCCTTTCCAGCCAACAGTAGTCCTAGGTTTTTCAAAATAAACACGCATGACGATCTCAAGATCTTTTTTATGATGCTCACGCTGCTCTAAAAGTAACTTCGCATATTCGATTGCCGCACTCGGATCATGAATTGAGCAGGGTCCCATAATTACGAGGAGTCGATCATCACCACCTTGAAGGATGGCGCAAATTCTTTTACGAGTCTGGCTGATGAGTTTTTCCATTGGCGTGTTTGCAATTGGAAAAAACCGAATGAGATGTTCAGGAGGTGGGAGTATGTTGATACTTTGAATCCGCCTATCATCTGTGGCAGACGTTTTATCAATACTTGCATACCAATTTTCTTGGTTATTGGGGGTTTTATCGTTCATCTTTGTCCTTGATAGATGATAAAAATTGCATAAAAAAAACCGCCATCTATTTTGGCGGTTATTGCGAGGAAATAGTTAGAACCTTACCCCTTAACCACCAAGTGGGGGATCGAAAAGTAAAAGTGAATAAATTTCCAGTTCATATTCAATAATTTAACACAAGTTATCACGACAACGCTGTTAATCGTTAAACACTACCTCCGACCACCATACTGTCCAGGCGAAGCGTCGGTTGGCCAACGCCAACAGGAACACTTTGGCCTTCTTTACCGCAGACACCAACGCCCTCGTCGAGCATGAGATCGTTGCCAATCATGCTGATTTGCTTGAGAGACTCAGGACCGTTACCGATGATCGTAGCACCTTTAACAGGATATTGAATTTTGCCATTCTCAACCCAATAGGCTTCTGTAGCTGCAAAAACAAACTTTCCACTGGTAATATCGACTTGCCCTCCACCAAAATTAAGAGCATAAAGACCTTTTTTTAAGCTGGCTAAGATTTCAGGTGGGTCGCAATGGCCACCTAACATATATGTGTTAGTCATTCTTGGTAAGGGTAAGGACGCATAACTTTCTCTTCGACCGTTTCCAGTTAGGGGCATTTTCATGAGACGTGCATTGAGTGAATCTTGCATAAATCCCGTCAGAATTCCGTCTTCTATTAAGGTGTTGCACTGTGTTGGGTTGCCTTCATCATCCATATTGAGAGAGCCTCTGCGACCGCTTAAAGTGCCATCATCTACAATAGTGACTCCCTTCGAAGCTACTTTTTGTCCGAGCTTACCTGCAAATGCTGAGGACCCTTTACGATTAAAGTCTCCTTCGAGGCCATGTCCAATTGCTTCATGCAGCAGGACGCCAGGCCATCCAGGCCCCATTACGACTGTCATTGGGCCGGCTGGGGCAGGTTTAGATTCTAAATTAATTAATGCTGAATGAACGGCTTTATCAACCCAACTTTGTAGCAGATGACTAGTAAAAAGGCTATAGTCTGTTCTACCACCACCACCTGCGCTGCCCATTTCCCGGCGACCAGCTTGCTCCGCGATGACTGTAATGGAAACGCGTACTAATGGTCGGATGTCTGCAGCAATATGACCATTTGCTTTGGCAATATAGACGACATCAAATTCACCGGTAAGACTTGCCATGACTTGAACAACCCGAGGATCTTTGGCACGAGCTAATTGCTCAATTTTCTCCAATAAGGCTATTTTCTGCTCAGTTGGAAGACTATGAATCGGATCTTTAGCATGGTAGAGGATTGGTCTTGGATTTTGGGGGCCAGGATTTAAGGTAATCTTTTTTTTCCCACCTTGCAGACCAATTACTCGGGTTGATTTAGCAGCCTCCATGAGCGTATCGACATTGATTTCATCGGCATATGCAAAGGCAGTTTTTTCACCAGAAATCGCCCGTACACCAACGCCTTGATCAATACTAAAGTTACCAGATTTAACAATGCCTTCTTCCAAACTCCATGACTCATGTCGCGTATGTTGGAAATATAAATCAGCATCATCTAAACGATACTGATACATCGTATTGAGCGCTCGTTGTAAGTCTGTTGTGTCTATACCCCCAGGCTCTAATAATAAATTTTGGGCGGTAAGAATAGCTTCAGACTGGGTATTAGACATAGATTACTTAAATAAGAAACTTAACGATGAAGAAGAGCAGGTAGTTTAGTACGGATATCAATAATTTGTTTTTTCTGCAGCTCACTATAGATCACACCCTCGCCCTGAGCTAATTCGCTGATGATTTTTCCCCAGGGATCGATGACCATCGAATGTCCCCAAGTTTTTCGACCATTTTCATGCGTGCCTCCTTGTGCCGAGGCTACAACATAGGATTGGTTTTCAATTGCCCGAGCTCTGAGTAATATCTCCCAATGATCCTGACCCGTAGTGTATGTAAAAGCGGCTGGTATGATGTGACAATCGATTGTGCCCATGGATCGATATTGCTCCGGAAAGCGAATGTCATAGCAAATACTTAAGCCAAACTTCCAAGAGTCATTCCCATGTTGTATATCCCAAGTTGTACAAGTGCTTCCCTTTTGCAGAGTGATCGATTCATCATAACTCTCAGCCCCCGCAGAAAATGAGAAGAGATGAATCTTATCGTAGCGAGCAATGACTTGACCTTGCGGGGAAAAAACCAAAGTTGCATTCCAAACCCGATTCGGGTTATCTGAAGCTAGTGGGACCGTCCCGGCTACGAGAAATACGTGATTTTGGAGAGCTAGCTTAGACAAATGATCTTGAATAGGCCCAGAACCAAAACTTTCTTGGATCTTTAGTTTATCTTCATCGGCTTTACCCAAAAGACAGAAGTATTCAGGCAATACGACTAAGACGCTTCCAGCTTGAGCTGCTTCTTGGACAAATTTGGTAGCTACTGCCAAATTTTGCTCCAAAGAGCAACTAGATACCATTTGAATACTAGCAATTTTCATAGTGATAAGCTTAGCATCTTTTTTGTTGCTGCGACAATTAGTTAGGCGAAGGGCTTGCTTTGGGAGGCTACTTTTTTTCTGGCGAATTGATTAACGCCTTAGAACGAATCGTTTTAATAATTTCCGGATCAATTGGCTGACCTTTTTGATCAAGAGGGATTACTTCTGGATCAGTCCAATTACCTTGGATTAAATAATCTGCTTCCAGAGCTCGGTTCAGACCACTGGTAAAAAGATATTGACCGACTAACACGCTAAAGCCAATGACTGGTGTCATCAAAAAATAGGCTGCAACTGATGTAGATGCCATATTCAGTCTGGGGTAGAGGGTTACTCTTAAATCCTGAGTTTCCTCAAGCAGGTTGATTTGACCTCGCATAGCGATGCGGGCGAGAGTACTTAATAATTCAAAATCATCTGTTAAGAGTAGGCCATTCTTAAGTTGTCCTTTGGCAGAAATCAGGTCAAAGGGAGTACCTGGTGTGACTAACTCACCGATGCTGCCTTTGAGATTAAGGGTGGCAAATTTAAATAAGCTTTGAAAACTCAGAATGCCTAATAATTTTGCTACTCCGGGATCAACTTGTAAGATTTCCCCTTTTTTCATTTCAAAATTGAGGTTACCGCTCAGAGTTTTTTTATTAAAGTCCTGGGGTGGCCCTTGCCACAGGAGATTTCCTTTGAGGGAGCCCTCCCCATTTGACATGACCTTAGCATAGCCAAGTTCTTTGAGTAAAGCACCCCCATCTGGGGTGGTTATTTCAACTTGTAAGCTTGTTTGACCACTACCAATGGAAGTTTTCTGCCATTGTCCGGAGCCATTTAAGTTCGCAAAACGGTTTTTAATCGTAAACGATTCGATATTCCAATTTTGGGGTTTGCCAAGGGCTTTTAACTTCAACTCACCGAGTTTTGTATTACCGATAATGAGTTGATCAATTTTTAGATCTAGACTTGGCAGGGGGGATGCGGTGGAATTATTACCAATTGCAGTCACTTGAGCGCCCGATTTTACGACAGGCATTTCTGGATTAGGTATTTGTAATTTGATGAAGTTTGCTTCTATGGCACCTGTGGGCGCATCCCCGTTTTTGTCTTGAAAACGAACAGTACCCTCCACAGATGGGGATATAAGATTCGCAAGCCATTGTCCATTAATCCGCTCGGCTTTTAGGCCAATATTTTCAAATTTATGGTTAGCAAGTAATAATGTTTTGACTTGGCCTTCAATTTTTCCTGTTGCCTCATCTGTTGCAACTGCGGTGATTTCGGAAGATTTTTGAGTGGTTTTTATTAACTCTGACCAAGCATCTAAATTAATACTTGGCGTATCAAATTGAATCGAAAGCCCCTTGCTAGGTAAAACAGGAGTCAGATTGCCAATAGTTAAGCCATGTTTTTCAACTCGACGATCTTTATAAGTGCCAATTGAGTGGATTAAATCGCCGAGTTTAATTTGCCAATCGATACCTGTTGAAGTGGTAGTTAGATTGGTGGAGCTTGACGAGCTTGGAATATTTACTTGGATAAAACCAAGACTTAAATTACCACTTTTTTTATAAATTGGATCTGGTAGATCCACGCTTAGTTGTTTAAGATCCACATTAAAATTAACCAAGGTTCGGTTCACATTTTTATTAATACTACCCTGATAATTAACCGGCCCTTGCCACTTCTTCCGGAGGGAATCTGGGGTTAAGAGGCCATCCTTGGGGAGCAGTTCTATGAGCCGACTTGATTCGATCTCACCAAAAATATCTAGGACTCCTTTGGTGGAGAGGTTATTTTTAATATTGATAGGACCGCCCAGCCAATTCCCCTGCAAGTCAATTGTTCTATAACTCGTCTCATCAATGATTAGTCGACCTTTGTTGACTAATCCAGAAGGAATTTCTTTCCATGTAATTAAATTATTTGTGAGGTTGAGATCAGCAACAACTTTCGTAGGGGTTTTAGAAGCAAAAGATTCAGTGATATCAACTTGTAAGCTCGCATCCCCACCAAAAGTAAAAGTTTGGAGTTCGTCTTTAAAGCCAGTGGCGACAGGCGATATTGCAAGATAGTTAGCCATATCATTAAGTTTGCCTTGCGCGATGCCAGAAACGTTTAAAACCGATGGAGATTGAGATAAATTCATGGTGGCTATAAAGTCCTTAGCAAGAATACTTTTGAATAAGCCGTTTGGGACTGTGACTTTGAGTGCGTCGTTACGAATCGAGACAAGAGCATTTACTTGCGTAAAGGGCAACCACTCACCGTTGACTTTATTGCTTAGTGGCACTGGCGTAAAGGTAATATTTGAAAGATTAGCATCTAGCTCAAAAGTACCAGGATGCTTTTTTGAAAATGGCAAATAATTTGGATCGCCTTGGATAGTGAGTTTGCCATTTTTGAGGGTTCCGGAGTTGATACTTTTGCTCAGATAGTCAAGCGTATTTGCTGGAATAACTTTTGGTAAATAGGACACAAAACTAATTGCATCCGCTTCTTTAATTTGCAAGTCTAAATTTAATTTGGGAGGAATTGATTTGGTCGCTGTGGTTAGCTGAAAGTTGGTCTGTAAATCGATATTTGCATTATTTGCAGTTAATTTTTCACTCTGAATTTCCCAAACATCATTTTTCTTAAGCCAAGATATTTTTCCTAGAATGCTATTGAGGGTAAGATTTTTTTCAGAAATAAACTGGCCAGCTTGTAGTTTGACATTCGAACTATTCAAATCCAAAGAGCCTGTTGTGTCATTAGCCAGAAGATCTCCCGAAATTCCCTGAACTCCCGGAAAACTTTTAGAGGCTTCTTGCCAACCGATATTCGACACTTTGGCGCTAACTTCATAATGCGCTTGTGGCTTACTAATTGGATTAAATTGGGAAAATTGTGTTTTTTGTTTTTCCCACCGAACTTGAAGGTTATCAATTGCGCCACTAGGCTCAAATTTTTGAAATGTTTTTAGCCAGGCAAAGTTTAATGGCAAGCTTTGGGCAATTCTAGAAATTTGGCTTAAGGGGATATGCGGCGCACTAGCAATAATCTGCTCTATTTCGTGAGTATCTTTTTGAAGTCCTAAGGTCACTTGTAGATCTTTTAATGAGTTTGGCGGCAGATTTGCCTGGCCAAAAAATTGCCAGTCAAATTGTTTTGCGGTGATTGTTTCTTGTTTTCCTTGGGATTGGATAAGTAATTCAGTATTGAGTAGGCTGAGTTCAAGGGGGTTACTTTTTTTATCCCAATTGATTTGCAGATTCTTAGCATGAAGCGTTGCTTGGCCGTTAATTAAGCCACCTTCACCGATATCGATCGAACCAAAGCCGTTGATAAAACCATCACCACGATGATTCGGATTTTTTGCAAGGTAGAGTAATCGGCGCACACTCACCTGATCTAGTTGCCAATCAAATCGCCCAATCCAATTGCGCCAATTACTTGGGTTACTTGAAAATTGATGGGTGAACTGACCATTTAATTGAATCGCGTTTTGGGATTGACCGGAGTCCGCAATTAGGCGTATTTGGTGGTGGAGATCTGTATTAGCGATGAATAAATCACGAATAAAAAAATCTAGATTAGTTGTTGACTCGAACTCATCTAAAACATGTATTTGAATATTTTGCGCTTGCAGGAGATTCTCACTCATAAACCACGGCAGGGTGGTTGAGTCAGAGGATTGATTGATTGGTATTCCAGCGATACTCCAATTACCCTGGGGGTTACGATGCGCCTGAATTTTGATACCATAGGTATTTAATTCATAAAATCGTGGTGCGCCAGACCAAAGAGTATCCCAGCGAAAAATAGCAGAAAGATGCGGGACTAAAAGAAGGTCTTGTTCTAAGGTAAATTGCTCTGACGGGCTTTTTTTAAATCGAAGTTGGCGTATTTCTAGGCTTGGCCGCCAATTTTTCCAACCAGTTTGGATTTGTTCTAGCTCGATATCAACACCCAATTTATTACCCATATATTGAGCAATTGTGGCTTGCTGAGAAGCTAACTGAGGCCAGATGAGGTATCGAAACACCACTTGGGTTAGAAGTAAATAAAGAAGGGCTGAGCCAAAGATGAAATAACCAATTCGACGCAATAAAACGACCCATTTAAAGGTTAAAGTATTGTCATGAGTTGGTGTGTTCACGTGTAAATTTTGGGGTTTCTATTGTTCAAATTATGGAACTATTATCCATTAATCAGATGAAAGACAGAAAGTTTTTGAGGATGTGTATAAAAGTTGTCACAATAGAGTAATGGTAAGTAATATCAATCAAGCGAAGCAGTATTCAGAATTTCTGAGTCGTTGGCTAATAGCTAATCCAGAATGGGAAAATTGGCTTCTTCATAGAATCGCTCAGCCGATCGACCGGGAAGTTTTAAAAGGTATTTTTCAAGAGAATCTGGATGCTTTGCCGACTAGTCAACTGGCGGAGGAAAACTTTTGTTCGGCTTTACGGATTGCTCGTCAAAAAACGATGATGTATCTGGGTGTGCGAGATTTGACCGACCAGGCCAGTCTTTACGAGGTGATGCAAGGCATGTCGGATATGGCTGAGATAGCATTAGCTTACGCTAGTGATTATGCCAAACAGCAGATGCAAAATGATTATGGCTTGCCGTATTATCCGGATGGTAGCGAGATGAATATTTGGATCATCGGTATGGGTAAGTTAGGAGCTTGCGAGTTAAATGTGAGTTCCGATATCGATTTAATTTTTATTTATGATTCTGACGGCCAGACCACTGGCGGTGAAAAATCCCTGTCGCATCATGAGTGGTTTAGTCGCTTAGGGAAGCGAATCATTAAATATTTAAGTGAAATTACTGCCCAGGGCTTTGTTTTTCGGGTGGATATGCGTTTACGGCCGAATGGTGACTCTGGGCCTTTGGTGTGTAGTTTAGACATGTTGGAGGAATATTTTTTAGTACAGGGGCGGGAATGGGAGCGTTATGCCTGGATTAAAGCCCGTTTAGTTTATCCCTTAGGTATGAATCAGCAAAACAGCTTCCCACCGAGTTTAAATAGTTTGGTACGATCTTTTATCTATCGTCGTTATTTAGATTACGGAATTATTAATTCGATTCGAAAATTACATAGCCAGATAAGACATGAGGCTAATTTAAGGTCACATCAGTTTCCTGATCGATCGGCGGATGTTAAATTAGGCAAGGGTGGAATTCGGGAGATTGAATTTTTAGCGCAAATGTTTCAGTTAATTCGCGGTGGGCAGGAGCCTATTTTACGATCCAGGTCTACCCTAGAAGTATTAAACAATTTAGGTAAATTAAAATTGATGGATGATGCTAGCGTATTAGCTCTTCAACAAGCCTATTATTTTTTTAGAAAATTAGAGCATCGCTTGCAGTGGCGAAGTGACGCTCAAATTCACTATCTACCAACGGATCCTGCAGCGATCTTAAGGGTTTCGAACAGCATGGGATTTGAACATGCGAGCGAATTTCACCACCATTTATTGGCGCATCAGGAATTTGTGGCGAACGCCTTTGCACAGGCTTTTGTTTTGGATGGGCAAAGCCATGGATCGAGTTTGCAGGCAGAACTAGGGCATTTATCAATGTATCCCGAATTTTCCAAGCGCTTGGAGGGGATGCTGCAGACCAAGCGTTATGTTTTGGCAACTGAGGTAACGAAGGAAAATATTGAATGTATTCTTTTATATATTTTAGATCGGCAACCGCCGGTTGCGGAAAAAACCTTACTCAAAGTGATCAATTTTTTAGAAAGTATTTTCCGCAGAAGCTCATATATCTCTTTATTAAAAGAATACCCCATGGCATTGGATCGGGTTATACATCTTCTCGATTCTTCTGCTTGGGGGGCTGATTATGTCATTGCCCATCCACACTTACTGGATGAATTGATCCAAACACAAACAGAGTCCACGCCAGAGCAAGATCCTAATCAATATTGGTCGGAATGGGCGAAGCATTTACGCTTAAAACTAGATGAAGTATCTCAAGAAGATGGCGGTCAAGAGTTGATGTGGAATTTGTTACGAGATATGCATCATGCCGAAATCTTTAGAACTTTATTAGCGGATTTGGGGATCGGCGCTCAAGGGCGCTTGGCGGTGGAGTTAATTAGTGATCGTTTATCGTGTATGGCAGACATTATTATGCAAGAAACCCTAACCCGTATTTGGCAATCGATGATGCAGTCTAAGCATTTAGAGATAGACTTTACGCAATCGGGTTTTGGTGTTATTGCCTATGGGAAGTTGGGTGGTAAAGAGCTTGGTTATGGTTCTGATTTAGATTTGGTATTTATTTTTGATGACACCCAAGTTCAAAAACCATCGCATGAGATGGTGGAGTTATACATGAACTTAGCGCGGCGTCTCATTTCTTGGATAACGACTGCAACCAGCTCAGGTGTGCTATTTGACATTGATACGCGGTTGCGTCCCAATGGTGTTGCTGGCCTGATGGTGAGTAGTTTATCTGCCTACGAAGCCTATCAGCGACGCGAAGGTGTTAACACTGCATGGGTATGGGAACATCAGGCTTTGACTCGGGCTCGGTTTTGTGCGGGGGATCACCGAATCGGAAAGCGTTTTGAAGAAATACGAAGTGAGGTGTTATCTTTATACAGAGATCCAAAGAGCTTGCGTCAGGAGATCTTGGCCATGCGGGAAAAATTACATGCTGGGCATCCTAATCGATCGGACCATTTTGATTTGAAGCATGACTCTGGAGGGATGGTTGATATTGAATTTATGACGCAATATTTAGTTCTAGCTTGGGCTTATCGTTATCCCAGTTTAGTCGCTAATGTGGGGAATATTGCGCTCTTAGGGATAGCCGCTCGGGTTGGCTTAATTGATGCGTCGTTATCTGACCGAGTAGCGCAGGCCTATCGTGACTTACGTAAAAGGCAACACGAGTTACGCTTAGAGGGTAAGCAAATTGCGCGCGTGGAGCCTAACGAAATAACTGAGCCAATTCTGTTAGCCAGGGATGCTGTCAGAGAATTGTGGCAAGAAGTCATGCAGCCTGCACTTTAACCAAGTAACTCACGCGCATGTCTTCGGGTCGTTGGTGTGATTGCAGCGCCGCCCAGCATACGGGCGATTTCTTCAACACGTTCTGGTCGGCTTAAGACTTCAATTTCACTGTGCGTTTGGTGTTCTGTTGAGACCTTTTTAACACGCCATTGGTTATCGCCCTGTGAGGCGACTTGGGGTAAATGGGTTACACACAGTACTTGACGCGTTTGCCCTAGTTTTTTGAGTAAGCCACCTACTGTTTGGGCCACTACCCCGCCGATACCAGCATCAACTTCGTCAAAAATGAGCGTTGGAACCGAACTGGCTGAACTTGCAATGACTGCAATGGCTAGGCTAATTCTGGCAAGTTCACCTCCGGAGGCGACCTTCGCAATGGCTTTGGGTTGAACCCCAGGGTGTCCGGCTACTAAAAATTCCACCTGTTCTAGCCCGAATGCATTGCCTACGCTTGGGGTAAGTGCCACTTCAAATTGACCGCCAGACATGGCCAGATCTTGCATTGCAGCGGTTACTGAATGGGCCAATTCTTGAGCAGCTTTTTGGCGTTTTTTGGACAAGTCTTGAGCGTACTTATTAAAGAGTTCTTGCGCTATTTGAGACTCTTGCTCTAGCGCTGAAATATTTTGGGAAGCTTCGAGGACTAGCAGTTTTTCTTGTAAGTCTTGCCAAATAGTTGGAAGGTCTTGGGCTGAACAATGAAATTTTTTAGAAAGGCGATAGTAAGATTGCAACCGCTCCTCGACTTCGGCTAGCCGATCGGGATCAAGATCTAATTTTTGTAAATAGCGATTAATACTATGAACTGCATCACTGATTTGGATTGCTGCAGGCTCTAGGGCTTCTTTAGCATCTTGTAAAGAGGTATCCATATCAACCAAATCATCTAAAATATTTTGCGCTTTGGCTAATTGGTCTAGTAATGCCTGGTCACCATCACTAAGAAGGTTGATTAGTGCTTGCGTACCATCAATTAAAGCAGCTGCATTAGCAAGTCGGCTATGCTCTTTTTGAATCTCATCCCATTCGCCTGGCAAGGGTTTTAATGTTTGGAGTTCTTCTAATTGCCACCGCAATCTTTCTTGCTCTTGGAGTAATTGCGTGCCCGCCTCTTTGGCACGCAGTAACTTTTTTTCGATCGAGTGCCAATGTTGATAGGATTTGGAGACTAGAAGAGTTAACTCAGATAATTGGGCATGGCGATCTAAAAGATCACGTTGTGCGCCGGGTTTTAAGAGGAGTTGATGTTGGTGTTGTCCGTGGATATCGACTAATTGTTCTGCGATTTCGCGCATTTGGGTAAGTGTTGCACTACTACCATTGATATAGGCTTTAGTCCGCCCATGTGTTTCGATGATCCTTTTTAGCTGTAGGCTTTTTCCATCTTCCTCGATGGGAAATCCAGCTTCTGTAAGCCACAGTGTGATGGGGGATAAAATGGCACTAGCAATATAAAAAGTGGCACAAATTTCTGAGCGATCACAACCCTCTCGAATTTGGCTAACATCAGCCCGCTCACCCATCGTCAGGGAAAGAGCATCAAGTAAGATTGACTTACCCGCACCTGTTTCACCGGTAAGTACAGTAAAGCCAGGGCCCATCTCTAATTCTAGTTGATGGACAATAACAAAATCACGAATATCAAGACGTTGCAACATGATCTAAAAAGACGAAGGATATTCGTTCCAATGTAATTTTTCTCGCAGGGTGCGATAGTCACTATGGCCTTGTGGGTGCAAGATAGTGATTGTTTTGGAGGATTTATTGACCACTACCATGTCGCCAGTTTGGAGGACTGCCATGGATTGCATATCAAAATGAACACTGGCATCTTTGCCACTAATAATCGTTATTCCGATCAGAGCGTCGCCGGGCAGAACAATTGGCCGATTGGATAGCGCATGAGGAGCAACTGGCGCTAAAACAATACCAAATACCCGTGGATGCAGGATTGGTCCACCGGCAGATAGGCTATAAGCCGTAGAGCCAGTTGGAGTTGAAACAATGAGACCATCAGAACGTTGGTTATACATAAAACTATGATTCACATCAACTGCTAGCTCAACCATCCCTGAAATGCTAGATCGGCTGATGACCACATCATTGAGGGCTAGACCTTGATGACTAATAACACCATTACGAATGACAGATGCCTCGAGCAAAAAACGCTCATCTGATTCAAAATTTCCCTGAATAATGCCAGGCAGGATCGTTGACATTTCATTTAATGGGATATCTGTCATATACCCAAGCCGTCCCATATTAATTCCGACTAGGGGGATATTCTTCCCGGCAATTTGTCGCCCTACTCCGATGAGAGTACCATCACCACCAATGGAGATGACCATATCGATCTTGTCTGAGAAATCAGTAATCGCAAGAGCCGGAAGATTACTCTGCCCAAGATGAAGAGCTGTTTCTTGTTCTAGACTAACATGGCAACCTAGATCCTCGAGCACTTCGGTAATTTCTTTTAGGATTCGACCAATGGCATCGCCCTGTAATTTACCGACTAGGGCAATGCGTTCAAACCGATTAGGAAGATTATTTTCTTTTGACATATACTGATTAAACCATAGCAAAGGTGCTCTTTCAAATGATACCTTTGACCGTGTTGTAGGGGGAATGGTTAAAATCTTATATATTATGGACAAAAGAGCCCACGAACTTCTTAAAACACTCATTGAAAGATATATATCTGAGGGTCATCCTGTTGGCTCTAGGACTCTTTCAAGGCATTCTGGGCTGGATTTATCTGCTGCAACCATACGCAATGTGATGGCGGATCTTGAGGAGATGGGCTTTGTAACAAGTCCGCATACTTCAGCTGGACGAATTCCTACCCCTCGGGGATATCGGCTTTTTGTCGATACGATGCTGACTATTCGGCCATTAGAGGACATTGCTGCGCGCGAGGCCTCTGATGAGATTCAGCCAGATTCACCAAAGCGGGTTATTGCGGCGGCGGCTCATGTTTTATCGAATCTTTCCACTTTTGCTGGGGTAGTGATGAGTCCGAAGAGGACTCAAATATTTAAACAAATTGAATTTTTACGCTTATCTGAAAAGCGTATTCTATTAATATTAGTATCCCCACAGGGCGACGTTCAAAATCGGATATTACTCACTTCCCAAGATTACACCCCCTCCCAACTGATAGAGGCTAGTAACTATATTAATTCCCATTATGCTGGGCTTGACTTTGAGTCGGTTCGAATGCGTTTACGTCATGAGTTGGATGGTTTAAGAGCGGACATTAGTGCTTTAATGAGTCAAGCGGTCCAAGCTAGCTCTAGTACTTTACAAGAGCCTCAAGATGGCATGGTTATTTCTGGCGAGAAAAAACTCCTGGAAGTTGGTGAATTAGTTTCTGATATGGACAAGATCAAGCGTTTATTTCAAGTATTTGAGCAACGGACGAGTTTGATGCAGTTATTAGATATTTCTAGCCGAGCGGATGGCGTTCAGATTTTTATTGGGGGCGAAAGCGCCTTAGTGCCTTTAGATGACATGGCTGTAATTACTGCACCTTACAGTGTAGACGGCGTTGTGGTTGGGACCTTGGGGGTCATTGGACCCACCCGGATGGCGTATGAACGTGTGATTCCAATCGTTGATATTACGGCCAAATTATTATCCAGCGCACTGAGTCAGCAAGACTATTCCAAGGTTACACATGAATAACCGCCTAATTGATCCGAATTTGGCGCATGCCAAAGCCTCTAAAGTTGGCATTTTATTAGTCAATTTAGGCACACCTGCTGCCCCAACAGCGCAAGCAGTTCGGCCATATTTAAAGGAGTTCTTGTCAGACCCGCGCGTGGTTGAGGTCCCTAAACTGATCTGGTGGATTATCTTGAATGGAATTATTTTACCGATTCGTTCTGGAGCTTCTGCAAAAAAATATGCCAGTGTTTGGATAGATGGGCCAAATGGCGGCTCACCTTTGATGGTACATACCAGAAATCAAGCTAAGGCTTTGCAAGCGGCTTTTCGAAAAGACGCAAAAACAGCTGATATGGAAGTTGCTATGGCGATGCGCTATGGCCAACCTTCGATAGCTCAGGTCATGGCTGAAATGGACCAGCAAGGGGTCGATCGGTTGCTAATTTTACCTTTATATCCGCAGTATTCTGCAACCACAACCGCTTCTAGTTTTGACGAAGTTTTTAGAGTTCATCAGACCATGCGTAATCCACCAGCGCTCCGAACCATTAAGCATTATCACGATCATCCCTCGTATATTCATTCTTTAAAGGTACAGGTTGAGAATTACTGGTCTAAGCATGGCAAGCCAAATTTTGCAAAGGGGGATCGTTTACTACTATCCTTTCATGGCGTACCCAAGCGAACTCTTGACTTTGGGGACCCGTATCATTGCGAATGTCATAAAACAGGGCGTTTATTACGAGAGGCTTTAGGTTTAAATGACCAAGAAGCCATTTTGAGTTTTCAGTCTCGCTTTGGGAAAGCGGAATGGTTAAAACCTTACACAGCGCCATTATTAGAAAGCTTAGGTAATGCAAAAACTGCTCGCTTAGATATTTTTTGCCCTGGATTTCCTGCAGATTGTTTAGAAACCTTAGAGGAAATCGCCATGGAAGGTAAAGAAATCTTCCAGCATGCTGGCGGGGGCGCCTACCATGCCATCCCTTGCCTCAATGACGAGGTGGTTTGGCTAAACGCGTTGCACCAAATTGCGACAGAGAATATTGCGGGTTGGGGTTTAGCGCCAAGTTTAGATACAGAAATACAAAATCGACTAGAACTAGCTAAAAAGGCGTTAGCGCGTTTAACGTCGTAGTTTGAGTCTCTTGCCAAGTAATTTTTTCCAAATTACTTGAAATATGTCAGATTGCCTATATTTACTGTTTGACAACAGATTTTTATGTTGGAAACTTTAACTTAAACAATTGAAATGACAGAAGAAAATAAGAATTTAGATCCTGTACAAGCGGCTGAAGCTGAGCAAACTCCGCCGTCCACAGAGCCGGACCCAGTCGAGCCGAGCTTAGAGCAGCAAATTGAGCAGTTAAAGGCAGAGTTATCGGAAAGTAAGGATGCTTTTCTCCGGGCTAAAGCCGACACAGAAAATGCCCGTCGCAGGGGTATGGATGACGTGGTTAAAGCGCATAAATTTGCGATTGAGAGTTTTGCAGAGCACTTGTTGCCCGTCATGGACAGTATGCATGCCGCTTTGGCTCACTCGGGTGACGATGCTCAACAGCTCAAAGAGGGCTTAGATTTAACCCTCAAGCAACTCACTAGTGCCTTAGAAAAGGGGAAGGTCGTTGAAATTAACCCAGAGGCCACCACAAAATTTGACCCGCATTTACATCAGGCAATCTCGATGGTGCCTTCAGAGCAAGAGGCGAACACGGTTGTGACTGTATTACAGCGCGGCTATTTAATCGCGGATCGTGTTTTGAGGCCGGCTTTAGTTACGGTGAGTCAGCCCAAATAAGTGATTAATTGGTTTTTGCTTTAGAAATTTTTTATAAAACACTTGAATTTGATGAGTTCAACCTTATCTATTCATTATCTATTTAATAAGTAAGGATGAGCTACCATGGCAAAAATTATTGGCATTGACTTAGGAACGACCAATTCGTGTGTATCCGTAATGGAGGGTAATACTCCGAAGGTAATTGAAAATGCGGAAGGCACGAGAACGACCCCATCGATTATTGCTTATATGGAGGATGGTGAAATATTAGTTGGCGCACCTGCTAAACGTCAATCGGTGACTAATCCAAGAAATACTTTGTATGCAGTAAAACGTTTGATTGGAAGAAAGTTTGCTGAAAAAGAGGTACAAAAAGATATTGATTTAATGCCCTACACTATTGCCAAGGCTGATAATGGCGATGCTTGGGTTGAAGTTCGGGGAAATAAATTAGCCCCGCCTCAAATTTCAGCTGAAGTATTACGCAAGATGAAAAAAACGGCGGAGGATTACTTAGGTGAGGAAGTAACCGAGGCGGTAATTACCGTGCCGGCCTACTTTAATGATAGTCAACGACAAGCGACTAAGGACGCAGGTCGAATTGCGGGTTTAGATGTCAAAAGAATTATTAACGAGCCTACAGCTGCCGCTTTAGCCTTTGGTTTGGATAAACAAACTAAAGGGGATCGCAAGATTGCGGTTTATGACTTGGGAGGCGGAACATTTGACGTCTCCATTATTGAAATCGCTGATGTGGATGGCGAAAAGCAATTTGAAGTATTGTCAACCAATGGCGATACATTTTTAGGCGGTGAAGATTTTGATCAGCGCATCATCGACTATATTATTGCTGAGTTCAAGAAGGAGCAAGGAGTTGATTTAGGTAAAGATGTTTTAGCATTGCAGCGTCTCAAAGAGGCGGCCGAGAAGGCGAAGATCGAATTATCTTCAAGTCAGCAGACAGAATTGAATTTGCCATATATTACGGCCGACGCATCTGGTCCAAAGCATTTAACTTTAAAGATGACTAGGTCAAAATTAGAGTCCTTAGTAGAAGATTTAATCAACCGGACCATTGAACCATGTAAGGTTGCGATGAAAGACGCTGGCATTGCTTTGACTGACATCCAAGATGTGATTTTGGTGGGTGGTATGACGCGTATGCCAAAAGTGCAGGAGAAGGTCAAAGAGTTTTTTGGACAAGAGCCTCGAAAGGATGTCAATCCAGATGAAGCGGTAGCAGTTGGCGCTGCTATTCAGGGATCAGTATTATCTGGCGATCGGACAGACGTTTTATTGCTAGACGTAACCCCGCTATCCCTCGGTATTGAGACCCTGGGTGGGGTAATGACTAAAATGATTACCAAGAACACGACGATCCCAACGAAGCATTCTCAAGTATTTTCTACTGCTGAGGATAACCAGCCAGCTGTGACGATTAAGGTCTTCCAGGGCGAGAGAGAAATGGCCACGGCCAATAAGGGTCTTGGGGAATTTAATTTAGAGGGAATTCCGCCTTCAAGTCGTGGTACCCCCCAAATTGAAGTGACTTTTGATATTGATGCCAATGGTATTTTGCATGTGGGAGCCAAAGATAAAGCGACTGGTAAAGAGAATAAAATTACTATTAAGGCGAACTCTGGATTGTCGGAAGATGAAATCCAAGCAATGGTTAAAGATGCAGAAGAAAACGCAGAAGAAGACAAGAAGTTGCGAGATTTAGTTGATGCCCGCAATACGGCTGAGGCTTTAGTGCATTCAACCAAGAAGTCTCTTGAGGAGCATGGCGCCTCATTAGAGGCTAGTGAAAAAGAAAGTATTGAAGCTGCTATGAAGGCTTTAGAAGAGTCTTCGAAGGCTGGAGATAAAGCAGATATAGAAGCCAAAACAGAAGAACTTGGAAAAGTCAGTCAAAAATTAGGTGAAAAAGCATATGCCGCGATGGCGGAAAAAGCCAAGGCTGAATCAGGCGCTGAGGCTTCCAAGCCAAAAGCAGACGATAATGTAGTTGACGCCGACTTCAAAGAAGTCAATAAAAAGTAATTTGAATGTGTGATTGAAGGAAATTGTTTTGGCTAAAAAGCGTGACTTTTATGAAGTACTAGGGGTAGCAAAAAACGCCAGCGATGATGAGTTAAAAAAGGCTTATCGTAAGCTGGCGATGAAGTACCATCCTGATCGTAATCCTGATAATAAAGAATCGGAAGAAAAGTTTAAAGAGGCCAAAGAGGCCTATGAAATGCTTTCTGATCCGCAAAAGAAAGCTGCTTACGATCAGTATGGTCATGCTGGTGTTGACCCCAATATGGCTGGTGGTCAGGCTGGCGGCTTTGCAGATGCCTTCGGTGATATTTTTGGAGACATCTTTGGCGCAGGTGCGAGGGGCGGTGGCCGCCCTGGTCAGCAAGTATACCGAGGCGGTGACTTGCGTTATAGCATGGACATATCCCTTGAGGAGGCTGCCCATGGCCATGAAACTCAAATTCGTATACCGGGGTGGAATGAGTGTGATGTGTGCTCTGGAAAGGGCGCAGAACCTGGTTCCAAAGTAGAGAGTTGTTCAACTTGCGGTGGTCAAGGTCAGGTGCGGATGTCGCAGGGCTTTTTTTCTATGCAGCAGACTTGCCCGAAATGTAGGGGCAATGGGCAATTTATACCCAAGCCTTGTAAAAAATGTCATGGCGAGGGCAAGACCAAGCAGCAAAAAACCCTAGAAGTCAAAATTCCTGCGGGGATTGAGGACGGTATGCGGATTCGATTAACTGGACATGGTGAGCCTGGAATTAACCAAGGCCCTCCGGGTGATTTGTATGTGGAAATTCATATTCGACCGCATTCTGTATTTGAGCGAGAAGGTGATGACTTACATTTCCAAATGCCAATCTCATTTAAGACTGCTTGTCTTGGTGGTGAGGTTGAGGTGCCAACTTTAGCCGGTAAGGCGTCTTTTTCGGTGGCTGAGGGAACTCAAACAGGTCGCACTTTTCGACTTCGTGGTAAAGGCATTAAGGGAGTCCGGTCGAGTGTTGTTGGCGATTTATATGTCCACGTGCAAGTTGAGACCCCGGTTAAGCTCAATGAGCAACAGCGACAATTATTGCGTGATTTTGATGCCAGCATCCAGTCTGATAGCAGTAAGCATAACCCGCAAGAGAAGGGATGGTTTGATCGGGTAAAAAGCTTTTTTAATTAATTAGCCTAAAAGATCCGAGCACACGTCTACTTCTACTAGGGACTAATTCAAGACTAAGCCTCTTCCTGAATCAAAAAAAAGCATCAATCCGAAAAGCAATGTTCGGTTGCAGGGAAGGCGCCAGATTTGACTTCTTCTATATAGAGTTTTATCGCTTTTTCAATAGTTCCCGTACATTCCAAGAAATTTTTAACAAATTTAGGCTGACGTCCAGGGAATGCACCGATAGCGTCGTGCATGACTAGAACTTGACCAGAGCAATCGGGCCCGGCGCCAATACCCACAGTTGGTATGGTTAAGCTCTCGGTGATTGATTTTCCAAGACTCGAAGGAATAGCCTCTAAAACTAGTAACTGAGCTCCTGCTGCTTCAAGTGCTAAGGCATCCTCGCGCATTATTTGAGCGGCCGTAGGCGTTTTACCTTGCACCTTAAAACCGCCCAAAGTATTGACTGATTGCGGTGTAAGACCTAGATGGGCGCATACTGGTATGCCTTGTTTGACGAGGTGCTCAATAATTTCAACAAGCCATTTACCACCCTCTAATTTGACCATTTGCGCACCGGCTCGCATTAAAAGAGTAGCATTTTTTAGAGCCATCTCGGCATTACCATATGAAGCAAAGGGAAGGTCAGCGACTAAAAAGGATCTGGAACTTGCTCGCGCAACACAGGCAGTATGGTAAACAACGTCAGCCACTTGCACTGGAATTGTTGTACTGTGACCCTGAATGACGTTGCCTAGGGAATCACCAATCAAAATAACATCAATCCCATGCTGGTCAAAGAGTGCAGCAAAGCTTGCATCATAGGCTGTTAAGGAGGTGATCTTATTACCATCCTCTTTCATTTTAAAAAGAGTAGTGACGGAGACTGGTAGGATATTTTTTTGTGGATCGATATAACTCATATTGAGTCGATAGGTTCTTTAGATTTTTTAGAAAAGTTTTTGAGCAAAATCTACGAAGGTTTTGATTCGCAGGGTCCGTTGCATAAGGAGCTATTATGCAACCGCTCTATTTTTTGCCAAGATAGATTTGCGATTTGATCTTTCAATTTTCCAATTTTAGGCAAGGATATTTCGGAATCAATCTCTAATAACGGCAAAAGAACAAACATTCTTTCGGCCATTCTGGGGTGGGGCAAGATCAATTCTGGAGAATTGTACGTTACATCATCATACATCAGTAGGTCGATATCGAGCGTTCTAGGGGCATTTTCGTAAGGCCGTTCTCGACCAAACTTTTGCTCGACAGATTGGCAGGCGTGTAAGAGGGGGATTGGTTCGAGACGGGTTGAGACTGCGATGACATTATTGACGTAATCATTGCCAGGAGCATTCACGGGCGTACTGATATAAAAACAACTCCGCGCGTTAATTTGAATTGCAGGAATCTGGGCTAGACAAATGACTGCATCGGTTAAGATTTGTCGAGAGTCTCCAATATTACCGCCGAGTCCTATGTAGGCTGTTGACATGTATTAGTTACCTTTAGTCTTGGTATTTATTTCCTCTACTTTAATGAAATTTCAAGGGGACTGCTCGACGTCTAGTAATTTTTCATCAGAGGCTTGATGTTTAGGGGCTCGGCGCCTTCGCCTTCGAGACTTATTTGCATTACTTGACAAATTTACAGGGGATTCATTTTTAACTTGTAATAGGAGTTCTGCCCGTTCATCTGGAGTGGTAATTTGGAACTTTTCCCACCACTGAGCCAATTCCATTGGTAATTGTTTTGCCTCACATCGAAGACATAGAAAATCAAAGCCTGCCCTAAACCTGGGCGCCTCAATTAATCGATAGGGCATTTTCCCAATGCGTTTTTCAAAACGGGGTTGCAAACTCCAAATTTCATGCATATCCGTTTCAAATCTTCGTTGGATTGCAAACACTTCTCGTTGGTTAGCTAAGACTAGATCGATTGCCTGATGCAGTGCTAACACGGTAGTTTTACCAGTTTGCATGAGTAATTGCCATTCGGTATAGACCTGCTCCCAAAGCAAGGCTGCAAATAAAAAACCAGGAGAGATCGTTTTACCTTCTTGAACGCGCTGATCGGTTCTATCCAGGGCTAATTTGGCAAAGCTCGTTTGACCATCTTTTTCCAAAATTGCATCTAACATGGGTAAAAGACCTTGGTCGAGTCCGACATCGCGAAGTGTGCAAAGTGAGGACCAAGCGTGGCCTGAAACAAGGAGTTTGAGCATTTCATCAAAAAGCCTAGCGCTAGGGACATCATGAATTAAGTGCGCTAAGGATGCGATTGGCTCTAAGGACTTGGGTTCAATCTCGAATTGCGTTTTAGCCGCGAAACGAACGACTCGGAGCATACGAACTGGATCTTCACGATAGCGTTGCGTTGGATCACCGATCATTCGTAGTAATTTGTTTTTGATGTCGGCCATCCCGTGGTGGTAATCCAAGACGCGTTCGCTCGCCGGATCATAGTACATGGCATTAATTGTGAAATCTCTTCTGGCGGCGTCTTCAGCTTGATTTCCCCAGACGTTATCGCGAAGTATTCTGCCACTTTGTGCGATATGCTCTCCGGACTCTTCTAAAAGAGCGCGAAAGGTTGAGACCTCGATAATTTCTTGGCGTTGAGTTGTAGAACTGGAGCCATAAAATGTGACATGAACAATTTGGAACCGCTTGCCAATAATTCGTGAGCGTTTAAATAACTGATGAACTTGGTCTGGGGTAGCATTTGTTGCAACATCAAAATCTTTGGGGGTTATGCCTAGGAGTAAGTCGCGAACTGCTCCTCCAACAATATAAGCGAGATAGCCCGCATCTTGGAGGGTTTTAGTGACTTTGATCGCATTTTTAGAAATGAGTTGCGGGTCAATGTGATGCTTCGTCTTTTCAACGGGTGTTGGTTGTTTTTTTTTGTGTACTGGTTGAGAAAGGCGATCTTTTTTTCCAAACAAGCGACGAATCATTTGTTGAATCATGCAAACAAATCCAAAATTTGCCATTGATTTGAAGTGGCGTATGCTCGCAAACGTTCATCAGGATTAGTTGCTACAGGAGTTTTAACTTGCTGTAATAAGGGGAGGTCATTCATCGAGTCGGAGTAAAAAATACTTTCTTGAAGCGATTGCCAATCATAGCCAAGCTTTCTTAACCAATTTTGCACGTGGACTACTTTGCCTTCCTTAAAGTTAGGGGTTCCATGCACTCTACCAGTAAATTGGATTTTGTCCTGTAAAAGCATAGTTTCTGGCTCGGTTGCAATCAGTTGGTCGATACCAAAACGTTTTGCAATAGGTCTAGTAACAAAGCTATTGGTAGCTGTCACAATACAACAGATATCGCCTTTAACCAGATGATGGTTAACCAGGCCGATTGCCTCTTTACGAATTTGCGGCTCGATCACTTCAGTCATAAACTGCTCGTGCCATTGATCTAAGGTCGATTTTGGGTGATCTTTGAGGGGCTTTAAAGCGAATTGCAAAAACGCATGAATATCCAGCGTACCTTCTTTGTAAGCCCGATAAAACCGTTCATTCTCTTGTTGGTAATATAAGGGATCGACAACTCCGAGTCGAGCTAGAAAGCGCCCCCATTCATGGTCACTATCGATTGGAAGAAGGGTATGGTCTAGGTCGAATAGAGCGATACAAGGTAGCTTTGGGTTCATTGCGTAATTAGTTTGGATTAAATAAATCTCTTAATAAAGAAAGATTGATTGGACGTTTTGTTTGTAAGGAATATTGATCTAGGACCTCTAGTATATTGATTAAACTAGGTAAGTCGCGCGGGCAATTTTTGAGTAGCCACGGAGCAATATCATCAGAAAGATGAAGGCCTCTAGCCAGAGAAGCTTCTTGGATAGCGCATATTTTTTCTGTATCAGACAGAATCTGTAACGAAAAGTTGATTCCAGAAGCCAGTCTTGAAGAAACATCCTCTCTGATATGAAGTCCTTTGATGGAATGTGCCCCAGAAATACACAAGAAAATTTCTGGCGACGACTTGGTATCGATCATGAGTTTGAATAGCTGACTTAACTCAGTCGAATTCAACACATGGATATCGTCAATCAAATAAGCAAGTTTTTGTGGGGAAGTTTGGAGAGTGCTCCACAGTGGGCTAGATGGGGTCAGAAATAAGGTCGGTAAATTAGCGCCCTTTGCTTCCTCAAATAAGGCCTTTAGTAAGTGTGACTTACCTGAGCCGTTTGCTCCCCAGAGGTAAATCAAGTTTAACTCTGGCGGTATCGTCTTACCGGCATGCCAGTGCGAGCTAATCTTTTCTAGAATAGTACGAACGCAAACGGATTCTAGTTGAGGCACATTCGACAAAACAAAATTGGCAAGGCTTGGAATCGGCGACTTTAATATGTCTAGGGTAAATTGTTGCTGATTTAATTTCATGAACAAAAGATTACTTTTCCTTAAACCAAGCACTATCTAGATAGCGTGCTTTTGAGTAGCGAATTGCCACCAGGCTAATTGCTGCCATGGGTAGGGCTAGAAGGATACCAAAAAACCCAAACAATTGACCAAACACCATCAGGGCAAATAAAACAGCAACGGGGTGCAGACCGATTCGTTCCCCAACTAGTCGAGGGGTCAGAAAAAAGCCTTCAAGCAATTGTCCCGCGCCGTAAAGAGCGAGGACTAGTAATAGGGCATTACTAGGGCCAAATTGTAATAGTGCGCCTAGGGTAGACAATGAAAAACTAATTAAAAAGCCGACATAGGGAATAAATGCGACTAGGCCAGTAAAAGCACCCAAGGCAATAGCGCTTTGCACACCGATTAGGTATAGACCTGTGCTGTAGTAAATAGCCAGTATGAGCATCACCAAGAACTGCCCGCGCAAATATTGGGAAAGTAGCTCATCGACTTCTTGAACGATAGGAATTAGTATAGGGCGTAATTTTTGCGGGATGAGTTGCCCTAGAAGCTTAAAAAATCCTTTCCAGTCCAGCAATAAATAAAACAAAATAAATAGTATGAGAACCAAATTTGCTATAAAAAGAAAAAAAGACCCTGATGAAGCTAGAACTGTGGAAAGAGTTTTGGTTACTAGGCTGTTAGCATTATCTGCGACTTGTGAACTAATTTGAATAGTGAGCTGTTCTCGGATATGGCTCCAATCTAATTCGATATTTAAATTAGTTAATTTGGGGGTAGCCCATAACTGGATTGATGCAAGCCAGCTAGGGAACTGCTTCTTAATAAGTGGAATTTCATGTTGTAGTAGGTTCAGGAGTAACAGAACAATAGTTAAACAGATAAATACGCCTAAAATTAAGGTAAAAAGAGCGGCCAAGCTACGGGGAATTTTCAGAGCCTCCAGGCGCAAAGTCACCGGCTCTAGAATATAGGCCAAGATAAATGCGGCTAAAAAAGGCGTCAAAATTTCAGACATTGCGTCCACCATGAATTAGAATCTTCTCATTCTACCGAGTACAAGAGAACAATATGTCAAATTCAAACAAAAATGATACATCCAAGCCATTGATCGCATCTTCCCATGGTCTATCTTATAAGGATGCTGGCGTTGATATGGCTGCTGGTGATGAGCTAGTCGAGCGAATCAAGCCCTTAGCAAAGAAAACGATGCGGGAGGGCGTATTAGCGGGTATTGGAGGCTTTGGGGCTCTTTTTGAGGTCCCCAAGAGATATCAGGAACCGGTCTTGGTATCTGGCACTGACGGGGTGGGAACTAAGTTAAAGCTAGCTTTTGAGTGGCAGATTCATGACACAGTTGGGCAGGATCTGGTGGCAATGAGTGTGAATGATATTCTTGTTCAAGGCGCAGAATCGCTCTTTTTCCTAGACTATTTTGCTTGTGGAAAGTTGTCGGTAGAAGTTGCTGCGACAGTTATTGGAGGTGTTGCTAAGGGATGTGAAATTGCTGGTTGCGCCCTGATTGGCGGCGAGACCGCTGAAATGCCAGGTATGTATCCTGCAGGTGAGTATGATTTAGCAGGATTTGCGGTTGGCGTAGTCGAAAAGTGTAAAATTATTACTGGTAAACAAATCCAACCTGGCGATCAGTTAATCGGAGTTGCATCAAGCGGAGCGCATTCGAACGGTTTTTCCTTAATTCGAAAAATACTTGAGCGAGCAGGCGCTCAACCGCTGGATGATTTTGCTGGAAGACCACTACAGGAGGTAGTGATGGCGCCTACCCAAATCTATGTTAAACCGATCTTAAATCTACTGAACATCGTAAGTGTTAAGGGGATGGCACATATTACCGGTGGTGGCTTAGTTGAGAACATCCCTCGGGTCTTACCTGAAAACCTACAAGCGGTTTTGCACCGGGATGCATGGCAAATGCCTAGCTTATTTCAATGGTTACAAGAAAAGGGTCAAGTAGCCGATTTAGAAATGCATCGCGTATTTAATTGTGGCATAGGTTTAGTAGTTGTAGTACCAAGCCACGCCGTTTCTCAAGCGATTGAGGCATTAAAGGCGGAACAATTAACTGCTTGGCAAATCGGCGAGGTCGTCGAACGTCCCGTGAACGCACCGCAAACGATCGTACTTTAAAAGAAATATTTAGCGCAGGCAATGCTGTTCAATATAGCTAACGCATTTAGCGGCAGTTTGAGGAATGACTTGAGGTAAGCTTGGATCAACGACAATACGACTTGGCATAGCCCGCAACCAAGTCAACTGTCTTTTGCCCAATTGCCTTGTAGCGGCAAGACTTGTACTGACCAAATCGGGGTAGTTTATTTCTTCACGAAGATATTGCCAGGCTTGGCGATAACCTACCGCTCGCATAGCTGGCAGATCGGGCGTAATTTGGGGATTTAAAATTAAGCTGGCCACTTCCTCTAAAAAACCAAGCTGCAGCATTTTTAAAAAGCGCTCTGCCATTCGAGCGTGAAGCCATTGACGATCATTTGGCTCCAAAGATATTAAATGATGTTTGATGATGGAGCCATCTCGCGATGGCGCATAGGGTGCTTTGGCTATCCAAGACGACATTGGTTGTCCTGAGCCTAGGTAGACTTCAAGAGCCCTAGAAATACGCTGCGTGTCGCCAGGAGGTAATTTTGAGGCAGTAATTGGGTCCATTACTTGTAAGCGATCGTACATGGCTGGCCAGCCGATGACCTGTGCTTCTTTGGCGATTTGTAGTCGAATTTCTGGCTGGCTTTGCGGTAAGTTGGTTAGACCTTGACTCAATGCTCGCCAATACAGCATTGTTCCGCCGACGATAACTGGCACACTTCCTTTAGCGCGAATCTCGGTAGCCCAACGCGCTGCATCTTTGGCAAATTGGGCGGCTGAGTAAGTTTCCCAAGGATCTCTGATATCAATGCCATGGTGAGGCACTTGCAACTGCTCAGCCATACTCGGCTTTGCTGTGCCAATATTTAATCCTCTGTAGACTAAAGCTGAATCCATACTAATTAATTCAATCTGGATATTTTTTTGTAGTGCTTGACTAGTCACTTCCAACGATAATTGACTTTTTCCACTGGCAGTTGGCCCAACGATGACTAGTATCTGGTTAAGTGCCGAATCATTTTCAAATGGAGTCATTAACGACCCCGCATAAATAACTTATCCAAGTCTGCTACCGATAATTGAATCCATGTCGGCCTGCCATGATTACATTGGTCGGCTCGATCGGTTTGTTCCATTTGACGCAATAAGGCATTCATTTCAGGAATCGTTAATAGTCGATGGGCGCGAACTGCTGCGTGGCAGGCTTTTGAAGCCAGCTTTTCATGTTGTGCCGCGTTGATGGTAGCACTAGATCCGAGTTGCTCTAAATCGAGGAGTAATTGTCGAATCAATTGAGCTGGATCTGATTTACTCATTAATGCGGGTAATGATCGAATGACTAATTGTTCAGGCCCAAGCTCAGAGATATCAAAGCCCAGTTGAATGAGGCTAGAGTGATATTCATTCAATGTACTGATTTCAATTCGACTCGCATTGAGTACTACAGGAACAAGAAGTTGTTGGGTGACGACAGCGGTATTTAAATCCGATTTATATTTTTCATAAAGAACGCGTTCATGTGCGGCGTGCATATCAACAAGTACGATGCCTTGTTGATTTTGCGCCAAGATATAAATTCCAGCTAACTGCGCAATTGCCTGCCCTAGAGGCTGGTCGTTTTCTTGAGGGACCTCTGAATAACTACTTTGGACAGAGTTTAGAGTGGTGTTCGGTGTGCTAAAAAGTTGCTGCATCGAGTCTTTTACTGAGCCACTCATCGGCAGCGATAGCCGTTGATTTTTTGAATAAAACGGGGTGTAGCTTTGGGATTGAGGCGCAACCAATTTTTCTAATTGCTTAAATTGGGTAGTTGGGAGCGCCAAGTTTTCTAACGTGGGTAAGCTCGCCTCTCCCTGGCCAGCCCCATGAGCTAAGCGGTCTTGAATGGTGTGGAAGACAAATTGGTGGACTGCCCTACTATCCCGAAAACGAACCTCAATTTTGGCGGGATGCACATTCACATCAACCAACTCAGGATTAATAGTTAAGCACAGAAGGAGAATGGGTTGTCGATCGCCATGCAGCACATCTTGATAGGCGCTACGGATGGCGTGATTAATTAGCTTATCTTTGACGAATCGTTGATTAATAAAGATATATTGCTGATCAGCCCTTGCTCGGCTAGCTGTTGGTGAGCCGATAAAGCCTGCTAGTTGAATTAACGCATTACCACTTTGTACGGCAAGTTTTGCTGCTTCAAATTCAGGTCCGAGAATATCAGTTGCGCGGCGATTTAAATCAGCAGCTATCCATCGGTGAAGGGCTTTACCGTTATGCCAAATTGCAAAGCTAGTTTGAGGATTTGCCAGGGCCACCCGTTTAATCGCTTCGATACAGTGACCCAATTCGGTGGCGTGCGACTTGAGAAATTTTCGTCTAGCTGGAGTATTAAAAAAAAGATCGGCTACATCCACTCGGGAGCCAATATCTCCAGCAGCCGGCTGAACCTTTTGATGAGCGCTATCAATTTCCCAAGCGTGTTCATCATGGAGTGTACGGGAGGTAAAAATTGTTCTTGAAACAGATGCAATAGAGGCGAGGGCCTCTCCCCTAAAGCCCATCGTGCGGACGGACTCCAGATCTTCTAGAGATCTAATTTTACTCGTAGCATGTCTTGTTAAAGCTAACCGGAGTTCGGCTGCGGGTATCCCGACGCCATCATCACTAATCACAATACGCGAAGTGCCACCATCTTCAAGGCGAATCTGAATCTGAGAGGCATTGGCATCGACAGCATTTTCTAACAATTCTTTGACAACTGCTGCTGGTCGTTCAATCACCTCCCCAGCTGCAATTTGACTAATTAACTGATTTGGTAGTTCTAGAATAGGTTGTCGTGACATGGTGCTATTTTCTCATGAAGACTTCAGTGTTCATTTGAAACTGGTAATATGCTTACCGTGGAACAATTAATTATATTCTTGCAGTTTTTAATGCACATAGGCGATCACCTTGGTGAATATGGCGCCTGGTCATACGGCATTTTAAGCGCTATTATTTTTGCTGAAACAGGTCTCGTCGTATTTCCATTCTTGCCAGGGGATACCCTACTATTCACAGCTGGGGCATTTTGTGCCACCGGTCAGCTTAATTTATTTTTGTTGAATTTTTTAATCATTACTGCCGCCATACTCGGTAATACAGTGAATTATTGGATTGGGAAGTATTTAGTTACGCGGATGGAGATAAGCTCGATTACTTGGATTGATCAGGGCGCTTTAAAAAAAACCCACATTTTTTTTGAAAAACACGGCGGTAAGACAATCATATTAGCGCGCTTTGTGCCGATTGTAAGGACTTTCGCACCCTTTGTTGCAGGGGTATCGGGGATGAATTTCTCAAAATTTCAGCTATTTAATATTGCTGGGGCGGTATTTTGGAGTGGCTCTTTAACTGTTGCGGGTTATTTTTTTGGAAACCTTCCTGTGATTAAGGACAACCTGAATACGATCGTATTAATTGGCGTTGGTGCGGCTGTGATACCGGTTCTTTTGACGGCCTTTGTGCGACTCATCCAGTTGATCCTTTCGAAAAAAAAGACTAATACATCAGAAATTTCTAGATAAGCCCCTGACGCAATTGTGGATAGGCTGAGCAAAATAGCCCAATCAATTAGCTCGGATATATTGTATTGACTGAGGGGGGATTCTAGTACTTAGAACGATTGGGGCACTTTGGCCGCTAATGGGGCTTCAACGTTCTTTCAAGATCCTGCAGATGTTCTCTAATTTCATCGGCATCCTCTGCTAGCGGCATATGGCTCAAGTAAGTTGCCATGTCCTCGATGGCAGGGCGAGTGTAGTCTAACTGTGCAAAGGCTAGACCACGGTCACGAATTTCTTCTATTTCGCCAGGCAGTAAGATAACTAGTCTTTCCTGAATACCTAGAAGTCGCTCCCACCGATCTTGATGGCTATAGACAGCTTTCAAATTCCTCAATAAGCGCGACAAGATTTCTCGCGCCCCAGAGCTTTTTAAGAACACACTCAAGGGGAGAGCCATTTCTCCGCGATAACCCTGGGCGTCTAGGTATGGATCTAGCATTGCTTGTAATTCGGTTTTTGATAGGGAGGCGCCAGTTGTAGGGTCCAGCACAACTTCACCTTGAGGCAATGAAACCCGAACTAAGAAGTGGTTCGGAAAAGAGATCCCTCGAATATTCAAACCAATTTGCCCTCCCATTTCAAGCATAATTAAAGACAGGGATATGGGAATTCCACGACGAGTTTGCAGCACACTGTGCAGATAAGAGTTCTCCGGGTCATAGTAATCATTGGTATTGAGTTCAAAATGCAACTCTGAAAAAAAATAGTGTTTGAGATGCTGCAATTTTTGTAAATCTGTCGTCTCTGGAGTAAATCGAGCGTTGAGTTTTTTTACCAGTGCGTCGATATGATCTAAAACTGCTTGAACATCCAGATCTGGATAGGCATGTTGAGCAACCGCAATTGCAGCCTCAGTCAGGGGTAAATTTTGATCTTCAGCAACCAAAGAGGCAAAGTAGTCAAGATGTTTAGTAGGCATGTAAATTAACTCGCGTGTCTTAAAAATTCTTTAAAACGAATTCCACAAATCCAAAGGGTCATGAAGTAGCCTAGCATTGCCAATGCCCCCCAAGCAAGCATTAGAAATATTCGACTCATTGGATTAGCGCTCATAGCAATCCAATCATGATAGTTTGCCCCAAAACCTAAAATGACTCCAAAAATCACAAGCCCCACGCCTAGTTGCACAAAAAACTTCCACCAGGCTTGCTTTCCAAAGGACACTCCTCCACGTCGGGCAAGCCCAATCCATAGCAAGGCTGCATTCAGGCAGGCTCCGACACCAATGGAAAGGGCTAAGCCGGCATGGGCAAATAGAGGAACAAACACTAAGTTTAGAAGTTGCGTACAAATGAGAACAATTAAGGCTATTTTGACAGGTGTTTTGATATTTTGGCGCGAATAAAATCCGGGAGCAAGGATTTTAACTAAAATTAAGCCAATCAAACCGACCCCATAGGCTTGCAATGCAAGACGGGTCATTTCGACATCGTGGGATGTGAACTTGCCGTAGTGGTACAAAGCTGCCGCGAGAGGCTCACCGAAGATAAAAAGGGCCAGGGCAGCGGGGGTGGCTAGGAGAAAAGTTAAACGAATCCCCCAAGTAATCAATTGACTAGCTAACTCCGTATGCCCTTGCGCATTCGCCTTACTCAAGCTTGGAAGTAGAACGGTACCGACTGCAACACCAAGTAAAGCGGTTGGAAATTCCATTAAGCGATCAGCATAAGATAGCCAAGAAACGCTACCTGCAATCAGATGAGAGGCAATATTAGTATTAATTAGTAGGGAGATTTGCGCGACCGAAACGGCAAAAATAGCTGGCCCCATCAACTTCAGCACTCTTTTAGCATCTGGGTCGCTAGCCGCTTGGCGAAGACGTTGATACCCCAGTCCAATACGCGGCAGCAGCCCTATTTTTATAAGAACTGGCACCTGAAGTATGAGTTGGCAGAGCCCACCCACGAGAACCCCGATTGCTAGAGCATAGATAGGGGTAGTTAATTGTGGCGCAAGAAATAATGCTGCAAGGATAATACCTACATTTAAAAGGGTGGGAGTCAGGGCCGGGATTACAAACCGTTGATGCGTATTGAGAATGCCGGCGGCTAATGAGACTAGTGAAATGAGCCCAATATAAGGAAACATGATTTGCGTGAGCACTACCGTAATTTCGAAAGTTTGTTTATCCTGAAAGCCAGTAGCGATTGCCAAAATAAGAAGTGGTGCAAAAACAACGCCAAAGATAACAGTCACTAATAGACTCCAAAATAGCAGGGTTGAAACTACATTAATTAATTTTTTAGCCTGATCTGGTCCTTGGGTACTGTTAATCTCAGATAAGATTGGAACAAATGCTTGCGAAAATGCACCTTCGGCAAATAACCGGCGCAGTAAGTTCGGTATTCGAAATGCGACATTGAATGCATCGGTCATTTCGGATGCCCCAAAAGCACGAGCGATGAGAGTTTCCCGAATGAGACCAGTTACTCTGGAGAGCATCGTAATAGTACTAACTTTGGCTGCTGCAGAGAGAAGATTCACGAACTAAGTCACTTATTGTGTTGGGGTAGTAAAAAGTATCTGTCTAGGTTATAATAGAAGATTAATGGTTTTCCTATAGAAAATCTTATTTTAATGATAGTACCTTGTGAGTATGTCGATGCTTCGAATCTTTATCAGGTATTTTATCAATGAGAGTAGAGATTGAAGTGCAATAGAAAAGAAGTGCAATAGAAAACCACCAACCGAATATGTAACAAATGAGTAGTTCAAAAAAATTTATTAGAAACTGAAAGAAACTGAGTAAAACATATGGCAAATACAGCACAAGCTCGCAAACGCGCCCGTCAAGCAGTCAAGTTAAACGCGCACAATTCTAGTTTGAGATCTCGCTTGAGAACGGCAATTAAATCTGTTCGCAAGGCAGTTGACACTGGTGATAAAGCAGCTGCAGCAAAAGTTTTTTTAGCTGCGCAATCCACGATTGATCAGATTGCTGATAAGAAAATTATTCATAAAAATACTGCTTCACGTCAAAAATCCAGGTTGTCAGCAGCGATCAAAGCAATGGCTGCTTAATCGGATTTTGCTGATTTTATTTTGTTGATTTCATTTTGCTATCGAATTTGGAGATTTCCCCTTTTAGAATAGTTTAGTTTGTAGCAGTAAATGTCTGACAAGTCCGCAATTGCGGACTTTATAGTTTTAAGTTGTTTGAACAAAATTTTAGGAAGACGTCTCATTGAGCTCGATTAGGACAAGGTGATTGTCTTTCGCAAAATTGAGTACAAAATCGAGCGCTCGAACGTCAATATCTGCTAATTGTGTATCAACGATTACGCATTTAACATCCTCAATTGTTTCAGGCGTAACATAGGGTGAAAACGTAAATCTTGGATCCCCATCATCATCTGGGGGTCTAAATGAAGACATGACGCCACACAAACGGTCGGCCCAATCACTCGGCCTGAATACTTTACCGTTTGGGGTGATACCTTTGATGCAGTATTGTTTGGACATGAATGACGAATGAATTGATTGGTGTAAGGTAAGCGCTGTCAAACGTTAGTAATGAATCATATAGACTTGGATGACTATAGCGCATTTGCGTGGCAATCTTAAAAAACCGTCATGACAAATTGATCTGATCTGATGCAATATGCATCCGTGTACAGAAAACAAGAAAGGATAGTTGAAGCATCATAGGAGGGTAATTAAGGAATGTTGGTCGTTAAATAATAACCCTTGTAAGAAGTGGGTTGCATACAATAACTTTTTAGCTTAAAAAATAAATATGGAAAATAAAAACCACCCATTGAGGCATTACCTGCAGTTTTCAGACTTTAACGAAAGCGAATACGATTACATTTTGGAGCGAGCCAAGATCTTAAAACGCAAATTTAAAGCGTATGAGACCTGGCACCCCTTACACGATCGAACATTAGCGATGATCTTTGAGAAGCACTCCACTAGAACGCGTTTATCTTTTGAGGCTGGCATGCACCAATTAGGCGGCCACGCCGTGTATTTAAATACACAGGACACCCAACTAGGCCGTGGCGAACCCGTTGAGGACGCTGCACAAGTGATTTCTAGGATGACGGACATCATTATGATCCGAACTTATGGCCAGGATATTCTAGAGCGATTTGCGGCTAATTCGCGGGTGCCTGTGGTGAACGGCTTAACGAATGAATATCATCCGTGTCAGGTATTGGCAGATATCTTTACTTATCACGAAGAGCGTGGCTCGATTCGTGGCAAAAAAGTTGCTTGGATTGGCGATGCCAATAATATGGCCTATACCTGGCTTCAAGCGGCCCCAATTTTAGGCTTTGAGTTACATTTTTCAGGCCCCGTTGGTTACACCTTAGATCATCACAGAATTACTCAGGCCGAACAAGCCTGCTTAAAGAATTTTTCTGATCCTAAACAAGCCTGTGTTGGCGTTGATTTAGTAACAACTGACGTCTGGACGAGTATGGGATATGAAAAGGAAAATACCGATCGCCTAGCGGCTTTTAGAAATTGGATTGTCGATAATGACAAAATGGCGATGGCTAAATCAGACGCCTTGTTTATGCACTGTTTACCAGCACATCGCGGGGAAGAAGTTGCCTCGGAAGTGATTGATGGAGCGCAAAGTATTGTTTGGCAGGAAGCCGAAAATCGTTTACATGTCCAAAAGGCTTTAATGGAGTTTTTATTGTGTGGCAAATTGAATGAATTGGTTTGAAATATGACAGATATCAAAAAAGTTGTTTTAGCGTATTCGGGTGGTCTTGATACAAGCGTTATCTTAAAGTGGCTCCAGGATACTTATCATTGTGAAATTGTGACATTTACCGCTGATTTGGGTCAGGGTGAGGAGCTTGAGCCAGCCAGAGCGAAGGCGATTCAATTCGGTATTAAGCCAGAGAATATTTTTATTGATGACTTACGTGAGGAATTTGTCCGAGACTTTGTCTTCCCGATGTTTCGTTGTAATACAGTCTATGAGGGCGAATACTTACTAGGGACTTCAATTGCTCGACCATTAATTGCTAAGCGCCAGATTGAGATTGCGCGCCTGACACAGGCTGACTCGGTATCGCATGGTGCAACTGGGAAGGGCAATGATCAAGTACGGTTTGAGTTGGGTTACTACGCTCTAGAGCCCGGTATCAAAGTAATTGCGCCTTGGCGAGAGTGGGATTTATTATCGCGTGAAAAATTACTCGCTTATGCCGAAAAACATGGTATCCCGGTAGATATGAAGCATAAGCAAGGGGGTGCGCCCTATTCGATGGATGCCAATTTATTACATATTAGTTTTGAGGGGCGTCATTTGGAAAATCCGAATGCGCAGGCTGAAGAAGCGATGTGGCGCTGGACGGTATCACCTGAAGAAGCGCCGAATGAAGCGCAGTATATTGATATCGAATTTCAAGGGGGAGACGCAATTGCTATTGATGGGCACCTGATGCTGCCCCATGTATTATTGGCTATGTTAAATGAGCTTGGCGGCAAGCACGGTATTGGCCGATTGGATTTAGTAGAAAACCGCTTTGTTGGCATGAAAAGTCGAGGCTGTTATGAAACGCCCGGCGGGAGTATTTTATTAAAGGCCCATCGCGGTATTGAGAGTATTACTTTAGACCGGGAAGTGGCGCACTTAAAGGACGATTTGATGCCGCGATACGCTGCGCTCATTTATAACGGTTTTTGGTGGTCTCCAGAGCGTAAAGCGCTACAGATATTAATTGACCATACGCAATTACGAGTTAATGGTGTAGTGAAATTAAAGCTCTATAAAGGCTCTGTGACAGTTGTTTCACGAGACTCAAAGGACACTCTATTTGATCAAAATATTGCCACCTTTGATGATGATGGGGGCGCTTATAACCAGGCAGATGCTGGAGGCTTCATTAAATTAAATGCGCTGCGATTACGGATTGCCGAAATTGCTAAGCGCCATCGACAATAACTGAAAGATCATCGGAGAATTTCATGCAATTTAACCAAGTAACTGTAGATAAGAAAGCGAATATTTTTTTTGATGGTAAATGTATTTCGCATACTGTAACTTTGCCGGATCAAACCAGAAAATCTGTTGGCGTCATATTGCCAAGCACCTTACGCTTTGATTTAACCATTAAAGAAGTTATGGAAGTTGTCGATGGTACTGCGTTTGTAAGTGTCAATGGCGGCCAAGAGCAAGCTTACTTAGCCGGTCAATCTTGGGAAGTTGGTGCGGGCGGTTACTTTGTGATTCGTGCGGAAGCGCCAATACATTATGTCTGCCATTTTGACTAACTAAGCGCTTATTGGATAGTGGCTAGGTTTCAAACTCTGTGGCCCCAATAGAGACAATTTAAGGTCTAGGTAAACCTTCGACGAAACTACCTGGACCGAGTTTTCTTTTTGTAAACCATCCTCGGTTCATCTCTAATGCATAGGGGTTTGCTCTGAATGGGCAATGGCTCGACTCGCTAAGAGCTTCCATTTCAGCGATATTAATAATTTTTCCACTAGCATCTATAAATGCGATAGCCAGGGGTATTTCTGTATTTTTCATCCAAAAGCAATGGCTTAGCTTGTCATTAAACACAAATAACATTCCTTGATTTTCGGGCAGTTCTTTGCGGTACATTAAGCCCATTTGTTGGCTAGCGGGCGTACTGGCAACTTCAGCCTTAATGATTTCTTGATTTATTTTTAAGGTAATTGATGGAAGAGGCGCGCCATAGCACGTTGCTGCAATTATTGATAACGAAATCAGTTGCGCAAGTAAGAGGCTACATTTGATTAAACTATTTAGCATAGTGGCGGTTATTCATTGTGTTGCAAAGATTATTGGTCATCAGTTATTTGAACGGTTTAGTTTCAGTAAGCGATATTGAGCGAAGGTCATATCACCAAAAGTCAACCCGCACCAGTTGAATGATTTATTATAGTAACAACTTTGCAGGACTGATAGCTTTATGCTCATTCAAAGCGAAGTAATCAGGACGTGCGATAGTAGCTTTTTTAATCACTCTTATTAAAGGTCTTTCAGTTATGTCAACACCACTGGATTTGTTACAAATTGCCAAAGAAGAACAAAACGGCGATTTATTTAAATTACTCGATAGTATTTACAAGCGATCAACTCTAAAGCCCGTTGGCTTTAATGATGCAATTATTTGGGAAGGCGGGAATTTTGTCGGTGATGTGAAGCCAGTAGCGCATGCTTTTACCGATATGTTTGCCTTGAACGGGACATTGATGGCCTTGGATGTTTTAGGACTGCCTTTCTTGGGGGTGCCGATGATGGCCCAATTTCGGCATGACACGAATCTTGCCTCACTCGAGTGGTTTGGAAAGTTAGACTATATAGCTCTGAAGTGGTCTACCGCTGGAGATTTCCTAGTCAACGATGGTGGCAAGAAAGTAGTTGTAGCGGGTAAGTCGGCTAACGCACCTTTGCGAACTGCCGCAGGCGTTTATTGTAATGTTCGCCCCTATGGCGGAATTACGAGTATTCGTTTTATGCCAGGTTTACCTTATTCTCAAGATAAGAAAAAGTTTAAAATTGATCCAGAGACTGGCAATATTCATTCAGAAATGAATACCCCGGGTATTCGTATGGCATACGCTGCGCGATTATTCCTTAAGATGGTGCATGACACGGGGATGATTGGTCGAGTAGCCACCAAGCCTACTCAGGCCCAGGAAGATGCTATCAACGCCGGCATTATTCGTTGGCTGATGGCAGGCACTAAATTTAAGTTAAAACGTCAGTATGCTGTGGATGCCTATGAAGAGCATCGTGCCAATGTGGACGCAATCGTCGCTTTATTACCTAAAGACTTCAAAGCCGGAATGGAGAATTGGGGTGGAGACATTTATGAACACATTGCAGATACCAATTTTGGTCTTTTATTGCATGACATGATTCGCCAAAGACCTTGTATTGTTTATGCTACGGATTTAGATGGTGATCGTTTAACTGATTTGATGGCTGATGCAGCTGATGTTCTGCGTGATTGGGGTCAGATTGTTTTAGAACGGGTAGGATCCCCAGTCGATATGAAGCAGTTGTGGAAAGATATGGGCTTTACGATGACAAATGGTAAGGATATGACCAGTATCATGTACCGTGTCCATGGCGCACCGATCTACGAGCAAACTTTGGGCTCTGCTGATGCGATGTTAATGCGCTTATTAGAAGGCGATGAAACCGTAGGCGGTGAGAAGCAGCCCTATGATCCAAGAATTCATTTTGTGCTCATCAATGAGGCTTATAAAGCGGCCAATCCCGGCAACGAGAAGTTGGCAAATTGGTTGGATGAGCAACTCAAGGCCTTCGATCGAATTTATAGCCCAAATCGTCCGTTATACATTGAAGGCTATCAAGCATTAAAAGCAGCTATTAAACCTTGGGGGGTATGATTTGAGGGTCGACGGGTAAGTGCAGAATTTTTGCATGTATCCCTAGACTCTTGCAACTAATCCAAGTAGTTGCGTTTAGGTATTTGAGTTTAAGTAGGTTAGCTGAAAAAGATAGAAGACGAGCAGAAAGGTAAGGCTAAAAAGTAAACTAAAAAGTAAGCTAAAAAATAAGTCAAAAGGCCAGCTAAAAAAACCCCTCTCGAGGGGCTTCTTTGCAAAACATCCTATAAAGGATTAGCTCAATCAACCGCCTTGGATATTAGTCGCTTGTTTGCCTTTAGGGCCTTGAGTAATATCAAAGGTTACCTTTTGACCTTCTTTGAGGGTTTTAAAGCCACTCATTGTGATTGCACTGAAGTGAGCAAATAACTCTTCTTCTCCATCATCAGGTTTGATAAACCCAAAACCTTTTGCATCATTAAACCATTTTACGACACCGGTTGCCATTCGAACTCCATTACATATTAAGGATCAATCTTGAAGCGTGAAAAACATTTGATAGCTAACACAACAACAAGCCTTGTGTATTAAAATTAATACACATGTGTGTGATTGTTGGCTTTATTTGCGCTTCTGTCAAGATGAAATAGGTGAAAACGTATTAGTATTTCCCCTTAGGTGTGGGATTTTTTCACATTTTTTTGCTTTTTAGCACCTAAATGATCAAATTTGTCGCCACTCGGTCAAAAATAAACAGTAAATTAATTAATGATTAGAATCATAGTATGAACCAGAAATTGAGTAATAAACCGCTTTTGGCAATTCGTCCGACCAAGCCCTTAAAAGATGATGGCCGGGCAACAGTTTTAGATCGGGAAGTTCAAAAAGTAGAACCTCCCCCTTTGTACCGGGTTATTTTGTTGAATGATGATTTCACCCCCATGGAATTTGTAGTCATGATTATTCAGGAGTATTTTCATAAAGATCAGGAAACGGCCACTAGAATTATGTTACAAGTACATATGGAAGGAAAAGGTGTTTGTGGGGTTTACACCCATGACATGGCTGTAACCAAGGTAGCGCAAGTAACTGAAATCTCCCGTAAATCGGGTCACCCTTTGCAGTGCATGATGGAGGAAGTATGATTGCTCAAGAATTAGAAGTTAGTCTGCATATGGCTTTTGTAGATGCAAGGGCGGCTCGGCATGAGTTTATTACCGTTGAGCATCTATTGTGTGCTCTGTTAGATAATGCCACGGCAGTGGATGTATTGAAGGCTTGCGCGGTAAATATTGTTGATCTTCGCATCCAACTCAAGAATTTCATTAACGACAATACACCCGTTGTGCCGGGCACAGAAGAAGTTGATACGCAACCAACCTTAGGATTCCAGCGGGTAATCCAGCGAGCCATTATGCACGTCCAGTCCACATCAAGTGGAAAAAAAGAGGTTACTGGAGCCAATGTATTGGTAGCCATTTTTGGAGAAAAAGATTCGCATGCGGTATATTATCTGCAGCAACAGGGAGTAACTCGGCTGGATGTGGTGAATTTTATTAGTCATGGAATCCGTAAAGATCAGGCTGAGTCGGTCAAGCAAGACCAGCAAAATAGTGACTCGGATGAGACTGCCTCCGGCACTGGTAAAGATAGCCCGTTAGAGCAGTTCACACAAAACTTAAATCAATTAGCAAAACAAGGTAAGATTGATCCGCTCATTGGCCGTGAACACGAGGTTGAGCGGGTTATCCAAATATTGTGTCGTCGCCGTAAAAATAACCCGCTGTTGGTCGGTGAGGCGGGTGTTGGTAAGACGGCAATTGCAGAGGGCTTAGCATGGCGAGTGACCCAAAATGAAGTCCCAGAAATTTTAAAAGATGCGGTTGTTTATTCACTGGACATGGGGGCTTTGCTTGCTGGTACTAAATATCGCGGGGATTTTGAGCAGCGCTTGAAGGCTGTTTTGAAGTCCTTAAAAGATAATGTCAATGCGGTTTTATTTATTGATGAAATTCATACCCTGATTGGGGCTGGTGCAGCTTCTGGCGGGACTTTGGATGCCAGTAATTTACTAAAACCTGCTTTATCTAGCGGTCAGTTGAAGTGTATCGGTGCAACTACCTTTACGGAGTATCGTGGCATTTTTGAAAAAGACGCTGCGCTATCTAGGCGCTTCCAAAAAATTGATGTTTTAGAACCAAGTATTGATCAAACCGTGCAAATCTTGCGGGGTCTAAAGTCCCGATTTGAAGAGCATCATGGCGTGAAGTATTCTCAAAATGCCTTAAGCGCTGCTGCTGAGTTGTCATCAAGATATATTAATGATCGGCAGTTACCAGATAAAGCAATTGATGTGATTGATGAGGCGGGTGCGGCGCAACGAATTTTGCCCAAATCGAAACAGAAAAAAACGATTGGGCGGGTAGAGATTGAGGAGATTGTTTCTAAAATTGCCCGGATTCCACCGCAATCGGTTAGTCAAGATGACAGGAGTAAATTGCAGACCCTGGATCGGGACTTAAAGAGCGTCGTATTTGGGCAAGACCCAGCGATTGAAGCTTTAGCATCGTCCATTAAGATGGCTCGGGCGGGGCTTGGCAAAATCGATAGGCCAATAGGCTCCTTTTTATTCTCAGGCCCTACCGGCGTTGGTAAAACAGAAGTTGCCAAGCAACTAGCTTTTATTATGGGTGTGGAGTTATTGCGCTTTGATATGTCGGAGTATATGGAAAGGCATGCAGTTAGTCGCTTAATTGGCGCGCCCCCTGGATACGTTGGATTTGATCAAGGTGGTTTGCTCACTGAGGGAGTGAACAAAAAACCGCACTGTGTTTTATTACTCGACGAAATCGAAAAAGCGCATCCTGATATTTTTAATATATTGCTCCAAGTCATGGATCATGGGACATTAACGGATAACAACGGTCGTAAAGCTGATTTTCGTAATGTAATTATTATCATGACGACCAATGCTGGCGCTGAAACGATGAATAAATCGACCATTGGTTTTACAAATCCTCGAGAAGCTGGGGATGAGATGGCTGATATCAAGCGTATGTTTACCCCAGAATTTAGAAATCGGCTAGATGCGATCGTTTCCTTTAAAGGTCTTGATGAGTCAATTATTCTTCGCGTTGTCGATAAATTCCTCATGCAACTAGAGGAGCAGTTACACGAGAAAAAAGTGGATGCGACTTTCTCCCCGGCACTTCGAACTTTCTTATCTAAAAAAGGTTTTGACCCATTAATGGGCGCTAGGCCTATGCAACGTTTAATTCAAGATACCGTTCGTAAAGCCTTGGCCGATGAGTTACTTTTTGGACGCCTACTCAATGGTGGCACAGTCTTAGTTGATGTGGCGGATAGTGGTGAGGTAGTACTCACCATCCAGGCTGCTGTTACAAAGGGCAAGGCTGCGTCTACAGAGACATCTGAAGAGACTTAACTCTTACCGGTACTCCCAAATCCACCAGCGCCTCTAGTGCTGGTGGAGAACTCCTCAACGACCTCCCACTCGACTTGAGCGACGGGCACGATCACTAGTTGTGCTAAGCGATCCATGGCGCAGATCTGAAAATTCTGTTGGCCTCGGTTCCAGGTACTCACCATGAGTTGGCCTTGATAATCCGAGTCGATGAGGCCAATTAAATTGCCTAGGACGATGCCATGTTTGTGACCAAGCCCAGAACGGGGCAAAATAATCGCACAGTAGCCTGGATCTGCAACATGGATTGCAATACCCGTTGGAATTAATAGGGTCTGCCCAGGAGCAATGTCAATAGGCTCGTTAATACATGCTCTAAGATCGAGGCCGGCACTCCCTGGAGTGGCATAACTGGGTAGTTGACTGCGCATCCGTTCATCTAAAATTTTGACTTGTAATTTTTGCATAAATGGAGTTGAAGGGGGTTCAAGAAGTGGCAAGATGAATTGCTATGGGAACAGCGTTACGCTGGTAAACGTTGCACAACCTGAGCAATGATTTCCCGAGCAAGGTTTAGCTTATCCATTTGCTGTAAAGGATAAACACCATTTGCATCAATCAAGCTGACTTGATTATGGTCTTGTCCGAAGGTATCGGGTCCGTGATTAGCGATTAAGAGGGGCACATTTTTAGCGATTCGTTTAGCTTGCCCAAATTCAGAAACCTGTTGCGTCTCGGCGGCAAAGCCAACGCAAAATGGTCTTTGGGTAGAGTTAGCAGCCATGCGAGCCAAGATGTCAGGATTGAGAGCAAACTCTAAGGGTGGACTTGTAGAGTCCGATTTTTTGATTTTATGGGTAGATGGATTGATGATTTTCCAGTCTGCGACGGCTGCAACGGAGAAGAAAATATCGCAGTCTTTAGCAGATTCAACGGCATTTGCCATATCAGCAGCACTTAAGACGTCTGTTCGGCGAATCATCCCAGTAAACTCCAGAGGCGTTGGTAAGTGGACGGGTCCAGCTATTAAATGCACAGATGCACCTGCTTCTAGGGCTGCTTTGGCGATAGCAAAGCCCATTTTTCCAGAGCTTTTATTCGTAAGACCACGAACCGGATCAATAGCCTCATAGGTTGGGCCAGCTGTTACAACTACCTGTTTTCCCAGTAAGGTTTTCGGCTGAAAAAAAGCGCACAGGCCCTCGAGAATTTCTTCGGGTTCGAGCATACGACCAGCTCCGACTTCGCCACAAGCTTGTGGACCACTAGCCGGGCCAAGGAGGATAACGCCATCAGCTTTTAGCCGAGCCACACTGCGTTGGGTGGCGACATGCTGCCACATTTGTAAATTCATTGCCGGCACCATGAGTAGGGGGCACGGCAGGATAGAGCCCTGTTCTTCAAAACCGCGGGCAATGAGTAGGGTCGATAAGAGATCATCTGCCAGGCCCAAGGAATGCTTTGCCATGAGATCTGCGCTGGCGGGGGCGATCACAATCGCGTCAGCTTTTCTAGAAAGCTCAATATGAGCCATCCCATTGGGAATACGATCATCCCATTGACTGATAAAGACAGGATTTCCAGACACAGCTTGCAGGGTAGTCGGAGTCACAAAGTGCGTTGCAGCCTGCGTCATTACAACTTGAACCTGAGCCCCTTCTTTAATAAAAAGACGCACGAGCTCCGGGGTCTTATAGGCAGCAATACCACCAGAGATCCCTAAAACAATATGTTTGTCGAGTAAATACATAGGTTCCTAACGTTTTTTGACTACGCGCCTTAACTCGTCAAAAATCAATAGAGCAGCACCTAGGCTTATGGCGCTGTCTGCAACATTAAAAGCTGGCCAGTGAAACTGTTGATAATACACATCAATAAAGTCTACTACAGCACCATAAGCAAAGCGATCAATTAAGTTGCCCACCGCCCCCCCTAGAATGAGTGCTAAAGAAAAGCAGAATAACGATTCCTTCGAATGGCGCTTGAGTAACCAAAGGATTGTGACAGCAGCGACTAGACCTATGCCAATAAAAAACCATTTTTGCCAAGCAAGCCCATCTGCCAGAAAAGAAAAAGCTGCTCCAGGGTTAAAAACAAGTACCCAGTTCATCATCGCATTCACACGTTGACTGGTGTTTGGTAGAAGGCTATTGAGGGCAATTATTTTAGTCAGTTGATCGATGATAATCACAAAGATAGACAAGCCTAACCACAAAATAAATTGATAAGAGCTATTCATTGCCGAGTTGGTTTTTGCCATCAATTTTCCCTGAAAAATCGTTTCAATATATGCGAATTTAAGCGAAATGTCGCTTCTCACCAGTCCCAAACACATTCTCGAAGCAGCGTCCACATAAGTGGGGATGCTCAGCCTGTAATCCAACGTCGGCACGGTAATGCCAGCAACGCGTACACTTTGGATGAGCACTCGCTCGAACGAGAACTTGGAGGGGTGCGCCGATATCTAGTGCAGATTTAGTTTGAGCACTAGAGGTGATTGTCATGTATTTGAGGTCATCAGCTAAGCTTTGCAAAATGTGGGCGTCTTTTTCTGAAGCCAAGATGGTGATTTCAGCCTGCAGTGAAGAGCCGACTTTACCTACTTCTCGTTCTAGTTCAATGGCTTTGGTCACTTCTTGTCTAAATTGCCGAAGCGTACTCCACTTTGACAGTAAAGTTGGCGCTTCGTCTGGCAGTTCTATTTCTTCAAATAGTTCTGTAAAGATAGTTTCCTTACCGGTTTGATTGGGATATAAGATTTGCCAGATTTCTTCGGCGGTGAAGGATAAAAAGGGTGCCATCCACCTTAACATGGCTTGCGTAATGTGCCCAAGGACAGTTTGCGCAGAACGCCGCATAGGAGAATTTGGGGCTTGTGTATACAAACGATCTTTGAGAATATCTAAATAAAAACCGCCGAGATCTTCTGAGCAAAAGGTCATTATTCGTGCAACTGCATTATGAAAGTCATAGCGCTCATAACAAGCTAAAATTTCGGATTGAACTTGAGCGGTAAGACAAAGCATATACCTGTCAATCTCCAGCAAATCAGCTGTTTTGAGGGAATTTATTTTTGGGTCAAAATCACTGATGTTGGCAAGTAAAAAACGCAGGGTGTTACGAATTCTGCGATAACTTTCAACGACACGTTTTAAGATTTCATCGGAGATAGTCATCTCTCCTGAGTAATCTGTGGAGGCGGCCCATAAGCGAATAATTTCAGAACCCATTTTATCGAATACTTCTTGGGGTGCAATAACATTTCCAAGGGATTTACTCATTTTCCTGCCATGCCCATCTACCGTAAAACCATGGGTCAAGAGTGCCCGGTAGGGTGGCTTACCATCGAGCATTGCACCGGTTAATAGTGAGGAGTGGAACCAGCCACGATGCTGATCGGAGCCCTCGAGGTAGAGATCTGCCCAGCGCTCATCAGAGGTGGGGTTGCCGGCTGCATCATTCATCAGAGAGGCAGCGTGCGAACCTCGAATGACATGCCAGTGCGTTGTCCCAGAATCAAACCAGACATCTAAGGTGTCTTTATTTTTTTCATAGAAGGGTGCATCACCCAATAAGATTGTGGCAGGGTCAAGGTCTTGCCATGCTTCGATACCCTGACTTTCAATTAATTGCGCAATTTGCTCCATATGCAAAATCGTCTGTGGGTGCAGCTCGCCTGTTTCGCGGTGCACAAAAAAAGCCATCGGCACCCCCCATTGTCTTTGTCGAGACAGGGTCCAATCTGGCCGATTGGCGATCATACCGCGCAGCCTTTGTTGGCCCCATGCTGGATAAAACTGGGTGGATTCGATTCCAGCAAGAGCAACTTCCCGAAGACTGTGTGACTGCCCAGCAGATTTTTTATCCATACTTGCAAACCATTGCGAGGTTGCTCGGTAGATAATTGGGGTTTTATGTCGCCAGCAATGCATATAGGAGTGCTTGTAGGTAATGGACTTGAGCAACGAGCCAGCATCATCTAATGCTTTGACGATGTGAGGATTTGCTTTCCAAATAAATTGTCCGCCAAATATTCCTGTAGTGGAAGCATAAACGCCATTACCCATAACCGGATTGAGGATATCGCCATCATTGAGCCCATGTGCTTTACACGACTTAAAGTCCTCTTCGCCATAAGCCGGCGCAGCGTGCACGATACCGGTACCTGTGTCTAGAGTTACATAATTCGCGGCATACACAGGCGCATATCTAGCGTAAGACGGATCTAGATTAAATAGTGGGTGGGCAAAACGTAGCTCGGTTAATTGTTCTCCAAGACACGTTCCTAGAGTGACTCCTGTAAGACCATAGGATTCTAGGCAAAAGCTGACACGATCGGTCGCTAGAATTAAGAGTTGTGTGCCCACGTCGACTAAAGAATACAAAAATTCTGGGTGGACATTAAGTGCTTGATTAGCAGGTAGAGTCCAAGGAGTTGTGGTCCAAATAACGATCTTACCTGGCTTATTGGGGAGATTATTCAGGCCAAAAATTTGGGCAATTTGAGGCAGATCATTCTGCGCAAACGTAAAGCCAACGTCGACTGCGGGATCTTCTTTATCTTGATACTCTACTTCGGCTTCTGCTAAGGCTGAGCCACAATCAAAGCACCAATTAACGGGTTTCAGTCCACGAAAAACGAAGCCCTTTGCCATGATTTTTGCTAAAGCCCGCAATTCATTGGCTTCATTTTGGAAATTCATGGTGAGATATGGATTCTCCCAGTCACCCAGCACACCAAGACGCTCAAAGTCTTTCTTTTGCAGCGCTATTTGCTCGGCGGCATAGGCTCTTGCTTTAGATTGGACTTCTGCAGTAGATAGATTCTTGCCATATTTTTTTTCAATTTGGATTTCAATAGGCATTCCATGACAATCCCAACCAGGGACATAAATTGCATCAAAGCCCATCAATGATCGGCTTTTGATGATCATATCCTTTAAAATTTTATTCACAGCATGGCCAATATGAATACTCCCATTAGCGTAGGGTGGGCCGTCATGGAGAATGAATTTTTTTTGCCCGAAGCGCGCTTTACGGATGAGTTGGTAAATTTTTTTCTCTTGCCACTGCTTCAGCCAGACGGGCTCTCTCTTTGGTAAATCTCCCCGCATCGGAAAGGGAGTATCTAGTAAATTAACGGGGTATTGATTTTCGGACATTTGACGCATTCTTAAAGTAATTGATCGCTTTTTGAGCATCTTGATGGATTGCTTGTTGCAAGCTGGCAAGATCAGGGTATTTTGCCTCATCTCGTAATTTTTCAATAAATTCGACTCGTATCACTTTGCCATAAACGGCTTGGTTAAAGTCAAAGATATGTGTTTCAAGTAAAACTCGACCAGCATCTTCAACGGTAGGTCGAACACCAATACTTGCTACAGCTGGCAATGGGGAGGGCCCTAGGCCATGGACTTGGACAATAAAGATCCCTCTAAGAGCCGGCACTCTAGGGCGTGCTTTACTCGAGATCGCTAGGTTTAGGGTGGGAAAGCCAATGGTTCTTCCAAGCTTTTTACCATGAATTACATGCCCACTGATGGTGTATGGTCTTCCGAGTAATTGTTTTGCTCGCGCAATTTGACCATCTTGTAAAGCTTGTCGAATTGCTGAGCTAGAGATTCTAGTTTGCTGTTGGTCAAGAACTGTGTCCATGGACTCAACAGTAAATCCACTAATCTCTCCAGCCTGTTGAAGAGTCGCAAAACTACCGGCGCGTTTTGCTCCGTAGCAAAAGTCATCTCCAATCACAATATGTTTTGCACGTAGGCCATCGACAATAATTTTTTCTACAAAGACTTCAGGACTCATACTGGCAAAATTAGCATTAAAGCGCTCTACAACCACAAGGTCAATGTCAGCAGCTTGCAGCGCTTCTAATTTATCTCTCAAATTCAAAATTCTTGCCGGTGCCTTAGCTGGGTCAAAAAACTCTTTGGGGTGCGGCTCGAATGTTAAGACACAGGTTTGAACCTGTAACTGTTTTGCTTGGATTTGTAATTTTTTTAATAATGCCAGATGCCCCTGGTGCACCCCATCAAAATTACCGATGGTTAGGGCGCATGGGGTTTTATGAAAAGAGGGAGGGATTCCGCGAATAACTTTCACAACAAGATTTCAATTATATTAGGGGGCATGAAGAAGATAGTTATCCTGATTTCTGGTAAAGGTTCAAATCTAAGAGCAATTTTAAACGCTCAACGATTAAGAGGTGGGTTATCTGAGGTATCCCAAGTTATTTCAAATCGGCCTAATGCCCAAGGAATCCTTGTTGCAAGGGAGTTTGGCGTTCCTCTGACAGTACTAGATCATGCAAGTTTTAGCTCTAGAACGCAGTTTGATGAGGCTTTGATGGTGCTGATTGATAGTTATCAGCCTGATTTAGTTCTTTTAGCAGGCTTTATGCGACTGCTATCCGATCAATTTGTAGATCATTTTATGGGGAAGTTAATGAATATTCACCCATCTTTGTTACCCAGTTTTCCCGGTTTAAAGACGCACCAGCAGGCTTTAAGTACTGGTGTTAAGTGGCACGGCGCCACAGTGCACTTTGTGACGCGCGCAATGGATGTTGGTCCAATCATTGCTCAGGGCATTGTGCCGGTGTGTGCAAATGATACGGAAGATGATTTGGCATGCCGGGTTTTAGAAATAGAACATATAATCTACCCACAAGCAATCGAATGGTTTCTAAAAGACCAATTACTCCTTGAAAACGGTATAGTGCTTGTCAGTCCTGAGCAAAGCCAGTATTTTTACCATGATCAATGCTGTGTATGAAATAACAAGTCGTCATTTAGGATCTGGAACATATCTCGGGAAGTAGGATCTAGGGCCCATACCAGGATATTGAATCTGCATGATCAAATCCCTGGTTCGTTGGCGTACTTGAAAAAAGAAACTTATGAATAATCCAACAAAATCAAGTGGCAAGGCAGTGCAAAAAAGAAAACCAAACTCCTCAGGTAGGCCTGTCGTTGCGAGAAACCCAAACTCAGGAGGAGTTACTTCCCCTGCCAAAAAAAGTCCTTACAACCCAGCTATGGCAAAGGCAAGGGCTTTGCCGGTTCATCTAGAGCATTTGCTAAGAGTCTTACCTGAAGTATTAAATTTAGCATCACCAGCAGACATGGTGGTTAGTAAATACTTTAGAGAGAACGCGCAATTAGGTAATCGAGATCGGGCTTTGATTGCGGAGGCGACGTTTGCAATTTTACGTCGCAAGTTAGAGCTTTCCCAATATGCTCAAAGTGGTAACGGTTCTCTATTTAGACGAATTGGTTTATTAGGTTTAATGATCGCTTTATCTGAGGGTGGTCTTGGATCAGGCAGTCGCTTTGAAAGTGCTTTAGCTGATTTAGCATTTGTAGCTCATCCGGGCGAAGTTGAATGGTTACAACGTTTTGTTACTTATCCTCGGGATAGTTTGTCACCGGTAATTCGCGTTAATTTACCAGATTGGTTATGGGCAGAGTTAAGCTCGCAAGTTGGTGAGACAGAACGGCAATTATTAGCAGAGGCTTTAATGAAGCCAGCTTATTTAGATTGTCGGATCAATCCCATGAAGGTTAAAAGAGAGGACCTTTTAGAGCAAATGAATGCTTTGGGGGGCAGATATCAATCGATACCAACGCCACATTCTGAACTTGGCTTTAGGATGTTAGGTAAGCCAGCCTTACAGAATTTAACAAGTTTTAAAGATGGGCAATTTGAGGTACAAGACGAGGGTAGCCAACTTCTTAGTATGTTGCTTGCGCCAAAGCGTGGCGAGATGGTCGTAGACTTTTGTGCTGGTGCTGGTGGCAAGACCCTAGCGCTAGGGGCGATGATGAAGTCTATGGGGCGCTTATACGCATTTGATATTTCTGCGCGAAGACTTGCCAAGCTCAAGCCTCGGGTTGCCAAAAGTGGCTTATCCAACGTGCATCCTGTATGGATTGATAGCGAGAACGATACTAAAGTAAAACGTTTAGCGGGCAAGATTGACCGAGTGTTAGTAGATTCCCCTTGTAGTGGTCTTGGCACACTTCGCCGCAATCCCGATTTGAAATGGCGTCAGACACTGCAAAGTGTTGCTGAGTTGCAGGCAAAACAGTTTTCGATTTTGACTGCGGCAGCCAAATTGCTCAAGGTGGGCGGTCGACTGGTGTATGCCACGTGTAGCATCCTGAAACAGGAAAATCAGGATATCGTAGAGGCTTTTTTAAAGATTCATCCAGAATTTGAATTACTCGACCCCAAAGTCGTACTGACAGCGCCATTTCCTCGACAAAATGATTTGCCAATTGGAGCGTCTGCGGACTCACTTTTTTGGCAGCTATGGCCACACCAACATGAGACAGATGGTTTTTTTGCGGCCATTTTACAAAGAAGGCCTAACCCATTAGACCCATCAAAAGTAATGCCAGCTTCGGATTTGGCTGTATCAGAGTAAAATAGAAGTACTTTTTTTTAGAGATCTATTTTCATGCAAAACGCCCTATCTTTTTTTGATTTCCATGTGATATCTTGGATCGCCTCTGGCTTATGGGACTTGTCCTGGATTGGTCTGTTGGTATTTACTTTGGTAGTTACACATATCACTATTGCTAGCGTGACTATCTTTTTACACCGTTGCCAAGCGCATCGGGCACTTGATTTGCATCCATTACCGGCGCATTTTTTTCGTTTTTGGTTGTGGTTGACAACCGGGATGGTTACTAAAGAGTGGGCTGCAATTCATCGCAAACATCACGCCAAGTGTGAAACTGCAGAGGACCCGCATAGCCCAAGAGTTTTGGGGCTTGACAGTGTATTTTGGCGGGGAGCCGACTTGTACCGAATAGAGAGCAAGAATCAAGAAACTCTGCAGAAATTTGGGCATGGCACGCCTGATGATTGGCTTGAGCGAAATATTTACTCAAAATATCAGTGGCAGGGTGTTGGTTTGATGTTGACGATTGATTTACTTTTATTTGGCGCTTTTGGTGGCCTTATTTGGGCGATACAAATGATGTGGATTCCAATAACTGCTGCTGGGGTTATTAATGGTATTGGACATTTTTGGGGTTATAGAAATTATGATTGCGAAGACGCCTCGACAAATATTGTTCCATGGGGAATTTTAATTGGTGGCGAAGAATTGCATAATAACCACCATACCTTTGCGACTAGCGCCAAATTATCTAGTAAGTGGTATGAGTTTGATATTGGTTGGTTTTATATCACTTGTTTAGAGCGCTTTGGACTTGCTAAAGTAAAGAAACAAATCCCGAAATTGAAAACTACCGAATTAAAACATGCTGGTGAGGAGTTGCTGATGACTGTTATTCATCATCGTTATGAAATCATGGTTAAGTACAGTAAATCATTACGCACAGCATTTAATGAAGAGGTTGAGCACATGAAAATTGCTGCTAGGGACTTTGCTGACAATCACCAGTGGTTATGTAAGGACGAGAATAAACTAAGCGGCGTGGAGATGGTCAAGCTTGAGAAATTAATGCTAGCTAATGACCAAATTAGGATATTTATTGAAATGCGTCGTGAATTAGCTCAGATTTGGTTAAAAACCAGTGCTTCTAAGGAGCACTTAGTAGAGCACTTACAGGCGTGGTGTAAAAAAGCTGAACTGAGCGGGATTCAATCATTACAAAACTTCTCACTGAAATTACGGACTTATGCATAGCTACTTTTTTTGGCGGCTTTAGATTGATAAATCGGGCCCTGACTTGACAGAGATTTAGCTTGAAATAGGATTGAAGTAGCATAGAAGTGCAAATAAAACACCCAATTTAGTCTCAATCAAACGTTAATATAAAACGTAAAAAAAACCGCAATTTTTGCGGTTTTTTTGTATTTCATTATTTTATTTCTACATTCTTAAGATTGCTAAGATCTTATTGAGACTTCGGTTTTATTTAATTTTTGTTTCTTTATAAGAAACGTGTTTACGAACTTTGGGGTCAAACTTCATGATCTCCATTTTTTCAGGAGTAGTTCTTTTGTTTTTAGTTGTTGTATAAAAGTGACCAGTACCTGCAGTCGACTCCAACTTGATTTTTTCACGCCCACCTTTAGCCATTTTTACACCTTACTCTGTTTAATTACTTAGTTTATTGAGGATACAGTTAGATTACGCCACGGGCACGAACATCGGCCAGGACGGAATCAATACCATTTTTATCAATTAAGCGAAGTCCAGCGTTAGTTAAGCGTAAGCTTACCCAACGATTTTCAGATTCGACCCAAAAACGACGGTTTTGCAGATTAGGCAAGAAACGGCGTTTCGTTTTATTATTTGCATGGGAAACATTGTTACCGACCATCGGCTTTTTCCCGGTGACTTGGCATACTCGAGCCATGACACACTCCTTTATTATTAGTACTAAAGATTCTGATTATAGCATCTTCGCTTTGAAGATGGCAATACCCATTAGCCGATTATTAACAGTAATCGTTTTACAGAATACCCGCATCCGCAAAAGAAAAGAAGCCGTTATGGGTTACGATACAGTGGTCTAAGAGATGAATTTCTAGGGTATTTAAAATACTTTTCATCAAATTTGTAAGTGAGAGATCACTTTCGCTCGGATAAGCAATTCCATTTGGGTGGTTATGAGCGAATATCACCGAATTGGCATTCAGTGCCAGCGCTTCCTTAATAATTTCACGGGGATGGACGGTTGTTTGAGAGGCGCTACCGCGAAACAGGATTTTGAATTCGATTAAAGCGCCTTGCATGTTTAAAAAAAGACATGAAAAAACTTCATGTGGTAGGTGGCCTATAGCTGTTTGAAGAAATTCACGGGTTAATCCAGGTGAACTAAGAACTACGCAGGCCGCAAGTTGTTCTTTGAGAGCGCGTTTCACGATTTCGTGCGCTGCTTGAAACTGGGCCCATTTGGCCAGTCCTAGGCCGTTAATCTTTGAAAACTCCTCTAAATTACTAAATAATAGGGCGCGCATACCCCCACAGCTTTGCAGTAAATCTTGAGATAGCTCAATCGCATTACGTGTTTTGGAGCCGCTTCTCAAAAAGATAGCTAGCAGTTCTGCATCGCTCAGAGCTTGTGCACCGTCGCTGAGAAGTCTTTCTCTGGGGCGCATCATAATCGGCCAAGAGTGAATTGGCGCAGAGTTTGGAGCTCTAGCTACAATAGGGGTATGACACAAATTGTAAAAAATGATTCTTTTTTGACTTTGCACTATCGAATTGGTTTGCCCGAAGGGGGTGACATCGTCAATACATTTACTGATAAGCCTGCGACATTGTTGATGGGGGGGGAGCAGTTTGCACCAACTTTGGAAACAGTATTGTTGGGTTTGGCGCAAGGTGAGCATAAGACTTTTACGTTGGCTCCGCAGGCGAGTTTTGGTATTCGTAACCCGGAATTGATTCAAAAGGTCAGTCAACAAACCTTGCAAAAGAATAGCGACATGGAGCAGGCCTTTGAAATTGGTGATATGGTTGAATTTAATGCCCCGATGGGTGGTCAATATGCTGGTATATTGCAAGCCATTGATGCAGAGGGTGCTTGGTTTGATTTTAATCACCCGCTGGCTGGTAAGACAATTACATTTGAAGTAAAGATCATTTCTATTTTGTAAAAATTGCTGACACTTATGGACCAAAAAGAATCTCCAGTACTTACGAATCAGACTCATCATTCTGGCGAAATTTTGTTGGCACAGCCAAGAGGTTTTTGTGCGGGTGTTGACCGAGCAATTTCGATTGTGAATCAAGCTTTGGAGAAATTTGGTCAGCCAATTTATGTACGTCATGAGATTGTTCATAATCAATATGTGGTGGCAGATTTGAGGTCGCGTGGAGCAGTATTTATTGATGAGTTGAGTCAAGTACCACCAGGAGCTACGCTGGTGTTTAGTGCGCATGGCGTATCTCCAGCGATTAAGAGTGAAGCTCAGCGCTTGGGTTTTCGGATTTTTGATGCGACTTGTCCACTGGTGACAAAGGTGCATGTTGAGGTTTTGAAGATGCACCGTGAGGGCTATAAGATCTTGATGATTGGACATGCTGGGCATCCTGAGGTTGAGGGGACGATGGGTCAGATACCTGGCAGTATTGATTTAATTCAAACGATGGACGACGTCGCACAATTAACTTATCCAGTAGATATGCCAATTAGCTATGTCACCCAAACCACTTTGTCGATCGATGAAACGAGAGAAATTGTCCAAGCTTTGACGGTTAAGTATCCTAAAATCACCCAGCCTAAAAAACAGGATATTTGTTACGCAACGCAAAATCGGCAAGACGCAGTAAAAATAATGGCTCCACAAGTTGAACTTGTTATTGTCGTGGGAAGTCCTAATAGTTCGAACTCTAATCGGTTGAGAGAATTATCTGAAAAGCTCGGTATAAAATCCTACATGGTCGATGATCCTTCGCAACTCGACCCAGCATGGTTTGTAGGTGTTCGAAGAGTTGGCTTGACTGCTGGCGCGTCAGCGCCAGAAGCTTTAGCACAGTCGATTATTGCCAGAATTAAAGAGTTTGGCCCAAAACAAGTTAGATCCTTAGAGGGGGTTGTGGAGAGTACAGTATTTGCATTACCCAAGGGTTTAAATGTAGACTGAGTTGCGTTCAATGTGGAGTGCTTTTTGAATTGAATCGAGTTGTCATAATGAATAGATTAGCAAAGTCATGATTTACATACTATGAGGAGTTCAATATGTTTTTGAAATTAGGATGTGATAATTATCAAAAAGCCTTAAGGGTATTAGCAGTTATCCTGGTTTCTGCTTGGTTATTTGGTTGCAGTAAGAAAGAGACTGCAACTTCTGGGGTAGTGATAAAGATAGGAAATGTTGCCCCACTAACTGGACCGGACTCTTATTTAGGCAAAGATAATGAGAACGGCGCTCGTCTGGCCGTTGAGGAAATCAATCGACAAGGTTTAACGATTAATGGTAAAGCGATTACTTTAGAACTGCTCGGTGAAGATGATGCTGGAGATCCTAAATTCGGTACTCAGGTGGCACAAAAACTGGTAGATAGTAAAGTAGTTGCAGTGGTAGGGCATCTAAATTCCGGGGTAACAATTCCAGCTTCAAAGATTTACAGCGAAGCGGGAATTGTACAAATTTCGCCATCCTCTACCAACCCGGAATATACCAAGCAGGGTTATAAAACTGCTTATCGTATGGTAGGTACAGATGCTCAACAAGGTCCAGTTTTAGCAAAATTTGCCCTAGAGACTCTGAAAGGGAAATCGATTGCTATCGTCGATGATGCAACCCAATACGGTAAAGGTCTAGCTGACGAGTTTGAAAAAAAGATTATTTCTAGCGGATCCAAAATAGTAATTCACGAGGCCACTAATAATAAGGCAACTGACTTTAAAGCTATTTTGACAAATATTAAAGCTAAAAATCCAGATATTATTTTATTTGGCGGAATGGCTGCAACCGGCGGCCCATTTGCCAAGCAAGCTAAAGAATTGGGTATTAAGGCTAAGATCATTGGTGGTGACGGTATTTGTAGTCCGACTCTATATGAGTTAGCTGGTGATGCAGTTGAAAATATTGTTTGTTCGACTGTCGGTATTCCAAAAGAAAGCTTAAACAATAGCGCTAATTTTTTAAAAAATTATCAAGAAAGATTTAAAACTGAAGTTCAAATTTATGCACCGATGGCGTATGACGCTGTGATGATCATCGTGGATGCCATGAAAAGATCAAACTCCACGAATGCTGCAGATATTTTAAAAGCGATACCGACGACTAACTATGCAGGTTTAAGTGGGCAAATTACTTTTGATGAGAAGGGTGATTTAAAAGAAAGTTACATTACCTTAAGTCAATTTAAAGATAAAAAAATTCTCACTCTTGAAGTTGTGAAGATGCAATGATCTGAATACGGCAGATGACAGTTTGCCGTTTTCTATGGATATTTTCTTACAACAAATTCTCAACGGCCTTGTCCTTGGAAGCATTTACGCTTTAATAGCACTGGGCTATACGATGGTATACGGTGTTTTAGGCATTATTAATTTTGCGCATGGCGAAGTTTTGATGTTTGGAGCGCTAATAGCTTTGGTTGTGATTAAAAACCTGTTGGCTTTTTTCCCAACAATACCTTTATGGCTAATTTTAGTTGTGGCCTTATTGGTCGCCATGTCTGGATGTGCAGTCCTGAGTTTTTATATTGAAAAGATTGCCTACCGTCCACTGCGCAATGCACCTCGTCTGGTTCCTTTGATCTCAGCGATTGGCATGTCTATTTTGTTACAAACGATTGCGATGATTATTTGGGGGAGAACCCCGCTGAATTTTCCGCAATTATTGCCTGAGCAGTCACTGGCAATTTTTGGAACTGGGGCACTAGTGACAGTGAAAGAGTTAATAATTATGCTAACAGCCCTCATCGTCATGGTTGCATTACTGTTTTTAGTCAAGAAAACGCGTTTCGGTCGAGCGATCCGGGCGACCGCCGAGAATCCTCAAGTTGCAGGACTGATGGGTGTGAATACGACTCGGGTAATTTCGTATACCTTTATTCTGGGAGGAACTTTAGCAGCTCTTGCTGGGGTCATGATTGCATCTAATTATGGCTCAGCGCATTTTTATATGGGGTTTATGCCTGGATTAAAGGCTTTTACAGCGGCAGTTTTGGGGGGTATTGGCAATATTCCAGGGGCGATGTTGGGTGGACTTTTGCTGGGGATAATAGAAGCCTTGGGTGCGGGATACATTGGAACTCTATCTGGCGGAATCTTCGGCTCAAATTATCAAGATATTTTTGCATTTTTGGTCTTAATCATGGTGCTCGTATTTCGACCTTCGGGAATTTTAGGAGAAAAACTGAGGGATCGAGCATAGATGGATTTCCTCAATAGTATGCGTTACCCGTCACCTCAACTTTCAAAAAGAAATTGGCTTTTTATTCTAGTTGGGGTGCTTTGTCTTGCACCATGGGTATGTGTTTTAACAGGAGGTAATTATTGGGTACGTGTACTTGATTTTGCCTTGCTTTATGTTTTCTTGGCCTTGGGACTGAATATTGTGGTTGGTTTTGCAGGATTACTGGATCTTGGATATATTGCATTTTATGCTGTAGGTGCCTATGTTGCAGGCTTATTGGCATCGCCTCATTTAGCAAATTCTTTTAGTACTATTTCGGCAATATTTCCTGGAGGGGTCCACACAAGTTATTGGATCATTTTGCCAATAGCAGCACTCATAGCAGCTTTTTTTGGCATTTTACTTGGCGCACCCACATTGAAGTTAAGGGGTGATTATTTAGCCATCGTCACTTTGGGATTTGGTGAAATTATCCGAATTTTTTTAAATAATTTGGATCGTCCTTTGAATATCACGAACGGTCCTAAGGGAATTAATAATATTGACGCTATTGCCATGGGGTCATTCTCTTTTGGGAAGTCTTTCCAACTGTGGGGAGTAACGATTCCATCTGTTATTTTTTATTATTACTTATTTCTAATTTTAGTGATTGCGGTCATGATTGTTAGTTTACGTATTCAGAATTCGAGGATTGGTAGAGCTTGGGTAGCAATTCGAGAAGATGAAATTGCTGCCCAAGCGATGGGGCTAAATACCCGCAATTTAAAGTTGCTCGCCTTTGCAATCGGGGCTTCATTTGGTGGCATCTCTGGCGCTTTATTTGCGTCCTTCCAGGGATTTATATCGCCAGAGTCCTTTTCTTTGTCTGAGTCAATTGTAGTTTTGGCCATGGTTGTTTTAGGTGGTATGGGCCATATACCGGGCGTCATTTTAGGAGCTATTTTGCTTGCGGCGTTTCCAGAGTTTTTAAGAGCCACCTTAGAGCCCTTGCAAAGACTTTTATTTGGCCAAGTGCTCTTGGACTCAGAAATCATTCGGCAACTACTGTACGGTACCGCGCTGATTCTAGTTGTCCGATATAAACCCAAAGGCTTATGGCCAAAAGTGCACTAAGCATGAACTCAGAAACACCATTATTACGCATTCGGGGAGTAGTGAAGCGTTTTGGAGGATTGCAGGCGCTTGAGCAGGCTCATCTGGAGGTGATGCGGGGTCAAATTGTAGGTTTAATTGGCCCGAATGGTGCGGGTAAGACCACCTTTTTTAATGTAATGACAGGCTTATATACGCCTGATGGTGGAGTATTTGAATTAGCGGGGCAAACTTACAATCCAGGTGCGGTAGATCAAGTAGTGCATGCAGGTATTGCTAGAACCTTTCAGAATATTCGTTTATTTAAAGAGATGACAGCCTTAGAAAATGTCATGATTGGACGGCACATTCGAACGAAAGCGGGTTTCTGGGCTGCGGCGTTTCATACGAAGGCCGAACGTGCAGAGGAAAAAGCTATATCAGTTGATGCTGAGCGGTTATTGCAATATGTGGGCATTGCTAAAGAGTCTAGTCAGTTAGCGAAAAATTTATCATATGGTGATCAGCGTCGCTTAGAGATTGCTAGAGCACTTGCAACTAGCCCAAAGTTGCTCGCCTTAGATGAACCGGCTGCCGGCATGAATCAAACGGAAAAAAAAGAGTTACAAGTACTTCTAGAACGTATCAGGCAAGACGGCACTAGTATTTTGATGATCGAGCATGACGTTGGCTTAGTCATGGGGTTGTGTGATGTAATTACGGTCTTAGATCATGGCCGAGTGATTGCCACCGGTGAGCCTGATGATGTTCGTAGAAACCCATTAGTAATTACTGCTTATTTAGGATCAGTCGGCTAAGAGATGCTCAGGATTAAAGAACTTCAAGTTGCTTATGGCAATATTTGTGCGGTCAAAGGCCTGAACTTAGAAGTTCATCAAGGGGAGCTAGTTTGTTTAATTGGTTCGAATGGTGCTGGTAAGTCGACCACACTCAAGGCTATTGCTGGATTAATCATACCTACTCATGGAGAGATTCATTTGCAGGCTTGGCGTATTTGTGGCCGACCTGAGGAGTTATTAGCTCGAGGTTTAGCGCTCGTCCCCGAGGGGCGAGGAGTTTTTGCAGGTATGACCGTTCTGGAAAATCTACAAATGGGGGCTTATTTAAGGGTGGATGACATCAAAGAGGATTTGGAACAAATTTTTGAGTATTTTCCGCGCCTCAAAGAACGGTTACATCAGTTAGCGGGCACTTTATCAGGCGGTGAGCAACAGATGGTGGCGATGGCTCGGGCGATCATGGGCAAGCCTTCTTTATTACTCTTAGATGAGCCGTCGATGGGTTTATCTCCGATGATGGTTGAAACAGTTTTTCAAGTGATAGAGCAAATTGCTAAACAGGGGATGACAATTTTATTAGTTGAGCAAAATGCCCAAAGGGCTTTATCGATCGCAGATCGTGCCTATGTGATGGAGAGTGGCTTAATTACTATTGAGGGGACGGGTGAAGAGTTACTGCATGACTCACGCATTAGTAAAGCTTATTTGGGTGAGTGACGCAATAATTGTTTAAGCATTGCAAGCATTTGATCAATTTCCGATCGGCTTACGGTTAGTGCTGGCATAAATCGTAATAAATTCGGACGAGGCGCGTTAATAATTAAGCCAGTTGGTGCCATGATTCGAGCCTCTTCCACGAGTTCGTTGGCAATATCACGGCCGAGTTTGAGTGCGCGAAGTAAGCCTTCCCCCCGCTCACCATCTAAGCCGAATTCATCAGACATTTCTAGTAATCGCGACTTTAAATACGCACCTTTGGCAATTACCTCATCCAAAAAGCCAGGCGCAGTGAGTTGTTGGATGACGCTGACGCCAACTGCGCACATGAGGGGATTGCCATTATAGGTGCCACCTTGATCGCCCGGTTCAAAGCAAGCCACCGCATCGGTACATAAAAGTGCTGCAAGTGGGACGCCTCCACCGATACCTTTACCCAGGGTCATAATATCTGGCTCAATATGACTGAGCTGATGGGCAAAAAGTTTACCAGTTCGCCCACAACCTGCCTGCACTTCATCGACAATGAGTAAAACAGCATGCTTTTTCGTTAAAGCGCGCAGTGCCTGCATGAATTCTGGTGTTGCTGGAATAACGCCACCTTCTCCTTGGACTGGCTCAAGCATAACAGCCACGGTTTTTGGATTAATAAGGCGTTCGACCGAGTCTAGATCATTTAAATTTGCCTTAGGAAAACCGGGAATTTGTGGAGCATACATCGTGTCCCATCCGGGTTTGCCAGAGGCGCTCATTGTGGCGATAGTGCGGCCATGAAAGCTGTGGTCAAAGGTAATAATTTCAAAAGCGTGATCTTTATGAATTTTTCCCCATTTTCTAGCGAGTTTAATTGCTCCCTCGTTTGCTTCTGCACCGCTATTTGCAAAAAAAACTTTATTAAAGCAGCTATGCTTGGTGAGCAGATCAGCTAGTTCAATCATCGGTTGGTTATAAAAGGCTGGGCTAGGATTGATGACTTTTCGGGCCTGTGTTTCTAAAGCCGAGATGATTCCTGGGTTACTATGACCTAAACAATTTACCGCCCATCCTTGCACAAAATCTAGATAATGTTTACCTTGATGATCTGTTAGCCAAGAACCCTCCCCGCTGACCATCTCAATATCTGGTCTTTTGGTAATAAACATAATAGAGTGCGTATCGTGCATAGTGTTACCTACAAAAAGGTCAATAAAGTTTATTTTAATTTTTTAAGATGACAAGTAAATTTTATAAATCTGCCTCGGAGGTAAAGGCATCAGCATAGAACTCCTCATCTGGTAGTTTACACAATGAAATGAAATCTTTTTGGGCGCTCGAAACAACAATCGGTGCACCACAGGCATAAATCTGATGGTTACTCATATCTGGAAAATCTTGCATTGCCGCTTGATGGACAAAACCTGTCCGACCCTGCCAATGATCTTCAGGTAGGCCATCTGAAATAACTGGTATATAGTGAAATTGAGGGATAGTTTTAACCCAAGCATGGATCAGATCTTCCTGATACAGATCCGTTGGTCTTCGCCCACCCCAATAGAGCGTCATTGGGCGGTGGATATTGCGGTGCACGGCATCCTCAATAATCGCTTTAATTGGCGCAAAACCAGTTCCAGATGCAATGAAAATAACTGGCTTAGGCGAGTCCTCTCTTAAGAAAAAACTCCCCATAGGGCCCTCAAAACGCAGAATATCCTTTTCTTTCATCAGGAGTGATGGGTTAACTCCAAAAACATGATCTGTGAAGCGTCCACCAGGAAGGTGACGCAGATGCAGTTCGATTGGCCCCTCTTGGTGAGGGGCACTAGCAATAGAGTACGCTCGCCGCTTACCATCTTTTAGTAAAAACTCAATATATTGACCAGCTAAAAAGCTAAAACGCTCGGTCGACGGAAGTTGTAGCTGTAAGATCATCACGTCATGACTTGCTTGCGTCATTTTTGCAACGCGACAGGGAACTTTTTTGATGGGGAATTGTCCATCGGATTCGATTTCTCTGGCTGAGACTGTGCAGTCTGTTTGAGCAAAGGTGCAGCACAGTAGAGCGATATTTCTCGCCCTTTCTTCATCCGTTAGGGTTGAGGCATTATGCGGGCCCATCACATATTCGCCGCTGAGGACTTTGGCCTTACACGAACCACAAGCGCCATTTTTACAGCCGTAGGCTAGAATAATGCTTTGACGTAATGCACCGTCTAAAATAGACTCATCTGGGTTAACTTCAAACGATTTACCACTTGTTTGAAGGGTAATTGCAACGACACGGTTTGCTTCCAAAATACTTCCTTTCAAAAACGATTACTATTTAACGCATGACCCTATTTAGACGAACTATATTTCGTAAGCCAAGATTGCTGATTATTGGTTGTGGTGATGTTGGCATGCGAATTTTACCTATTTTAGTCAAAACTCATCGGGTTTTTGTTTTAACGAGCCAGAAAGAGAAAATGGTTTATTTTCGTAGCCAAGGCGTTGTACCTATTTACGGCAATTTAGACCAACCATCAACGTTAAGCCGATTAATTCATTTAGCGCCATCAGTCATTCATTTAGCCCCGCCCAATAATTCTGGTGCGGTAGATTTGAGGACAAAAGCCCTTTTACAGGTTCTTGGTCAGGGTCAACAAGCAAGACATTTAATATATATTAGTACCACAGGGGTTTATGGTGATTGCCAAGGTGACCTTGTGACCGAAATAAGGACCCCGAGTCCAAAGAGTGCCCGCGGTCAACGGCGCCTCAGTGCCGAGCAACAACTCAGAGCATGGGCTATTTCGCACAAAGGGCGAGTAACAATTCTCAGGGTGCCAGGCATTTATGCCGCTGATCGGCTGCCTATAGAGCGTTTAAAGAATGGGTCGCCAGCCTTAAATCCGAGTGAGGATGTTTTTACAAATCATATTCATGCCGATGATTTAGCACGAATTATTATTCTTACTTTATACCGCGGCGTATCGCAACGCATTATTCATGCGAGTGACGCGAGTCAATTGAAGATGGGAGAATATTTTGACCTAGTAGCCAATCACTTTGGCTTACCTTTGCCGCCTAGAGTTGCTTTTGCAGAGTTAAAAGAACGAGTTAGTCCAGCGATGATTAGTTTCATGGAAGAATCGAGAAGGATCAATAACGATCGTTTAATGGAAATAGGATGTCAATTACTTTACCCAACAGTCGGAGATTTTTTGAAAACCCTAGATCCAAATTGACTCAGCGTTTAAAACTCGAGCAATCATTTTTTATGAGCCTTGATTATTTTTTCCACTGATCTTTGAGACCAACTGCTAAGTTAAAGACGGGCTGTTCTGGTTGATGATCTACGCGATCAGCCACGAAGTAGCCGTGGCGCTCAAATTGAAAGCACTGTTCTTTTGAAATATTTTTCAAGCTTGGTTCAAGATAGCCTGTAATAACCGATTTTGAGTTGGGGTTGATACAACTCAGAAAATCTTTACCTGCGCCGGCTGGATTTGCATCGTTAAACAGCCGGTCGTATAAACGGATCTCTACAGCTATCGCATTACTAGCACTTACCCAGTGAATATTCCCCTTCACTTTATATTGATCAGAGCCTGGAGTGCCGCTTTTGCTATCTGGAAAATAATCGACATGAACCGCAGTAATCAATCCTTGGTCATCTTTTTCCAAGCTTGTACATTCAATCACAAAACCATACCTTAAACGAACCCGACTCCCAGCCTGACCATTTTGTGGGGGATATAGCCTAAAGAACCCTTTGACAGGTTCGACCATCAAGTCACTTTTTTCAATCCACAGTTCTTTGGTTAGTGTAAATTCTCTTCGACCTAGTTCTGGCCGGTGCGGATGTTTTGGGGCTGAGCATGGTTCGGGTTGTTCTTGAAAATTATCGATGATGAGTTTGAGCGGTTCTAGCACTGCCATTACCCGCTCTACTTGGGGATCTAAATCATCGCGAAGAGCCTGCTCGAGAACACTCATATCAATCCAGCTATCCGCTTTTGAGACTCCGATACGATCACAAAACAACTGAAGACTTTGGGGTGTATAACCACGACGACGCAATCCAACAATTGTTGGCAGACGTGGGTCATCCCAGCCCTCGACGTGCTTTTCAAGAACTAGTTCTAAAAGTTTTCTCTTACTAGTGATGGCGTAGGTTAAATTGAGGCGCGCGAATTCATGTTGATGGGGCAGCGGATTGGTGAGCGCGCCTATATTTTTCAGTGTCAGTAAAATCCATTCGTAAAGTGGACGATTATTCTCAAACTCCAAGGTACACAGCGAGTGGGTGATGTTTTCGAGAGCATCAGAAATACAATGGGTGAAATCATATAGCGGATAAATACACCAAGTATTTCCGGTGCGGTGGTGATGGGCGTGACGGATCCGGTAGATCACTGGGTCGCGCATCACTAAATTGGGGTGAGACATATCAATTTTAAGTCGTAAGACATGTTCACCATCACCATACTCCCCAGCCTTCATTGCTCTAAATAGACTTAAATTTTCATCGATGGAACGATTTCTAAAAGGGCTATTAATACCTAGTTCGTTGAAATTGCCACGATTTTTTTGGATTAAATCAGCACTTTGACTATCTACATAGGCGTGGCTATGAAGAATAAGTAATTCGGCAAAGCCATAGAGTTGATCAAAATAATCACTGGCATAAAACATACAGTCTTGGCCATTCGATTGCCAATCAAACCCTAGCCAGTGAACGGCTTCAATGATGCTGTTGACATACTCGGTTTCTTCTTTACTTGGATTTGTGTCATCAAAGCGCAAATGACACCTAGCACCACCAGGCCGATTGGCATAGTCCTTGGCAAGTCCAAAATTCAGGCAGATACTTTTAGCATGGCCAATATGCAAGTAGCCATTTGGTTCTGGAGGAAAGCGGGTAATTACTTGTGGCAGGGGTTGATGATTCCAGTCAAGACGGTCAAGATAAGTGCCATTGGCACAATCTGCATCAATGATCTGTCGTAAAAAGTTAGAAACCTCGGCATTCGCCGAGGTTTCTGTTGGTGTATTAAGTTCCTTGGACATAGACACATTGTAATGTGTCGACAAGGACTTGAGAATTACTCTTCTTTAAAGGCTTCTTCTCGGGTCTTCTTAAATGCTGGCAAAGCAACAATTAAAACCAGTAAAGCCGATGCAATTAACAAACCACAGGATAGCGGCCTTGTTAAAAATACTGTGTAGTCACCACGGGAGAGTAATAAAGCCCGGCGAAAGTTTTCTTCCATCATTGGCCCAAGAACAAACCCAAGCAGTAATGGCGCAGGCTCACACTCAAGTTTGACAAAGATATAGCCTAGAACTCCAAAGATAGCAGTGAGGTAAATATCAAAACTCGTATTGTTTACAGAGTAAACACCAATACAACAGAAGACCAAGATTGCTGGATATAGATAACGATAAGGGATCGTCAACAACTTCACCCAAACACCAATCATTGGGAGGTTAAGAACAATCAGCATCACGTTACCAAGCCACATAGAAGCAATTAATCCCCAGAACAAAGCAGGATTACTAGTCATTACTTGTGGGCCAGGCTGAATATTATGAATGGTCATCGCACCTACCATTAAAGCCATCACCGCATTTGGTGGGATACCAAGAGTTAATAGTGGAATAAAGGAAGTCTGAGCGGCAGCATTATTTGCGCTCTCAGGGCCGGCAACTCCTTCGATGGCACCTTTTCCAAACTCATGCGAGTACTTTGACATCTTTTTTTCTAGTGAGTAGGCACCGAATGCTGCCAAGGAGGCGCCTCCACCAGGTAAGATTCCCAGGAATGAACCAAGTACAGTACCTCGAAGGATTGGCGCAATCATTCTTTTGAAGTCAGCCATCGTTGGCCAAAGATTGGTAACCTTCTTGAGGAAAGTCTCACGATGCTCCTTTTGTTCAAGGTTCATAATGATTTCGGCAAAACCAAACATTCCCATGGCAACAGTTACGAAGCCAAGACCGTCTGTCAACTGAGGAATATCAAAAGAGTACCTAGCCGTTCCAGAATTTACATCTGTACCTACTAAGCCCATTAAGAGTCCCAAGATAATCATACCAATAGCCTTGATTAAAGATCCAGATGCCAAAACTACGGCTCCGATGAGACCTAAGACCATTAAGGAAAAGTATTCAGCAGGACCAAACTTAAAAGCTAACTCGGATAGTGGCGCAGCAAAGCCAGCTAAAACGAGTGTGGCTACACAACCCGCAAAAAAGGATCCCATACCTGCAGTAAAGAGAGCCACACCAGCTCGCCCATTTCTAGCCATCTGGTAGCCATCAATCGCAGTAACTACGGAGGATGATTCTCCAGGAATATTAATTAAGATTGCGGTAGTTGAACCACCGTACTGAGCACCGTAGTAAATTCCGGCAAGCATAATCAATGCGGCAACAGGAGGGAGAGCATAAGTTGCAGGTAAGAGCATAGCGATAGTCGCTACAGGCCCAAGTCCAGGTAAAACCCCGATAAGCGTTCCAAGTACGCAACCGATAAAACAGTACAGTAAGTTTTGAACAGTAAATGCTGTTTCAAAGCCCAGTGAAAGATTACTTAATAAATCCATGATGTTGTTCTTTTCTCAGTAGGAAATTTTAAAAAATAGATTTTTATAAAAAAGTTGGCCAAACGGGGAACTGCAACTTCAGACCCCACACAAATGCAATGTATGCAAAAACAATCAAAAATATTGCGTTGACCAATGTTCCTTTCCATGAAAATTCATGACTTGCCAATGCGGAGATAAATACGAGCAAGAACAGAGATGCCACCAACCCAAGGATAGGTAGGCAAATAGCAAAAACCAGAGTCGAGCCAGTTACCCAGCATACTGATGGAATATCAATTTTGGGCAGTTTTATATCTTCTTGTTCGGTAGCCAACGATTTAAAAGCAACCCATGCTCCTATGAGGGCTAATAGAACCCCTAGCCAAAATGGAAAATACCCTGAACCCATTTTGGCGGCTGTGCCCATTTGATAGCCCCTTGCTAAGATAGCGAAGAAACTTCCTAGTCCGATGTACATCAGACCCGAAACAAAATCTTTTTGATTACGTATTTTCAACTCAAGCTCCTAATGTATGTATTTACAACAAATAGGATTGTAAGTTGAAATGCTTCTAAGTTGTCTAAGGGTTTGCCCTTAGTTTTAGGCTTATTTCGGGGTGCTTCAGGCTTTTAAAAAGCTAATTTATTCTGCAAATCAGACGAGATGTAATAATAAAGACATGAAAGTTACAGAAATTCGCCAACAATTTTTAAGTTTTTTTGAGTCCAAAGGGCATCAAATCGTCAGTTCGAGCCCAGTTGTGCCGGGTGACGATCCCACCTTGTTATTCACCAATGCTGGCATGAATCAGTTTAAAGATGTTTTTCTTGGGTTTGACAAACGTCCTTACCAAAGGGCGACCACTTCCCAAAAGTGTATTCGGGCAGGTGGCAAGCATAACGACTTAGACAATGTTGGGTATACCGCCAGACATCATACTTTTTTTGAGATGTTAGGAAACTTTTCTTTTGGTGATTATTTTAAGAAAGAGGCTATTACTTTCGCTTGGGAGCTATTAACCGAGGTCTTTCAATTACCGAAAGAGAATTTACTAGTGACTGTATATGCCGAGGATAACGAGGCTTATGAAATTTGGACAAAAGATATTGGGATAGCCGCCGAGCGTGTCATACGCATTGGTGACAATAAGGGTGCTCGGTATGCCTCAGATAATTTCTGGATGATGGGTGATACCGGACCTTGTGGGCCTTGCTCTGAAATATTTTATGACCATGGGCCTGACGTTGCGGGCGGGCCACCTGGCAGCGCTGATGAAGACGGCGACCGTTTTATCGAGATTTGGAACAATGTCTTTATGGAGTTTAATCGGGATGAGGATGGAGTAATGCATCCTTTGCCCAAAAAGAGCGTTGATACTGGAATGGGTCTTGAACGGATTGCTGCGGTATTGCAGCACGTTCACTCCAATTATGAAATTGACCTTTTCCAAACATTATTAGCGGCTGCCAAAGTGTCAGTTAATACGAGTGGAGGAATTGATTGTGATCCACAAAGTCCTTCCCTAAAAGTCATTGCTGATCATATTCGGGCTTGCGTCTTTACGGTGGTGGATGGGGTAATTCCTGGCAATGCTGGGCGCGGTTATGTGTTGCGTAGAATCACCCGTCGAGCTATTCGTCACGGATATAAGTTAGGCGCACGCACCCCATTTTTTTACCGTTTAGTGAACGCTCTTGTCAAAGAAATGGGGCAAGCTTACCCCGAGATTATTCAACAAGAAAGTCGCATCACTGAAGTTTTAAAGCAAGAAGAAGAGCGCTTTTTTCAGACCATCGCAAATGGTATGGAAATATTGGAACAAACTTTGGCAGGTATGGCGATTGAAAAAAAAGTTAGCTTAGACGGACAGATTGCTTTTAAATTGCATGACACGTTTGGCTTTCCTCTCGATTTAACTGCAGATGTCTGCCGAGAACGTGGTGTAACTGTTGACGAAGTTGCTTTTGGATCGGCTATGCAGATCCAAAAGGATCAGGCGAGAGCTGCTGGTAAATTTAAGATGGCACAGGGACTGTCATACCAAGGAGATGCAACGGTTTTTGACGGGTATGAGCATTTAAGTTCCCCTGACGTGGTGGTTTTAGCAATTTATGTAGATGGGAATTTAGTCCCAGAAATTACTAGCGGAACGCATGCCGTTCTGGTTTTAGATAAGACACCTTTTTATGCCGAATCTGGTGGGCAGGTTGGAGATTGTGGTGAGATGCGTAATGCGCAGACATTCTTTTTGGTTGAAGATACCTTAAAAATTCAGGCAGATGTTTTTGGCCATCATGGGATTTTAGAAGAGGGCACTATGCGGGTCAACGATCGACTGTCTGCTCGGGTGGATATGACAAATCGACAGGCAATTATGCGCAATCACAGCGTGACGCATCTCATGCATAAAGCCTTGCGAGAAGTTTTAGGTTCGCATGTCCAGCAAAGAGGATCCTTAGTCGACGCGAGTAAAACACGCTTTGATTTTGCCCATACTACACCTGTTTCACGAGAGGAGATGTTACGTGTAGAGGAGCTTGTCAACTCGGAAATACTCAATAATCAAGCCACCACTGCGCAAGTAATGTCATTAGAGCAGGCCCAAAAAACAGGTGCGATGATGCTCTTTGGAGAGAAATATGGAGAATCGGTTCGCGTTTTAGAAATTGGCACCTCAAAAGAGCTGTGTGGCGGTACGCATGTAACTAGAACTGGCGATATTGGGTTATTTAAAATTTGCTCTGAGAGTGGTGTGGCAGCAGGCATTCGGCGGATCGAAGCGGTTACTGGTCAGCAAAGCTTGTCGCGTATACAAAAACTTGAAGCACAAGTGTTCAATGCCGCGCATATCCTAAAAGCCAATCCTGATGAGATAGAACAACGTGTTTTGCAATTACAAGAACATGTGCGTGAATTAGAAAAAGAATTAATGCGTAGTCAATCTAAATTAGCCTCTAATCAGGGCAACGAATTAATCAGTCAAGTCATTACCGTGCAAGGCGTGAAAGTTTTAGTGACCCAATTTGATGTGGCAGATTCAAAAGTTTTACGCGAGACGGTTGATCAAATCAAGAACAAATTAGGTAGTTGCATTGTTTTGTTAGCTAGTGTTCATGATGGTAAATTACAATTAATTGCTGGTGTAACATCTGATTTAATCAAGCGTGTTCAAGCTGGAGTTTTAGTCAACTACGTTGCTATGCAAGTGGGTGGTAAGGGTGGCGGTAAGCCTGATTTAGCGATGGCTGGAGGAACTCAACCCGAAAACTTATCGGGAGCACTTGCAAGCGTAAACAATTGGTTAGTGGAGCATTTATGATTCCAGAGCAGGTTGATAAAGAAGAAGATTGTCAGGGCATGATTTGCCCATTACCCGTTCTTCGAACAAAAAAGGCCCTGGCTGATATGCCTACGGGGCATATTTTAAAAGTGATAACGACAGACCCCAGTTCCGAGCAGGATATCCCGATGTTTGCTAAACACACGGGTAATTTGTTGGTTGGGCAAGAAAATTTGGCTGGGACGTGGGTTTTTTATTTGCGTCGTCGTTAAGTCAAAAGAGCTGTTGGCAAAGATTTTGTCTTCAGGAGGCTGCCCATAATGGCGAATCAATTCATTAACGAGATCAGCTGACTTAAATTAGTGGTAAAAAAAGAAATTACCTCTATTGATGAGTGAAGTTTTTTTCTTTTAAAAATTTTGCAAACTCATCTCTGACTTCTTGGTGATTTAAAGCAAATTCTACAGTCGCTTTAAGATAGCCGATTTTACTACCGCAATCATAGCGAACACCATCATATTGATAAGCCAATATTTGTTCTTTTTGCAAAAGATTTTGAAGAGCGTCAGTTAGTTGGTACTCGCCACCGGCTCCCGGTTTCAGATTACGAATATGTTCAAAGATATTTGGAGACAGCACATAACGCCCAACTACCCCTAAATTAGAGGGCGCATCTTCTGGCGCTGGTTTTTCGATAATTCCTGAGAGTTTATATAGTTTGTCATCCCATTTTTTGCCAGCAATCACGCCATAGGACCTGCTTTGTTCTTTTTCGATCGGTTCAATACCAATTACTGAGCAGCGATAGTGTTGGTAGACATCGACCATTTGCTTTAATACAGGTGGCTGGCCAGTCAGAAGATCATCTGCCAAAATGACTGCAAAAGGATCATCTGCTACTAGCTTTTCTGCACACAGAATTGCATGACCAAGCCCTAGGGCTTCTGCTTGGCGCACATAAACACAATCCACATGACTCGGCTTGATATTTTGAACAATCTCTAATAAATCTTTTTTATTTTTTTGTTCTAATTCATTTTCTAACTCATAAGCCTTATCAAAATGATCCTCAATAGCCCGTTTACTTCTCCCAGTCACAAAGATGAGTTCGGTAATCCCAGCGGCAATAGCTTCTTCGACCGCATACTGAATCAATGGTTTATCAACAACGGTTAACATTTCTTTGGGCATGGCTTTTGTTGCAGGTAGAAAACGTGTTCCGAGACCAGCTACTGGAAAAACAGCTTTAAAGATATGTGTTTTCATGGGAAATCACTTTCATTACGTCAGGCGTTTATATTGGGTTAGTAACTGTTCATGCAGAGCTTCGAAATCCTTTAAACGGGCTTGTTCTTGGACTACCACTTCAGCTGGCGCGCGTTTTATAAATTCTTCATTGTGCAGTTTATGCCCACTTTTTTCGATTTCTTTTGCTAAACGAGTAAGCTCTTTTTGGAGACGAGACTTTTCGAATTCTAAATCAAGTTCGACTTCTAAAAGAAGTCTAGTACCCTCTAAAATAACTACGGGAGCATTTTTCCCGAGTTCGTCAATGATTGCTCCTGTGGGGTCAATCTTGATGTCGGATAGTTTTGCTAGGCTTTTGAGGTAGGGCAGCATTTCCGTGAGGAAATCTGCCTTACATTGAATTACAAGAGGCACTTTTTTTGCAGGTGAAATTTGCATTTCACCGCGTAAATTTCGGCAGGCATTTACTAAATTTTTCAACGTGGTGATCCAAACCTCACTTGCTTCATCCAGCTTTGTAAGTTGGGCTTTGGGGTAGGGTTGAAGTGCGATACTTTGTAAAGGGCAATCTGCTAAAACCTTACCTGATTTCGGTGCGACGCTTTGCCACAATTCTTCTGTGATAAAGGGGATTAGTGGATGGGCAAGTCTTAGGATCGTTTCTAAAACACGCAAAAGAGTTCTGCGCGTTCCCCGTTGGTTTGCTGGGGAATTGTTTTGTAATTGCACTTTCGCAAGTTCGAGGTACCAATCGCAATATTCGTCCCATACAAATTGATATAAAGCGCTAGCGATTAAATCAAAACGATACTCTTGGAACCCGCGATCTATCTCTTGTTCAACCCGTTGCAGTTGTGAAACAATCCACCGGTCCGCAGGTGAGAAATGCAAATAACCATCTGGACCACAATCGCCTACACAAGGCGCGATACCATTAGATAGATCGTCGCCAGAGCAGTTCATCAAAACAAAACGCGTGGCATTCCATAACTTGTTACAGAAATTTCTGTAACCTTCACAACGTTTTTGGTCAAAATTAACATTTCTCCCAAGCGTTGCCATGGAGGCAAAAGTAAATCGCAGGGCATCTGCACCATAAGGCACAATTCCATCAGGAAACTCTTTACGTGTTTTTTTAGCTATTTGATCTGCGTCCTTCGGGTTCATTAGACCTTGAACTCTTTTCGCAAGGAGATCATCGAAGTTAATTCCATCAATGAGATCTATCGGATCAAGCGTATTGCCTTTGGATTTACTCATTTTTTGACCATCAGCATCTCGAACTAGTCCATGCACATAGACCTGCTTGAACGGTACCTGACCGGTAAAGTGGCAAGACATCATAATCATTCTGGCAACCCAGAAAAAGATAATATCAAAGCCAGTTACTAGGACAGATGATGGTAAGAAATGTGTTAAAAGTTCAGTTTTCTTAGGCCAACCAAGAGAGGAAAAAGGCACTAAAGCAGAACTAAACCAGGTATCAAGAACATCTTCATCACGTCGCAGCGAACCCTTGTATCCAATCGCTAAGGCTTTGGCTGTTGCCTCAGCCTCTGACTTGGCAACAATGACGCTCCCATCCTCGAGGTACCAAGCTGGTATTTGATGCCCCCACCAAAGTTGACGGGAGATACACCAATCTTGGATGTTTTCAAGCCACTGGTTGTAGGTCGATACCCAATTTTCAGGGACAAGTTTGATATCACCCTCTTGCACTGCTAAAAAGGCAGCGCTTGCGATGGACTCTCCAGGGCGGTATTGATTGTGTTCAGTTGGCTTTGACATCGCTACAAACCACTGATCAGTCAGCATTGGCTCAATAATTGCTTGGGTTCGGTCACCTCGCGGCACCATTAGAACGTGTTCTTTTACTTGCGCTAGAAATCCGCTAGTATGTAGATCATCTACTATTTTTTTTCTGGCAATAAAGCGATCTAAACCTTGATAAGGACTCGGAGCATTGTCATTGATCTTGGCATCTAGTGTCAGTATGCAGATCGGTTGTAGATGGTGTCTTTGACCAACAGCGTAGTCATTAAAGTCATGCGCCGGAGTCACTTTGACAACACCTGTGCCAAAACTTGGATCGACATAATCATCCCCGATGATCGGTATTTGTCGATTACAAAGAGGTAGATGAACCATCTTCCCAATTAAATGCCGATACCGATCATCTTCTGGGTGAACCATGACAGCAACGTCGCCTAGCATTGTCTCAGGTCTGGTTGTGGCAACAGTTAGTTGACCGGATTCATCCACGAGTGGGTAGTGGATTTGCCACATATACCCTTGCTCTTCTTTACTTTCAACTTCGAGATCAGAAACGGCCGTACCTAAGACTGGATCCCAATTGACTAGGCGTTTGCCACGGTATATCAGGCCCTGCTCATAGAGCGTTACAAAGACCTCTACAACCGCCTCAGACATGGTGGGGTCCATCGTGAAGTACTCGCGATCCCAATCAATGGAGGCTCCAAGACGCTTAATTTGCTGAGTAATCGTTGACCCAGATAAATCTTTCCAGGCCCAAACTTTTTCTAAAAACTTTTCTCGCCCGAGGTCATGCCGCGAAATTTTTTGTATATCCAATTGCCGCTCAACCACAATTTGAGTAGCAATACCGGCATGATCAGTGCCTGGAACCCATAATGTATTTTTACCCTGCATGCGGGCATGACGCGTTAAGCCATCCATAATTGTTTGGTTAAAGGCATGCCCCATGTGTAAAGTTCCAGTTACATTGGGGGGAGGGAGTTGAATACAAAAATTGTCTTGGTGGGGACGTATCGTCACTTGACCAATTTTCTTATCTAGCCATAGTTGGTTCAGAGTGGATTCAATCAGGCTTGGCTCATAGCTTTTTGCTAATTCAGGAATAGCAAAAGACTCTTTTGGTGGAGTATTGATGGTGGCAGAAATATTTTCAGGTGTAGACATATGCTTCAAATTATAATGAGGTATTTAAACGAGACCTTGTGACTGAACTTCTCCACCATTTAAATCCCGAACAACTGCAAGCAGTAACTTTGCCGAATCAAAGCAATAGTGGTCATGCCCAGTCAGCTTTAATACTAGCAGGTGCAGGAAGCGGAAAGACCAGAGTTCTCACCACTCGCATTGCTTGGCTGATACAAACGGGGCAAATATCACCCATCGGGGTTTTGGCGGTAACTTTTACCAATAAGGCCGCGAAAGAGATGTTAACCCGATTATCCACGATGTTGCCAATTAATACACGAGGCATGTGGGTTGGGACTTTTCATGGATTATGTAATCGGCTATTACGAGCGCATTTTCAAGATGCGGGGTTACCCTCTACCTTTCAAATCTTGGACACACAAGATCAGTTATCAGCCATTAAGCGACTCTTAAAAATCTTACAAGTTGATGATGAGAAATATCCTGCCAAGCAGGTGCAATATTTTATTGCGCACGCTAAAGAACGCGGGCAAAGACCCCGAGACATGACTGGGACCGATGAATTTCAAGTGATGCTGATTAAACTCTATCAGGCATATGAGGAGCAGTGTCAGCGTGAGGGGGTTGTTGATTTTTCTGAGTTACTACTTCGTTCATATGAATTATTAAAACATCACGAGCCCATACGTGAGCATTATCAGAAGCGCTTTAGGCATATTTTGGTCGATGAGTTTCAAGATACGAATGCTTTGCAATACTCTTGGCTAAAACTATTATCTGGTCAAGGCCAAGCTAGTGCGGCATCTGTTTTTGCAGTTGGTGATGACGATCAAAGCATTTATGGCTTTCGAGGGGCAGACGTAGCAAATATGCGTTTATTTGAGCGGCAGTTTAAACCGACGACGGTTAAGCTTGAACAAAACTATCGCTCACACGCCAATATTTTAGATTCTGCTAACCATTTAATTGCGCACAACACGGAGCGATTGGGTAAAAACTTAAGAACAGATGCGGGTCACGGTGAGCTAGTTCGCTTATTTGAAGCGCATAGCGACGGGCTTGAAGCCACCTGGTTAGTTGATGAAATTCGGGGATTAATCAACGATGGGATGACGCGTAGTGAGGTTGCTATTTTGTATCGAAGCAATGCGCAATCACGTATTATTGAGCACAGCTTATTTTCAGCAGGCATTCCTTATCGCGTTTATGGGGGATTACGATTTTTTGAACGTGCGGAGATTAAACATGCCTTAGCCTATTTACGGCTATTAGAAAACCCTAACGATGACACGGCCTTCTCAAGGATTGTCAATTTTCCCACGCGCGGAATTGGTGCAAGGTCGATAGAGTCTTTACAAGACATTGCGAAAACGCAGCAGTGTTCCTTGTATAGTGCGGCCTCAATGATCGAAGGTAAAGCTAGTGCATCGATTAGTAGTTTTATTCGTTTAATTGATCATATGCGGGAGTCGACACGCCACAATACCTTACCCGAATTAATTGATTTTATGATTGTTCATAGTGGCTTGATACAGCATTATTTAGCAGAACGAGAAGGCCAAGATCGCATTGAAAATTTACGAGAATTAATTAATGCTGCCACTGCGTTTGTGGCTGAAGAGGGGATGGGGCAAGACGCTATTGCGTTGACGCCAGCGCTGAGAAATTCGCATTTGACTGAGCAAGTTGTCTTGGACGATCAGCTTACTGAGTTTGATTTGCCGGAGATGTCTCCATTAGCTGGATTTCTTGCGCATGCATCGCTTGAAGCGGGCGACAATCAAGCACAGGCTGGTCAAGATGCGGTGCAACTAATGACGGTTCACTCCTCGAAGGGCTTGGAGTTTAAGGCGGTCTTTATTACCGGTTTAGAGGAGGGTTTGTTTCCTCATGAAAATAGTATTAATGAGCCAAAGGGCTTAGAGGAGGAGCGGCGTCTGATGTATGTTGCGATTACGCGGGCAAGGGACCGCTTATATCTATCGCATACACAATCCAGAATGCTGCATGGTCAGGTGCGGTACAACCTACCCTCAAGATTTTTAGAGGAATTACCGAAATCATGTTTAAAAATCTTAACTCCAAGAACAACCGATAATCGGTGGGGTGGGTCTTCTATGAGGCAAGTTAACCCTAGTTGGGGAAGTGCTAGTCTTAGTCAAGATGTCCCTCCGTTGAGAAAAAATTCCGACACAGCCATCACAGTAGTCAGTAAAAAGCCAGCTGAGCATGGTTTTTATGTTGGCCAACAGGTCTTTCATGCTAAGTTTGGTGAAGGTCGCTTGACAGGCTTAGAGGGCCTCGGCACAGATGCGCGTGCCCAAGTTCAATTCGCCCGACACGGGGTTAAATGGCTGCAGCTAAGTATTGCTAAATTGACCGCTATTTAATTATTCGATGGGCTGATTGAGGGTTTGTAAATTGGGCTCAGAATTTTGGATGCTGTCCAAAAAGCAGCCTTTCCAGGTGGCAAAAAAACTACAATACAAAACAGTCAATGCCCACATTGAGAGAGGGGTAATGAGGTAGGAGGCGTATTGGGCCATGCCAATTGCATCAAAAAGAGCGCCTAATATCAAGGGTATTGCAATAAGGATTACTGCCCAAGTACTGAAATAAACAAAAAACGCCCCTTTATTTAGCCAAAACCCCATCCAACTGCCAAATAATGCCTTAAAAACGCTCATACCTTGCCACGCAACGAGTTGAGGGGAAAACCACATAAGGATTGCAATTGGCATATACAAACAGGCTCCGACAATAATTGCAGTCGACATTTCTTGAATCATTTCAGGGGCACTCATTTGATTATTGGTGAGCAAGGGAAGGATTTTTTCTACATCAACAAATTGCGCAGCAACAAGGCTCAAAAGCACTATGAGAAGAGCATAGATGCCACCGAGTTTGAGTAAATTGAGCCTGACTTGAGGCCCCAAGTCTTTTAAGGGGGAGATATAAATAGAAGGCTTAACTAGTTCTTTGAGGATAACCTTTTGACAGGCTGTTAAAAATCCTACGGCAATAACAGGATTCAATATCAAGACTAAGAATAGGCCTAGTATAGGAACAAACATCGAGAGTTGGACAACAAAAATATATAAAAAAACCAGCATCAAGAAAGTGAATGGACTTTGTTTAAAAAGCCACATCCCTTGGCGAATCCAAATATATCCTGCTTGAGGAGAAAGGCGATTAATTTGCATGATTTAAAATCCTTAGGCGCAAGATCCGTTCGAAGTGTTGCGGATCGTGCGCGGTGAGTAATTGCGCATTTCTGGGGAGGTAAAAATCCCACAGTCGAGAAATCCAAAACCGCAGTGCAGCAGCTCGAAGCATCATCGTCCAGGAGCTTATTTCCTCAGCTTGGAATGGTCGGATACTTTGATAAGCCTTTAACAAAGCACTAGTTAAGTTCTGTTGAAGTTCGCCGGAAGCCTGATCGATACACCAGTCATTGACGGACACCGCTAGATCAAAAAGCCATTTATCAGTTCCAGCGAAATAAAAATCAAAAAAGCCTGACAATTCAACAGAAGAGGTTTGTTTGAAAAGAACATTATCGCGAAAAAGATCGCAATGGCTTGGGCCTTGGGGGAGTTTACTGTATTCGGAGCTAGCAAAAAAAACTTCTTGGGCTTGTAACTCACCGAGTAGAAGTTTAGCTTGTTCTGGTTGTACAAAAGGCAGAATTTCTGGGACAGTTTGTTGCCACCAGTGTAGGCCGCGCAAATTGATTTGTACATTTTGGTAATTTTGCCCTGCCAGATGCATTTTAGCTAGCGCTTGACCAACAGCCTGGCAATGCGGGGACTTAGGCTCCGCAATTGGGCTACCTTCGAGTTTAGTTACGACAGTGGCGGGCTTACCCTTTAATACTTGAATTAATTGCCCTTGACGATCCTGGATCGGTTTAGGAACTTGGAGGCCTTGATTGGCTAAATATTGCATTAGTTCAAGGTAATAGAGTAACTCTTGCTGACTTAAACGCTCAAAGATTGTAAGTACAAACTCAGTAACTTGTCCCTCGTCAGAGGCGCTAATAAAAAAATTACTATTTTCTATACCGGAATTAATCCCTTTGATGGTTTGAAGGGTGCCTAATTGATAGGAGTGATCAAACCAAATTGAGGCATCTTCTAACGATAGAGGGGTGTAAACTGCCATACTTTTTAAAAGGGCAGTTGAATAGACGGCACTCGCTGAATAGTTTTCTCAGAGATCACGGGCGTTAGATCGGTTGGCTGACTCATTTGGTAACTACCCATTCGCGTTTGGACTTGAATATCGATCGGTTTACCCATTTCTCGGTATTCTCGGATATGTGTACCATTCTCTTCTTTATGTTCAAAGGAGAGTTGTCTTTGCTCTGCGCCTAGAACACCATCTTTTGCACCCTGAGTCTTCAGGAGGGGTTGTCGATTCAGCTCATTCAATTCTGTTTGGCTCAGTGCTTCACCTGGTGAGCTGTTATTTGGTTTTGAACTTTGGGCAAAAGCTAAGTTTGACATCAGTAGGACAGTAACAAAAGAGAGTAGTTTGAGCTTTAGCATAAGGGGCATATTTTAAAAAAATAGTAGTATTGATGAGTTAATTGTACGATTATGGGATGAATACACAATTATTATTACTAGTTGATGGCTCTAGCTACCTTTATAGGGCCTTTCACGCGATGCCTGATTTACGAAATCCATCAGGCGAGCCGACCGGTGCCATTTATGGCATGATCAATATGTTGCGAAGGGCTAGGCAAGAAATCCCAACCACCCATATTGCTTGTATTTTTGACGCCAAAGGTCCGACTTTTCGTGATGAATGGTATCCGCAATATAAAGCGAATCGATCCCCAATGCCTGAGGATTTAGTGAAGCAGATTGAGCCTATTCATGCGGTTGTTAAAGCACTGGGGTGGCCAGTTATTATGGTACCGGGGGTAGAGGCTGATGACGTTATCGGAACTTTAGCTAGGCAAGCCAGTGAGCTAGGTTGGCAGACAGTCATTTCTACGGGGGATAAAGATTTAGCGCAACTAGTCAATGCCAACGTGACCCTGGTCAATACAATGAGTAATGAAAAATTAGATCGGCAAGGGGTGATTAACAAATTTGGGATTCCTCCAGAGTTAATTGTTGACTTCTTAACGATTACGGGCGATACCGTTGACAACGTCCCTGGCGTTTCTAAAGCCGGCCCTAAAACAGCTGTTAAGTGGCTTACTGAATTCGGTAGCTTAGATCAATTAGTAGCTCACGCCGATCAAATTAAAGGCGTCGTAGGAGAAAATCTCCGCAACTCTTTAGACTGGTTAGTACACGCTAAAAAATTATTAACTGTGAAGGTAGACTGTCAGTTAGATGCGTATTTAACAGACTTATCCGAGTTATTGGTAAAAGCGGAAAACCATGACTTGCTGCGCGAGTTATTCATTCGGTATGGCTTTAAAACTTGGTTAAAGGAATATGTTGATGATCAGTTATCACAAACTGAAATAAATACAAGTCAGCCAGCATCTGCGCCGCAGTCGGCAATCAGCCTCACAGCAGAAACTTTTGCGACCAACTATGAATGTGTCACAACCATAGAGCAGTTAAGTCTTTGGTTGCAAAAAATACAGGAATCGACGCTTACGTGTATTGATACTGAAACAAATGGGCTAGAACCGATGCGATCTGAAATGGTTGGGATTTCTTTAGCTGTAGAACCAGGACAGGCTTGCTATATTCCTTTTCAGCATAGCACTGCAGAGCAGCAGCTCAATCGCGAACAAGTTTTTGCATATTTAAAGCCATGGCTTGAAGATGCACAAGCGAAGAAAGTTGGACAAAACTTAAAGTTTGATCAGCACATATTTGCCAACCATGGTGTGCGATTAGCGGGCATTATGCATGATACGATTTTACAGTCCTACGTTTATGAGTCGCATAAACCGCACAATATGGATAACTTAGCTCTCAGACATTTGGGGATTAAGACAATTAGTTATGAAGAGGTTTGTGGTAAGGGCGTGTCCCAAATTACATTTGATCAAGTCAACCTCGCCCAAGCAACGCAATACGCTGCAGAGGATGCTGATATTACTTTACGGCTGCACCAGTACTTGTGGCCATTGATTGAAAAAGATGAAAAGTTACGTTTTGTTTATGAGCAATTAGAGTTACCTACGATGCGTGTTTTGGGCATTATGGAAACAAATGGTATTTTGATTGATACCCAAAAATTAGCGCAACAGGGGCAGGTAGTTGGGCGAAGGATGTTGGAGCTTGCAACAGAAATTTTTGCGCTAGCTGGCCAGCCTTTTAATATTCAGTCGCCCAAACAGATTGGCGAGATCTTATTTACGATTCAAAAATTACCCGTGATTAAAAAAACACCTGGGGGAGCACCGTCAACAGATGAAGAAGTTTTACAAAAACTTTCTGAGGACTATCCATTGCCGGCGAGAATTTTAGATTATCGAAGCCTCGCTAAGTTGCAATCAACATATATTGAAAAATTACCTAAAATGACGAACCCAGAAACTGGTAGGGTTCATACAAATTATGCGCAGTCGGTTGCTGCCACTGGGCGTTTAGCCTCCAATGAGCCCAATTTACAAAATATTCCGATTCGGACGCAAGAAGGAAGAAAGATTCGGGAGGCTTTTATAGCCAGATCGGGATGTAAGTTGCTATCAGCAGACTATTCGCAAATCGAATTACGAATTATGGCACACATAGCGCAAGATCCGCAATTATTAGAAGCCTTTGCTACTGGCAAGGACATTCATCAAGCGACTGCTGCGGAGATTTTTGGCATTACCCTTGAGGATGTTAGTTCAGAGCAAAGAAGATATGCCAAGGTCATCAATTTTGGATTGATTTATGGCATGAGTGCTTATGGCTTGGCAAGTAATTTAGGCATAGAGCGTTCAGCGGCTCAAAATTATATTGATAAATATTTTGGACGCTATCCTGGTGTTGCAAAATATATGGCACAAACCCGAATTACGGCTAAGGAGCAAGGCTTTGTAGAGACAGTCTTTGGGCGTCGTTTATGGTTGCCGGAGATTCACAGTACAAATGGTATGCGACGGCAAGGAGCTGAACGGGCCGCGATTAATGCACCCATGCAGGGTACTGCAGCTGACTTAATCAAGTTATCGATGATTGCAGTGCAAGCTTGGTTAGAGGAACAGAATTTAAAAACAAAATTATTATTACAAGTCCATGATGAACTGGTCTTGGAGGTGCCAGAAAACGAATTAGATCTCGTTCAAAAGCAGGTTAATCATTTAATGGTCTGCGTCGCAAAGTTAAGAGTTCCTCTCGAGGTCGGAATTGGAATAGGTGATAATTGGGAGGAAGCACATTGATTGATTAACTGAGGTTCGTATGATTCTTACCTGGATTTTGATTGCAACATTTGCGGCGGGTGTTGTGAGCATTACAGCGGCGGCATTACTAACATTTCGGTTTTTAACCATTATTGTCGACAATATGGTGAGTTTTTCGGTCGGAATTTTATTGGCTACAGCATTCTTACATGCGCTACCAGAGGCTTTTGAGTCACCCGATGTGGAGGCAAGTACGCTGTTTGCCTTACTCCTCGCAGGAATTCTATTCTTTTTTATGCTGGAAAAAGTCGCGCTACTAAGACACAATCACCACCATGAAGGAGATGGGCATAATCATCACAAGGGCCATGATGCTGAAAATGTTGGCCAAAGTGGTTGGATGATTTTAGTTGGTGATGGGGTTCACAACTTTGTTGATGGCATATTAATTGCGGCTGCTTTTTTAGCAAATCCTGCGGTTGGCTTATTGACCGCTGCTGCAATTATTGCTCATGAAATACCGCAGGAGATTGGTAATTTTATGGTGATGCTCAATGCTGGCTTTTCTAGGGCTCGGGCTTTAATTTACAACTTGATCTGTGGCTTGCTATCAGTCATTGGTGGGGTAATTGGGTATTTCTTTTTAGAGCAAACGATGACAATCATTCCATATTTGTTAGTTTTTGCGTCTAGTAGTTTTATTTATATTGCGGTTAGTGATTTAATGCCGCAGATGCATCGGCGCTTTCAGTTAAGGGAGTCGATTCGTCAGATTTCAACGATCCTATTAGGTGTTCTTGTTGTGATTGGGCTTTCTTTATTAGAGCACTAGATCTTGGGTTGTTTGTTTTGACAACCCTTTGGTCAACGAAAGTGTTACTTCTGGAGTATTTTAAGATGTTTCAAAGAGCTGATTGGCCTAGCATCGCTTGACGGTACCACTCATGAAAATGTTGCATACCATCTTCCATGGGGCTTTGATACGGACCTACTTCATTAACCCCTCGTGCGAATAAAGCAGCGCGGCCAGCATCCATTCGCTGGGCAATTTCATCATCTTCAATACAGGTTTCCATATAGGCTGCTCTTTCGGCGTCAATAAATTCTTTTTCGAACCAAACAATTTCTTCAGGATAGTAAAATTCAACGATATTGCGCGTTTGGTTTGGACTGATCGGTTGTAGAGTAGAGATGCATAAGACGCCGGGGTACCACTCGACCATGACATTGGGATAGTAGGTCAGCCAAATGGCGCCGTATTGCGGTAATTTATTACCGTAATGACGCAAGACTGCCTCATGCCACTTTGAATAAACTACCGAGCCAGGTTTTTTGAGTTGCTTATTAAGGCCCACTGTTTGAACGCTGTACCACGGTCCAAACTCCCAGGATAAATTATCACAACTAACAAACTGCCCTAATCCCGGATGAAAAGGGCCGACATGATAGTCCTCAAGGTAGACTTCAATAAAGGTTTTCCAGTTGTAGTTACATTCATGGATTTCTACATGGTCTAACAGATATCCAGAAAAATTCAGATGGTCTTTAACACCCAAATTTTTTAGATCATCATAGACATTTCTTTGGCCGTCAAATAAAAGGCCTTGCCAATTTTGTAGGGGACTTTTTCCAAGATGCAAACAGGGGTTATTTTCAAAGTGGGGTGCACCTAAGAGTTGTCCGTGTAAATCATAGGTCCAACGATGCAGTGGGCAGATGATGTTATCCGTTTTTCCCTTGCCATTTAGCATAATAGCTTGGCGATGCCTACACACATTAGATAGAAGCTCAACACCATGGTCATTTCGGATTAAAACTCGCCCATGATTTTCATTCTGTAAGGTTTGAAAATCACCTGAGTTTGGCACCATCAACTCATGGCCTACATATTGTGGGCCTTGCTTAAAAAGCAAGCCCATTTCTTGTTGAAACAATTCAGCGTCAAGATAGGCGCTTACTGGTAACTGTAAATTGGACGGCGCAAGTTGCTGCGCGGTAGCCAGATTAGTCATTCTCCCCACCCCCGAAAAAAGTCAGCCGAAGCTAAGCGGAATAACCAATCCAACTATCGACATGTCGATATTGGAAAGGAATCAGATATTATACTTAAAATGTATTTTGATGTCTATTATTCAAAGACCATCGATGAAAGAGATAAAAGAAAAGTCATGAGCCCAAGCAAGTCAATAAAAACTCAAACGAGTGCAGCGAATACCGCCACAAATCAGCCCAGCTATGAGTTATCTGTGCAGGAATTAGAAAAATTAATCGGCGATATGGAGTCTGGCAAATTAAGCTTAGAGGAGACATTAATTGCTTATCAACGCGGTACAGAGCTCATCAAAAAATGCCAAGTATTATTAGAGCAAGTAGAACAACAAATTCGAATCTTCGAAGCAGAATAACGGGAATGAGCTATGTTTGTTTGGCAACAGTGGCATGATGAGCATCTCCAAAGAATAGAGAAGACACTCCTCTTATCGACACCATCCGGATTTAAAAGTGTCAGTAGATTAGAAGAAGCCATGGCCTATGCCGTTGGGGCTGGTGGTAAAAGAATACGCCCCTTATTGGTTTACTCTACCTATTACCTCGGCAGCGACTTCCCCAACAATCAGCAAAATATTCTTGCAGTCGATCAAGCAGGCGCTGCTTTGGAGTTAATTCACACCTACTCGCTCGTCCACGATGATTTACCATCAATGGACAATGACGACTTACGAAGGGGGAAGCCAACGACCCATAAAGCTTATGATGAGGCGACTGCCTTATTAGTTGGTGACGCGATGCAGGCGCAAGCCTTTGGGTTATTGAGTTCACTTGAAATATCAAGTGATATTTCCTTAGAATTGATTCGAGAGCTCGCATTAAGCGCAGGGGCTCATGGTATGTGTGGTGGACAGGCTATTGATTTAGCTAGTGTTGGCAAGTGGTTAAAGCAAGAGGATTTGGTATTGATGCATCGTTTAAAGACCGGTGCTTTGCTTCGGTCTGCAATTCGTTTTGGCGCTATTTTAGGAGGTTTATCTGCTCCGAACCGATCGATCTTAAATCAGATAGCCCAAGATATCGGTTTGGGTTTTCAAGTAACAGATGATATTTTGGACGCTACTCAGGACTCTTCAACTTTAGGTAAAACTGCGGGTAAAGATGAGGAAGACCACAAACCCACATTTGTTACGTTAATGGGACTAGAAAAATCCAAGCTATACGCGCAGGAGTTGTTAGAACGATCTTTACTTGCTTTAAATTACTGGGGTAGTGAAGCTGACCCACTTCGTGAAATCACGCGTTGGGCTTTTACGCGCAATTTTTAAGGTATAGCTGTCGGTAATTAATAGCTAAAAGGGCTATCAATTTCCTAAAGTCCAGCGTGGCTTAACATTAAAAGCATAGCTTTGGTCGATTTGCGAAGAGTTTTTGAGAAGTTGCAAAGTTGCTGCGAAGGCAATCATAGCCCCATTATCTGTGCAGAGGTTTAGGGGGGGGTAAAGGGTTGTGACTGGTAATTGGGGATGATGCGCAAGCTTATTTAAAGACTCACGTAATTGCTGATTTGCTCCAACGCCGCCAGCAACGATTAATCGTTGGCAACCGGTCTCTTTAGCTGCTTGCAGTACCTTGGCAGTAAGTACATCAACGACTGAATTAACAAAATCCAGCGCCAGGTCAGCCTTAAATTGTTCTAGTTCTGACTTGGGTAGCTGAGCCGATAATTTGACTTGCGTTAAAACGGCCGTTTTTAGGCCTGCAAAGGAAAAATCAAGATTTTTCGAATGTAACAGTGGTCTAGGTAGCCGTATTTGAGAGGGCTTTCCCTTCAGGGCAAGAGCTGACACTAGGGGCCCACCCGGGTAGCCTAAGCCTAATAATTTGGAGGTTTTATCGAAGGCCTCTCCGGCCGCATCATCAAGAGTTTCGCCAAGTAGTTCATACTCTCCCACCCCTTTTACAAGCATGATTTGAGTGTGCCCCCCCGAAACAAGAAGGGCCAAAAATGGAAATAGATGATGAATATGTCCTGCGGGCAGATTGGGCGAAAGCAAAGGGGATAAGAGGTGTCCTTCTAGGTGGTGGATACCGATTGCTGCAATATTTAGGCTATAGGCGATCGATTTGGCAATCGAAGTGCCCACTAACAAGGCACCGGCAAGTCCAGGCCCTTGGGTGTAAGCGATGGTATTTAGATCACACAGGCGTAATTCGGCGTCTTTTAGACATAAGTCAATTAAGGGTAGGATTTGCCTTACATGGTCTCTAGAGGCCAACTCTGGGACAACTCCACCATACTCTTGATGCATTTCGACCTGGGAAAATAGCGCTTGGCTGATTAACCCAAGATGGGCAGGCTCGCCTTTTTCTATAAAGGACGAGTCATAAATTGCTACGCCCGTTTCGTCACAAGAAGTTTCTATGCCTAAGATATACATAAACCTATTTTCTCATGATACAATTCTATTTTTAGTAATTTACGAATATTTCTACATGACTACTATCCGCCTTCGTGAAAACGAACCATTTGAAGTTGCCTTAAGACGATTCAAACGCACCATTGAAAAAAATGGCTTGCTAACTGACTTGCGTGCTAGAGAGTTTTATGAAAAACCGACAGCGGAGCGTAAGCGAAAAAAAGCTGCTGCAGCCAAACGGCATTACAAGCGTATTCGAAGTCAGATGTTACCGAAGAAACTTTTCTAAATTTATTACGTTATAGTAAGTTTTAAGATACGAGCATCTATTAATGCAACCCCAATAAAAATAACATTGACCTAATCGGCAGTAAGAAGTATGAAGTAGGCAGTATTTGAGTTGAGCAATATAAGTCAATTGTGTCTGTCAATCATTCACATGATGACTAATTAAATAAAAAGATGCCTATCAATTTGTCGAACACGAAGTACAAATGAATTAATTTAGAGTTCAAGATTCGGTAGTATGAAAGCTTCAACTACGGCATCAACTACGGCATCAATGGTATCAACTATCTTACTACCTACCGCATCAACTTCCGTATCAACTTTAGCAACAATTACCAAATACATAAAATACGATAGATAAGATACGATAGTTCGGTAAGCTCTTAAAACACTCCTCGATAAAACCCGCTACTGATGAAGCGGGTTTTTATTTTTTTGGGGTTTTTAATAGGGGTTGATTCCCAATTATTGTCATAATAAGCATATCCCCAAAAGCTTACTAAACTAGCGAATGAAAGAAAGAGCCATGAATTTAAAAAGTGCGATTACCGAAGATATGAAAAACGCCATGCGAAGCAAGGATATGAATCGTTTAGGGACTATTCGATTATTGTTGGCAGCTATTAAACAAAAAGAAGTAGATGAGCGAATTGAGTTAATTGATACGCAGGTTATTGCGATTGTAGAAAGAATGATTAAGCAACGTAAGGATTCAATTAGTCAATTTACAACTGCAAAACGCCAAGACTTAGTAGATCAAGAAACCTCGGAATTACTGCTATTAGAAACATATCTACCCGCACAATTATCGGAAGTAGAAATACTTGCAAAAGTTAAACAAACTATTGAAGCTACCGGTGCGGTTGGGCCACAGGATATGGGAAAAGTAATTGGCATTTTGAAGCCCGAATTAGCTGGTCAAGCCGATATGGGTAAAGTATCAGCACTTGTAAAAGCTGCTTTAAGTGCCAAATAATTCAAGGATTTGACCTTTTGATACCGCGTACATTTATTGATGACTTATTAAATCGAGTTGATATTGTTGACGTGATTAGTAAGTCGGTTACGTTAAAAAAATCAGGCTCAAATTTGCAGGGTTTATGCCCCTTTCATCAAGAAAAGTCGCCTTCTTTTTCAGTGTCCGAAACAAAGCAGTTTTATCATTGCTTTGGGTGTGGCGCTCATGGTTCAGCAATTAATTTTTTAATGGAATATGCTGGCCTAAGTTTTGTTGATGCGATTGAGGATCTAGCTAGCACTATCGGGTTGTCTGTTCCAAAAGAGGCACCATCAGCAGAAGGTATGGCGATACAAGAACAAGCTGTTGCCTTAACTGAGTTACTGCAAAAGGCGACAAACTGGTATCAAGAAAGTCTAAAGAAAAATCAAAGAGCAATTCAGTATTTGAAAAATCGCGGACTTTCTGGAGACATTGCAAAGCGTTATGGTATTGGATATGCCAATGACGATTGGCAAAACCTAGAGAAGGTTTTTGGTAGTTATGGTCAGGACACGATTGCTAAATCATTGGTAGAGGCAGGTTTAATCATTCAGGGCGAGTCCGAAGGACGAACTATCGCTAAACGATATGATCGTTTTCGTGACCGGATTATGTTCCCCATTCGAAATTTAAAAGGGCAAGTGATCGGTTTTGGTGGCCGTATTATTGACCATGGCGAGCCAAAATACTTAAATTCTCCTGAGACAGCGCTCTTTAAAAAAGGGCAAACTTTATATGGATTATTTGAAGCTAGAAAATCGATCCGTGAAATGTCTTATGTATTAGTTTGCGAGGGCTATATGGATGTGGTTGCTTTAGCCCAGTTAGGCTTTCCCAATGCCGTAGCCACTTTAGGGACAGCCTCTACTGAGAGTCATGTCCAGCTTTTACTGCGGCATTCGGATAAAGTGGTTTTTTCATTTGATGGTGATGCGGCTGGCGTGCGCGCTGCAAAAAGAGCCTTTGAGGCAAGTATTGCACTATTGAGTGACGAAAAGGAGATCCGATTCTTATTTCTTCCAAAAGAGCACGATCCTGACAGTTTTGTCAGAGAGATGGGTGGTGAGGTTTTTAGTCAGGCCATTTCACAGGCGAAGCCTTTGTCGGTATTTTTCATCGATATTATTGGCGAGGGCTTAGATTGGAATACAGCGGAGGGCAGAGCACAAGCTCAAAATGAAGCGAAAGTCTATTTTAAAAAAATGCCACCGATTGCTTTACGAACACAAATTTTACGAGAATTAGCAAAGAGACTGGGAATCACGCAATTACAGTTGGAGCAATTTTATGGGATAGCGTCTGTTGAGGTAAATCATTTCGCAGGGCGTTCTGCAAGTGTCTCTGGCGTTAGCGGATTGGAAACCTTAAAAAAATTGCCCAAACGGGATTGGCAGAAAAATGCCGATTTAAGGGCCATGGAAAATTTGGCTAAACAAAAGCCAGTTGCGCCTACTGATATCGGAATACAGTTGATGCGGGTACTCATTCAATACCCACTTTTGGGTAAGAGATTATCACCGACACAATGCCAAGCCCTTCTCAAAATTGCCTTGGCACGAAACCTACAAACTCAGGCAGTCATGCAAGATTTACTGGAATTATGTAAACAAGAGCCGGAAGACGGAAAATTCGCTTCCTTTCAAAATATCTTAGCCACATCAGTCCATGCAAAGGCATATGATGTACTCTTGAAAAAAGTATTTGAAACTGAATTTTCCTTGGAAGAGGCGACACTTCACTTAAATGGCGCTTTAAAAAAAGTAGAAGTTGAAATATTGAAGCAAGAAATGTTAGAAATCACTGAAAAAATTAATAAAAACATACAAACGAATGAAGATTTAAATCGATATCGGGCAGTTATTACAAAATTGAAAAATAACGGATAGAAATTTGCGCTTTGTCAGGGGGGAAGAAAAACCCATTCGAAATAAGGAAATTTTCTTTGTCTTAACTGGAAAATATATCAATTTTTCAGTATAATAGAGGGCTATCTATTTCACATTGAATTCAATAACTTAGTCAACCATTAGCCAATATGTGGTTCATTTTCTTGGCAAAGATGCATAAATTTGGCGAAATTGCTTAAAAAAGCACACCACCAAATGCTTCTAAGGTGATTCGATGTTCAATGGTGGCAATAACTGTTAAAACGCATTACGAAGATAATTTTTTCAATTTATTAAATCTAGAGCGAATATGCCAAAGACCATTTCAGTTAAAAAAATAATTCCCCGCAAGGCAATCACTAAAAAAAGTGCGCCAGTACAACCAGTGGTGGTAAAAAAGCCTTCGAAACCTACATCATTGGTTAAAGGTAAAAAAGTTGTTATTCCTGTTAAAACAGTAAAAAAGGTCAAAGTGTTAAATAAATCTGTATCCAAGGGTGGTAGTAAAGTCGTTCCTCAAAAAGCAAAATCAGTAACTCCGGTTCCAAATAAGGCTAACAAGCAAGATGCCCCGGTCAAATCCAGTAAAACGGTTACTTCGTCAGCTAAGAAGATAGCGGTTAAAAAAGTTACAGCGCAAAAAATAGTCGCTCAGGCAGCGCCAAAAAAAGCCGTTACTCAAGCTGCTGGTAAGAAGCTTGTTGACAAAAAGCCTACGACGGAAGTTACGAATAAAAAAACAAAAATCGAGATAAAAAATCTCAATAAGCAACCAGTAAAGATATTAGAAGCAAAAAAAGTTGATACAGCAGTTCAAAATAAAAAACTACTGGAAAAGAAACCCAAGAATACCAAGGCTGAAAGTCAGGAAGTTATAGATCCAATTTCATTACCTGAGATCCCTTTAGATGAGCATGGACAACCAATTAAAAAAACGCGTGGCCGTAAACCAAAAATTAAGCCACTAGTAGACCCTAATAGTGATGTTCGGACAGATCGTCAAAAAGCGCGAGATCGCAAAGCGAAAGAAAGAGCTTTATTGCTTGAATTTAATGCCACTAAGTTAGGTAGTGAAGAGCAGCAGGAGTTAAGACGAGCGCGCTTAAAGCACTTAATTAAGATGGGAAAGTCAAGAGGGTATTTAACTCATGGCGAGATTAACGATGTCATGTCTGATGAATTATCAGATTCAGACTCTCTAGAAACATTGATTGCACTTTTAAGTGACATCGGCATTATGGTTTATGAGCAAGCCCCAGATGCTGAGACTTTGATCCTGAATGAAAATGCTATCACTGTCACCTCTGAGGAAGAGGCCGAAGAAGAAGCTGAAGCAGCTCTTGGTGCAGTAGATTCTGAATTTGGTAGAACAACTGATCCAGTTCGGATGTATATGCGCGAGATGGGCACTGTGGATTTGTTGACTCGGGAAGATGAGATTGTCATTGCCAAGAAGATAGAGGCAGGACTCAAGGATATGTTGATGGCTTTGTCAGCATGCCCAGTGACCATTGCAGAAATTCTTAGCAGCGCAGATCAAATACTAGCAGGAACAATGCAAGTCGATGATTTTGTGGATGGTCTAGTCGATCCGAATGCAGAAGATATTCCGATGACACCCATTGTCATCGAGGAGTCGGATTTTGAAGACCTTGATGATGCAGGAGAGGACGAAGAGGGTGCTGGAAGTGCGGCGGCATCAGCAGCATCTGCAAAACAATTAGAAGAGCTCAAGCAATTATCCTTAGAAAAATTTACTGTGATTCGAAGCCAATTTGATAAGATGCGGCGTGCCTTTGATCGAGACGGTTATGATTCAGTCAATTATGTGAAGGCACAGGCACTTATCCGTAATGAGTTATTAGGTTTTCGCTTTACTGCGAAAAGTGTAGAGCGTTTGTGCGATTCGGTTCGTTCACAGGTAAACCAGGTTTGGGCAACAGAGCGTGCGCTTTTAAATATCTTAGTCGACAAGATTGGTATCCCGCGAGCTGAAGTATTGGCTGGAATTCAAAAAAACACGATGAATATGCGTTGGACTGCGGCATTAACCAAAGATGGTAAGCCCTACAATGCTCTATTAGAGAGAAATATCCCGGCAATTCACGAAATGCAGCAAAAGTTAATTGATATGCAAAATCGGGTTGTTTTGCCGTTAACGCAACTAAAAGAAGTGCATAAGCAAATGACTGCGGGAGAGAAGCGAGCTCGTGAAGCTAAGCGTGAAATGACGGTGGCAAATTTACGTCTAGTTATTTCAATTGCAAAAAAATACACGAATCGTGGATTACAGTTTTTAGATTTAATCCAAGAGGGAAATATTGGATTAATGAAGGCTGTTGATAAGTTTGAATATCGTCGCGGCTATAAATTTTCCACCTATGCAACATGGTGGATACGTCAAGCAATTACACGATCGATTGCAGATCAGGCTCGTACGATTCGAATACCTGTGCATATGATAGAAACAATTAATAAGATGAATCGTATCAGTCGTCAGATATTGCAAGAGACCGGTATTGAGCCAGATGCCGCGACCCTTGCGGCGAAGATGGAGATTCCAGAAGACAAAATTCGTAAGATTATGAAGATTGCTAAAGAGCCGATTTCGATGGAAACACCGATTGGTGATGATGAAGATTCGCACCTAGGAGATTTTATCGAGGATAGTAATACCTTAGCCCCTGCTGAGGCTGCGTTGCATGAGTCGATGCGTGATGTTGTTAAGGATATTTTGGATTCACTAACGCCAAGAGAGGCGAAGGTTCTGAGGATGCGATTCGGTATTGAAATGAGTACGGACCATACCTTAGAAGAGGTTGGAAAACAGTTTGATGTGACGCGTGAACGGATTCGACAGATTGAGGCTAAAGCCTTAAGGAAGATGCGGCATCCTAGTAGAAGCGATAAACTGAAGACATTCTTAGAGGAAGATTAAGCTCAAAAGCTGCTTTTTGTTTGGTGTTTACCCCAAAAATAAATGAAATATGAAGTGATGTTACATCTATTAAATTGAACAAATACTCTTAGGTTCTTCGGAATTTAATTGTTTGATGTTGTAGTAAAAATTGTAAAAAGTAATAAGTTGTACCCGAAAAGTTTCGGGCCGTTAGCTCAGTTGGTTAGAGCAGAGGACTCATAAAAATTGTGCACCAGATGACGAAAGTCGCTGTGTGAATGGCGTCAAATTCGGTGAAACCTAAGTGTGATTATTTCAATAGTTACATAAGGCAATGCCGAGCCAAGCTTCTGATAGAGCATCATCAGTTGAAGGTGTAGAGACTAGACGGCGCCCGCCTAAGTGCGAGTAGTTGGCATATGGTGAAGGCATAGTCCAGAGAGTGGGGAAACTCACACCAATCGGAATCCTTTGGTCCGGGGTTCAAGTCCCTGACGGCCCACCAAAAATACTAAGCCACTCTTCGGAGTGGCTTTTTCATTTGGAATTAGGTATGCTGTGCTCAATATATTAGAGAAGGCATTAGTTAGAATGATGACCCCTGAGAATATTAACGTGAGCATAGTCAAGTATGGCAATTTCGCTATAAGGTAGCTAACAAATGGTTATTGAATTCCCCTAAAACCTATGGGTTTTAGGCTATTTGCTTTATACGCAAGTTACGTATAATATATCAATGAAAGCACTATTTATCGAGTTACCACCTTTTGAGCGTTATCGTCAGGATTATTTGGCAGATAATGTTTATCGTAATTTGCAAAACTTTTTACTTCTGAGTCCAAAGGCTGGGGATGTGATTGCTGGAACTGGTGGATTGCGAAAGTTAAGATTTGGCGACCCAAGTAGAGGCAAAGGTAAAAGAGGTGGTTTGCGCATTATTTATTATTGTTATGAAATCAAATTACAGTTTTGGTTGTTTACGATATATGACAAAGATGAGATGAGTGATTTAGGGCAGAAAGAGCGCAAAGCTTTAATGGACTTATTAAATAAAGAGCTAGGAGCAAGAAAGTGACTAAACGTAACTTATTCAATGAAATCAACGAAGGGTTTGAGCATCTTCAAAAGGCTCGCTCTGGGAAGGCGACCTTACTCACTGTGGAGAGAGACTTTAAACCAGCAGCGATTATTAATGCTGATGAAGTTGTGGCCATTAGAGAGCGCTTGAATCTCTCCAGAGCTGTTTTTGCTAATTACTTAAGAACTAATTTGAGAACTCTTGAGAACTGGGAGCAGGGAAGAGCGAAGCCTAATGCACAAGCTGCTTTATTGATTCATTTAGTAGATCGTTATCCAGACACTGTCGAGAAAATTGCCTCAGTCTAATAAAGGATGGAAGTCATGTATAGCTCCGCCTCAGTGCGAGTAGTTGGCATATGGTGAAGGCATAGTCCAGAGAGTGGGGAAACTCACACCAATCGGAATCCTTTGGAGTGGGTTCTCACCCATTATTAAACCGTTTACACAAAATTTAGTACACCCCCAACCCTGGAATGGCAAGTGCTGGAATGGGAGATGTATTAAGTGGCCTTATTGGATCTTTGATTGTCCAAGGATCGCACTATAATTTAGATCCTTGGAAAGCTACTTGTTTAGCTGTTCAATTGCATTCTTTGGCAGCTGATATATTAGTTAAAGATGGAATTGGACCGATTGGGTTAAGAGCATCAGAGTTATGTTCAGTAATAAGGAGTCAGATAAATATTAATTCTGGAGTTCAAAAATTATCGGCTGTTTAATCTAAATTGCTTAAATGCTCTTATCCCAATAAAATGTTGATGATGATATTCAATTTTTGGTAGATTCACAAGATAACAATTTTATCTAAGGAATCTTTTTATCCAAATTAGAATAAATCATACCCAAAATTGCTCCAAGCAATAAAACGGAATGGGGAATAATATTTTTAATAAAAATTTAACATTTTAGAAACTTTATTGTAACAATTTTGCCTTATTTTGAAAGTTGTCATTAAGGAAAAAAATGCAAACACTATCTGATGTAGGTTTAGAAAAGTCAAAGGAATTATTAAAAAATGCTGTATATGGTAAAAAAGATACGCAAACAATTAAAGACAAAATATTTGCATTATTATTTCAAAAATTAGTATACCCTCAGATTTGGGAAGACCCACAAGTAGATTTAGAAGCTCTTGAATTAAATGAAAAAAGCCATGTCGTTACTATAGCCTCCGGTGGATGTAATGCATTATCTTATTTGATAGCATCCCCAGAAAAGATAACAGCTGTGGACTTAAATCATGCACATGTGGCGTTAGTTAAATTAAAAATTTCCGCAATTAAAGAATTAGATTACGGGGATTTTTATAGATTTTTTGGTGAAGCAAAGTCCGAAAAAAATATAGATAACTATAAAAAGATCTTGTATTCGAAATTAGATGAACCAACCAAAGAATATTGGGATTCTGGTATTTTGGGATTTCAAAGAATTCAGATGTTCAAAAAAGGTTTTTATAGTTTCGGTTTACTAGGAAAATTAATTGGATTCTTACATTTTGGGGCTCGGTTATATGGAGTCAGTTTGGAAAAATTATTAATCCAAAAAAATAAAACAGAACAAGCGAGTTGGTTTGACCTTCACGTTGCAAAAATATTTGATTCAAATATTTTTAAAAAAATTTCAAGCAGTCCATTTGCATTATTTTACTTGGGGATACCACCAAAGCAATATATGGCTTTATGTGACGGGCAACCTGAAAATATGGCGCAAGTCTTAAAAGAAAGAGCTAAACACTTAGCTACAGTTGAAAGAATTGATCGTAATTACTTTGCATGGCAAGCATTTGGGAGAAAATACGATCATAGCAATCAAGAAAATCTCCCACAGTATTTACAATTGAGCAACTTTAATGTGTTGAAAAATAATATTAGTAAACTAAGTATCGAACAAAATAATATTGTAGATGTATTGAGAAGTGCCCCAGGTAATAGCGTTGACTCTGTAATCCTATTAGATGCTCAAGATTGGATGTCAGATGATGAAATTTATACTTTATGGATTGAGATTACAAGAACTGCGAGGCAAGGCGCTAAAGTTATATTTAGAACTGCTGGGGTAGCATCTCCAATAGACTCCATATTAACTGCTGATTTGGCAAATAAGTGGCAACGTAATAATGTGAAATCAGACTATTTATGGTCTAAGGACAGATCTGGTATTTACGGCGCTTTTCATTTATATGAATTTCAGAATTAAAAATTATTGATGGTCGGTGATAATCAATGGCCAATTGTCAAATTAAATTGTTGGATAACTAACGCCTCTGCAGAGATAGAGTGGATTAAAAACCAGGCAGTCTCAATCCCCAACCCAATTCGTGAAAAAAACCCCTGCTATTTCTTACACCCCAGAAGCGCGTGGTTTGATTATTTAATTCATGAGATCCAAGGCAAATATTTTTCAATATTAGTTATACGAAGTATTAATTTTATTGCTTTTTTAATTGGGCTGAATCGTACCATTTATGTAGGTAATCAACCAGTATCAACTTCTATATGGTCTAATAACGATCAAATAGAAATTTCTGAGTTATGTGAAAAATTATCTAAAACATATTCAAAGCACTACATTGGTGTAAGGAATGTATTACCCCATTCTCATTTGGATTTAATTCAAAAAATTGAAAAATTGGGTTTTTACGCACTTCCATCTCGCGTCATCTATGAATTTGATTTAAGTAATGGAGAGCAAACAAACCATTCTCATCTTAAACGAGATTTAACTTATCAAAGAAAAACAGCACTAAGTTCAAGAATTGCTATGCAGTTATCTAGTGACCAACTGAGTAGGATTCATCATCTCTATACTGAAATATACATCAAAAAGCATAGCCCATTAAATGCCCAATATACAGTTGAATTTTTTAGAGATATGCTTAGTTCAGGAGTAATGCGATGTATTATCCTGCAAGATTCAAATGAACTTATTCATGCATTTGCACTTTTATATCAAAGAGGTCAGACTTTGGTGGTACCAGCTTTGGGATATGATAATGAAAAAGATAAAAATGGGTTGTACAGAATCCTATTTGCAACTATTTATAGCTATATAAAACAACAAAAGCTATATTTAAACTATAGCTCGGGTGCTGGTGAGTTTAAAAGAAATCGTGGCGGCATACCTCGACTAGAGTATGTGTATCTTAAACCACCCCTGCATTCGAAATTTAGAAAATTTATCTTGTCTAAATTAAGTCAAAAATTGGGTAGTATTACAATTAAAAAACTCATTGAAATGGGTGCTTAACTTGATAGCTGTATTGCTAGAAAAAATTTTAGATTGCTAAGATTTGGATTTCATGCTCATGAATTTTTTTCTCCAAGTTTGAATAAGATAAGAAGCAAGCAGTTCCTTTTGGGAGCGTAATTTCAATATAACCATCTTCATAAATATTGGATTGATAAAACCCTTCTCTTAAAGGGAACATTTCATCGGTATCTAAAATTTTTTTCGTTAATATTGGTTTAAGAATTTTAATAAGCATGATTTGGTAAAAATTTAAAAAAGAATTAATTTATAGCTACTAATGTACACAATATTGATGACATTTGTGTGTGGCCAAAGACTAAACCAGATAAAAAAATACACTTTATATGTCATGTAAATTTTAGACAAAATTCATCGATTTTTAATCTAACCACTTGTAGGATATTCGAATATGTTTTGAAAAGAATTGAGGTATACAGATATGATTAGAAATAAAGACCTAAATGATCAGTATGAAAATATTCGAGATGAAATTAATGAAAGGAATAAAGCTAAATCCACTAGTGACAGATTGATACTTCAATACTTCAAGTACTCAAGGAATGTTAAAAGAAAAGATCTAGAAGAAGATCTAGGTACAGATACAGACTGGAGCAATTAATCTTTACAAACTTAAGTAAACTCTTTTAAATAATAATTGTCATAAATTTTTGTTAGGGTAAGACCTAAACATAGGGATAGTAAATATGAATTTAGGTCCAAAAATTGTATTAATTGTAGGAAGTGCACCAGATTCCACAAGAATTGAGTCGTGGGAACTTTCACATTTTGCAAGCTGCGTTGTTATTAATAATGCATGGAGACTTACCAAACAGTGGGACTATCTTATTTTTCCCGAGGACTTTCCCGTATCGAATTTTCCCTCTTATCCAATTCAAGTTGAGAAAAAATTAATTACTGCAAGTGAATTTGTGCCAGAACAAAATAAATTTGGCGGTTTTGTATATGCTGGTGGCACAATGGCTTTTACTGCTGGATATTGGGCTTTGGGTGCACTTAAACCAGATGTAATTGCCTATTTAGGGTGCGATATGATCTACGACAACGCAGATGGTAAATCTACGCACTTTTATGGTGATGGGACTGCTGACCCCTTGCGCCAAGATATTACTCTGCAATCTTTAGAAGCAAAATCTATTCGTCTTTTGGCTCATGCCAAATTACAACAATGCGTTATCGTCAATCTGTCAAATCTTCCAAGTTCACGCCTACTTTTCCCACGAGTTTCTATTTCTCAAATATTTTCTAATGAATTTAATAAGGGAGCGCTGGAAAATAAGATTAAAGAACTAGACTCTAAAAAAATCAAGATTGCAATACAGGCAGAGAAAAGCCTATCTTATATGGTCCCATCAGGACGTTATTGGGAATCTGTCGATGAATTTGATGCAGATATGCTGAAGCAAATTGATTCATACTGGCTTGACTCGGCTGCTCAATTTGCTAAAAATATATCGAACGATTGTTCTTATGCCTAATTCGAGTCAATGCTTCTTCCTTGTAGGCTTGTTTATCTTAACTATAAATTGGTCTGTAGCTGCACCACCTCTTTCAATTCAGCTTGGACCACGACCGATGTATTTAGTGGATTTGATGGAGAACTCATTATTAAAAAAGACTTTACAAAACTGTGAAAAAGGACCTTTTAAAAAATCAAAATTTTCAATTGGTCATAGAGGGGCTCCGTTAATGTTCCCTGAACATACTGTTGAATCTAATGTGGCTGCTGCAAGAATGGGGGCAGGCGTGCTAGAGTGTGACGTCACTTTTACTATGGATAAGGAACTTGTTTGTCGGCATGCTCAAAATGATTTACATTCATCGACTAATATTTTGATGACGCCACTTGCATCCAAATGTGTTAAACCATTCGAGCCCAGTAGTAAAGGTAGACCCGCTAGTGCCGAGTGTAGAACTTCAGAAATTACTCTTGATGAATTTATGACATTACAACCTAAAATGGATGGTGTTAATGCTGCGGCAAATAACCTTCAGAGCTATATGGATGCAAATCCCTCATGGAGAACACAGTTGTTTGGTGCCAATACGAAATTATTAACACATAAAGAATCCATTCGTTTATTTAAAAGTCTTGGTACTAAATTTATACCTGAATTAAAAGAACCTTCAGTACAAATGCCATTTAATGGAATGACACAAGAAAATTATGCGCAAAAATTGATTGATGAATATAAGTCTGAGGGAATTCCTGCAAGGGATGTATTTCCACAATCGTTTTCTCTTCGAGATGTATTGTATTGGATTAAAAATGAACCCGAATTTGGTAAGCAAGCAATTTATCTTGATGGTAGATATCAAGATAAATTATTTGATCCTTCAAATGAATCAACGTGGCAACCGTCTATGAGTGAGTTAAAGGTTATGGGAGTGAACTATATTGCTCCACCAATATGGGTTTTACTTACGCTAGATACAACTGGAAAAATTATTCCATCAGCTTATGCGATAGCAGCACAAAAAGAGAAATTAAAAATTATGACATGGTCATTAGAGCGAGATGGGCCATTAAATAAGGGGGGTGGCTGGTATCACCAAAGTATTAAATCTAGTATTAATAACGATGGTAAGGTATACGAGGTGTTGGACATACTTTATAAGCAAGTGGGTGTACAAGGTGTGTTTTCTGATTGGCCAGCGACAACTACCTTTTATGCTAACTGCATGGGGCTCTAATTTAAAAATGAAGAGCAACATTTTTAGGTGGACAATTTTAATTAGCAGTTTTATATTGAAGCTTACTAGAACAGGTGAGAAATAAAAGTAATGATTTATGCCGGAAACGAAGAGGTAGAACTTGATTTAAGCAAAAAAATTAATAAAAGTCTAACCATTGGAGTGCAATTTGATTGTTTGCGATCGTATGAGGAAAAAACGGTTTATTTGAAAGGCAAGGACCGCAATGAATTTAGTTTGCTATATAACTATGCATCTTTCCAATATAGGCCTAATGATTTATTGCCTCAAGAAGCGGTTGATAAGAACTATTATGAAATTCCAAGGCCTTTTTTTTCAATTATTGGCGATATTTACTCCAGAGGGTTAGATATCCAGATTTGTGACTTCCACTTTGAGAGGGAGGTTCAAGTGCTAATCACATCTTACAATCATATTGATGTGGAGCAAGTGCTCTTTGAAATGGGATTTAAGCATATTGATTTACAGACTATGTTTAGTAAAGGTACGCAAATAACAAAAAAGCGAAGTTTATTTGCACTTAATTAACCCTTTTTTCTAGTGGGTTGATTTTAATATTCTAAAAGCTAAACCATATTGGCCTCCATTACAACCTAGACCGATAATGGAGGATTGTGAAGATATTATTTTTTCTTTTCTGAGTTTTAGATTCAGACGAACGAGATTCGAACCACGAACACAAGAATTACTGCAAGGTCTCCTCAGAGGTTTTACTAGCAATACTGGGAACGGAAAAAACTCTTGCCTGATGCCCGGTCGCCTCAAGAAATTTTAATAAATTGGACTTAGAAACAATCATCGTTTCAGTATTAACCATGGGATGAGCCTGTATTGCCTTCTCATTCCAGAGTGATTCATCGATAATAAGCTGGACTTTTTTATCCTTATCTGCAACCAAAGACAAAACACTCACAGAACCGGGAGCAACTTTTAGAAAATGTTGCAATCTCTCTGCCGAGGCCAGCCCAAGTCGATTAACAGATAAGGCGATAGAAAGGGATGTGAGGTTAATCTCTAAATGGGAAGGAACAACTACTAAAAAATGCTGCTTGCCTTGCTTGTCTCTTAAGAACAAATTTTTTGTTTGGGCTCCTGGTAAATTTAAATTTAGGCGATTGAAGTCTGCGCAACTTGTGGCCTTCGGGTGATTAAATCTAGGCATAACCAAATTTTGTTTATTTAGAAAAATTTCTAGAGAATTCATTAAATCACGGTAACAAAACAAGAAAATTAGTATTATTACAACACGCTACTGTTGCAAAATAATTAACTACGAAACCAAATTGACTAGCCCCAATAAAAAAACTACCCGAATGAAGGTATTAGGGGGTTCTTGGTAGCTTAGACCGGAATCGACAAAGGCTTAGGATGCATCCTCTACTAAAATTATTTAGATATAATTGCAGTTCGTCCTGGCAACTGGCTGTGATGCTATTCCAAATTAAGATTGAATGGCTCTGCGCTATCAACACTCTGCTGAAAGTTTGCCTAAGACTCTTTAAAAAACGAATCAGATCGCACAAATCTTTTAATTACTTTATCAAATTAACATTGGGTCGCCACCCACTCTAAAGCAATGATACGATTTGATTACGTTCCTTAACTGACATTAGTTCACTATGAAATTTATTGTTTCTATTTTTCTTATTTTCTTTTCCATACTTGGATATAGCGAAGAAGGTATGATCCATTTAGATATTGGACGTGGAGAAGCGCGTTTACCTATCTATTTGATGCAAAATTCTAATGCTATTGCTACCCTAATTTTATTACCTGGGGGCGATGCTCAAACTGGAAAAATTATTGATGGCAAACCATCTAGTGGCAATTTTGTTTCTCGGTCAAGGGAGTTTTTTTATGCTGAAAACTTCAATATCATAGTCGTTTATCGAGCTTCTGATTTAAAGTCGCTAGATTATCCCTACCGAATTAATGAACACGTCAAGGAACTTAGAGAAGTAATTACCTTCTCACAAAATAGATTTAGAAAGCCGGTATGGCTTATTGGCACAAGTAGGGGATCAGTTTCTGCCACTGCAACATCGATTGCATTAGGTGAAAGCATGGTACAAGGCTTAGTTCTCACTTCAAGTGTTACATCAAAAAAAATCGGAGCCATTGCTACTCAAAATGTTGGAATTTTAAAAATGCCGATTCTAGTCATTCATCATAAACTGGATGCATGCTTAATATGTGTTCCATCCGAAGCAAGTGAAATATTAACTAGACTTAAATCTGCCCCAATCAAAAAGTTTGTACTAATTGAAGGTGGGTCTAATCCTGAAGGGGATCCCTGTCATGCAATGCACTGGCATGGTTATATTAATTTTGAAAAAGAAACTGTGAAAACTATAACTGATTGGATCAAAAATCCACAAAATTAACGCAATTTATTAACAGATTAAATAGTTCTTATCCCACCACGCATTTACTTATCGCCAATTGTCAATCAAAATGGTGATTATAAAAGTAAAGCTATTTTAAGTAAAATCGGTTATGTAATTCGTGTTACTCGATATCCACTGCCACTAATAGTTTCAATCATAGCTTGACAATCAAAAGGGCTTAATGCGTCTCTTAGCCTTTTAATATGCACATCTACAGTTCTTTCATTCACAAAAT